>Ga0209291_1001316_pt1 | contig 22175 bp, 13 predicted proteins | sample GOMGulsemesocosm_FD_184633 | JGI IMG/M metagenome (GOLD analysis project Ga0209291, IMG submission 184633) | Methane-oxidizing microbial communities from mesocosms in the Gulf of Mexico - GOM9B Gulf of Mexico (SPAdes) (version 2) | ecosystem: Environmental > Aquatic > Marine > Cold seeps...
TATCACTATATACAGTGATACTAGCTACTTAACACCTATCTCTATTTCCATTCAATTTCTTAATAAAGGAAACCCTATAAGCATTTTAATTTTAAAACGAGTGGTCATTTACCTTACAAATAGTAAGCTATTATCTTACTATTTTCTCAGTTCCTTTTTGTACGTTTGGCTGCAAACATTAAATCACCCAGTAGTTTAGTAGTATTATGATTTCTATGAGGATTCCCGTAATGAAATTGATTAGTTTCTAGATAGTTTTGTTGAGGTTACTGAAGGCGTCTATCACTAATTATAGTGAGATGAAAAATACCTAATAATAGTCCTTTCATATATTTTTGTTATTGACTAGATTTGATGAAAATATAAGTTGAGTATATTTTACTAGTGCAACATATTCAGCTATTGTAACCACTTAAGGATAAATGTCAGAAAACATTTCAACATATGAAGAATTTGAAAAATTAGTTTCAGAATTAAGTCCTTTTGAGTTTGAAAGATTGGTTACTGATATTTTTAAATCTTTGGATTCGATAGATTCGGTAGTAATTGAACCAAAAATAAGAGATAGACAAGTTGATTTAATAGCTACTGAAAAGACAAAAAGCATTGCAAATCAACCAGTAAAATGGATTATTGAAATTAAAAAGTATAGAAACCTAGTTCCTATCGGTGTCTTAGACCAATTCTATGCGAAAGCTATTTCTTTAAATATTTCGAATTCTAAATTACTATTAATTAGTTCAAGTGATTTAACAAAATCTGCTAAAAAGATAGCTGAAGAACGTAATATTTCATTTTGGGGATTAAAAGAACTTGCTGAAAATATAACTCAAGAAATAGCTATTAAATATTTCTCTCAAATAGTTATTCGTCAGTTACGAGAAAAGTCTATACAAGATACTAAAGAGGATAATTTAATTTCCTCCCTAAAAAATATTAAACCTGGTAAATCAGATTGGTCGATATACCAACAAACTATTTTTGATATTTTAGAATATCTCTTTTGTCCACCACTAGAAATCCCACATTATGAATTGGCAGACCTGGACTCAAGAAATAGACGGGATATAATATTTGGTAATGATTCAGAAGACACCTTTTGGAAATCCATAAGAGAAATATATCAAGGCCACTATATCGTAGTTGATGCAAAGAACTATTCCAAAAAATTAGCAAAACGTCCAATAGTTGATATAACGCATTATTTAAAACCTTATGGGTGTGGAATGTTCGGAATAATAGTTTGTCGAATGGGGAGCGGTGGAGCATCCGACCACGCAATTAAAGAACAATGGATTGGAAATAAAAAAATGGTTGTTGTATTATCCGATGAAGACCTAATTGAAATGCTTGAAATAAAGAAAAATGGAGGTAATCCTGTAGAAATTATTAAAAGAAAAGTTGCCAATTTTAGAATGTCGTTATAACTAAAACTGATTACAATTATTACGGGTTATTGATACTTAGCCCAAAATTAAATACTTTAAACCAAGTCCGCCAAATCTTTTGATTTAGCTTTAAAATGGAAATATAAAACAAAATAAAAAGTTTTCGCTAAGTACAAGTTAGAAAGTACAGTTCTTTGAACTCCCGAACTAACCATAGCCGAGACATAATTACAATTATAAAAAAAAGCTATGAAAATAAACATCATCATTGATAATTCTTTAGGTATTGACTTCAAAAAACTAGATATTTTACTTAACGAACATTCTGAAACATTAAAATTTAAAGTTTATGAAAATGCTTTTGATAGTGAAGATGATTACATAGTATTCCCAAGTACACATAGCGAACTATATTCTCAACTAAATGAAGAAGAGAAATCATCATATTTCAATTTCATTTTTACAGACATTCCTTACAGAAATAACTATTTTTTTGAAGGGTATGATAACCTTGTACCCTTTTCACTATTTGATTGGGATTATCTCACCAATCTTCCACTAGAAAATGGTATTTTATACTTCATAGTAAACTACTTGTCTAGACGGTTGGAAAACACAGAATTTAGACATCAAGAAAATACAGGCTGCATCTATGACTTTTTAGGGAACAAAAAAGGTGTAGATGATGGTATGAGACAAGCTTCTTTTTGTAAAAATTGTTTAGAAACTTTAGGTAAACAAATATTATCAGAAAGCGACCAAAAGCTTTTAAATGATTTAAAAGCATTAATGGACTTATTATCCAATTCATCTAAATGGAACAAAAACATTCTAGAAAAAATTGAGGATTTATCTACTATACCGAAAACCAAAAGGAATTCGCGTGTACCGAATGAAATAAATGTAGTTATCGCCTCACCTGGGGACTTAATTGAGGAAAGAGAACTTTTATTGAATAAGTTAGAACGGAAATTTAGATTAGATAAACACGAAGAATTGTGTAGTCATAGGTTAATCATACATGGATGGGAAGATTTATCCTCACAAAATGGTTATGCTCAAAATGTAATCAATGAACAAATAATTTGTAAAATGGATATAGTCTTGGCTGTATTCAAACATAAATTAGGAACGCCAACTTTAAATCAGGATAGCGGGAAAGAAAGAGCTCCCTCAGGAACAGCAGAAGAATTACTAATTGCTTTAGATGAAAAATCTAATAAAAACCCCTTAGGCATGGTATATTTTCATTCAAAGCCACCTTCACCACCATTCGATGCAGAAAATTATGACCGAATGAAATCGGAATGGGATAGATTGACTGACTTTAAAAAATCAATACAAAATAAAGTAATTTACAAACCATTTACTGCTAAAGAAGAATTAATAGATATAGTAAGTAAAGACATAATGAACAATGTCAAAAATCTATTTGAAACACAAAAATAACTGTATATAAAACATAGATAACAAAGGATAAAGATTTATGCTTTGTTACAAAGACAATTCTAAAAAGAAACATGAGGGCTTTAAGTAAAGAAGAACAAGATTTATGTAACCGAATTTTAAAAAATAGCGGACGAAATAATTTCATTGGGAATATTATTGACGATAAACTGTCTAATATCCTAATCGAACTTAAAAGACCTAAAAAGGAATTAATTATCCATTATCCGATTCAGAGCACCGATATTTCTTCAGAGGTACAAGAAAAATTAATTGAACGAATTGAAGAAATTAGTGAATTGATTCTGACAACTGTAAACCTGATTAAAATGTTAGTTGAGGAAGGTTATATAATGCTTTTACAACGAGGCTCTGAAGATAAAACTACTAAATTTGGTAGAGGTATAGGAAATATTGAGTCTGTGACTTATGATTTTAAAGACCTAGCATTAATAGAGCTTTTTACTAAATATTCTAATAAAGAAATATATGCTACAAAGGAATTTGAACATTTTTGCAACGACAAGTTTATACCCAGACAAGAAAAACGAATTAAACGACAAACGAATATCGCTACTGGAATTCTAATAGTAGCATTTTTCGCTTTAATACTAAATACGATTATATTTTTGTTTGGTAAATAGGATATGAAAAGCCAAGTTAAACAATGAATTGAGCTGAGAAATAAATATTTTTCAATTGTTATTACACAACAAACTCAGACCTTGTAATCCAGCGTCCCCACTAATTCTCAACTTATATTATAATTAATTAAAGGTTTGAATCCGCGTAAGCGGATCAAACTCTTTTTAATTAATTCCCGATTACATAGATGTCGCATCACAACCTCATGCCTTCCTATTAAGCATCAACTGTCCCCACACAATCCAAACACCACCACACAACCCATTCAGCCCCTCCCTAACAGCCTATTACTTCAATCAGATGATAGTTTGTTATAAATATTTCAAAAGTCAGTTATAAGCGTTAAATTTGGGATATACCAGTAGATTAATAATTATGGGAAAAAGAAATAGTGTTTTTATAGCAACAAGCTTAGATGGATATATCGCTGATAAAAATGGTGGTATTGATTGGTTGCACAGTACTCCAAATCCTAATAAATCTGACTTAGGATATAATAAATTCAATGAACGAATAGATGCTATTGTTATGGGGAGAAATACTTTCGAAACTGTATGTGGATTCGATATTGATTGGCCTTATAAAATACCCGTATTTGTTTTAAGTAATTCTCTGAAAGAAGTGCCGAAAGATTATCAAGATAAAGTTTACTTAGTAAAAGGAAGTTTACAAGAAGTAACCAACCAGATTAATCAAAAAGGATATTCTCGTTTATACGTTGATGGTGGAGCAACTGTTCAGAGTTTTTTAAAAGAAGACTTAATCGATGATTTAATAATAACAACGATTCCAGTTGTCCTTGGAGAGGGTATTCCTTTATTTACTATGTTAAGTAAGGAGCTAGATTTTGAATTAATTTCATCTGAGATTTATATTAATCAATTAGTACAAAGTCATTACAGTAGGAAAAGGAAATAACAAGACATTCAGCCCCATCCTAACAGCCTTTATTCAAATCAAATGTATAAAAAACTATTTATTCTTGCTTAAACTAATGCTATGAGTATAATAAACTTACTATCGTCCTCACTTGGACAAAAAGGGAACGATGCTAATATCAAATTAGCAAAGGAAATTGTAGAAAAAGAAAGTAAAAGTGCTATTAAGGAGCTTGTAGATAATTTGAATAATAATGATAAAAAAATACAAGCTGATTGCATAAAAACACTCTATGAAATAGCCTATATAAACCCTCAAATGATAGCTGATTATTATTCAGATTTTCTTTCTTTGCTATCAAACAAAAACAATCGTTTAGTTTGGGGAGGAATGATTGCTCTTACGACAATTACTGATTTAAAACATAAAGAAGTATTTACTGCATTAGACCTAATTTCTGAATCAATAAAAAAAGGGTCAGTTATTACGATTGATTCTGGTATTGATATTTTAGCAAAACTGAATAGATATAATGAATATCATAATACGATAGAACCCTTTCTAACTGAGCTATTATGGCAATGCCCAATTAAACAATTGCCTCAGTATATGGAAAAATCATTGATTTCAATAACTAATCAGAACAAAGAAATTTATCAAAAAATTATAACTGAACGTAAATCTGAATGTGATAAAGAATCACAAGTAAAGAGGTTAGAAAAAGTATTGAAGAAGATAAACAATATTTAGCTTTGAGAAAAGCAACAACCTCATGCCTTGTAATCCAGCGTCCACTGTACCCACACAATACAAACAACACCACACAACACATTCAGCCCGTTTACACAGCCTCGTTAACCAATCAGATGTTAGTTGTCATAAAAAAAAAAGACAGCCCGTGAAGACTGCCTTTGGTTGTTGTTTAGGGTATTAAGTCAAACTATTCTGACCCAATACCTATCCGCCTATCAACTCATCATTGACTACTTTACCATGAAAATCTACAAAATAATATATATTATCCAGTTTAAATAGCGTAAAACTTAATGAAGCATTTTCATCGACTATATTAAAACTACCAACATAAATAAGTAAATTGATATATTCACCAAATTTTTTAATTTTTAAACCCGATATTTTTAGATTCTTATTAAACATTTTGCTTAATAATTTAATTTTAACGTCCATCTCTTCCAAAGATGGTTTTAACTCTTTAAGAGATTCTCTAACAGTTACATCTTTAACTTTATTCAAATAAGAAATATCAAAAATATTTAACTCAAGTTGTTCTTTATTATTAAAGTTTTTAATGATGTATTGTTCCACTTCTTGTATATCATTTTTATTCTGAGCAACTAAAAATGATAATGAAATAGAAAATAGTAAAGTTAATAATAATCTAAAATTTTTCTCTTTTTTCATAAACATGACCCAAATATACAACATCTACCACACAACCCTAACAGCCACTTCTTAACAGCCTTTAGCTACCAATCTGAGCATAGTTGTCGTAAAAAGTAAAAGCAGCTCGTTAGAACTGCCTTTTGTTGTTGTTTAGTTATTAATATTAGAACTAAAAAGCTCCTTTTCGAGTATTAATTAGTTCAAAGCTATTATTATATTCCATAATTAATGCTCCATTATTATGAGTGTTTAAAAAATATAACTCTTTCTTCTTATCTGTTTGGAAATAATTATATAACACAATCCCTTTACCTTCAATCTTACTTGAATTTACATTCAATTCAAATTCTTTTTTCATTAAGTTAATAGTTTTGCCACAGTCACTATTAATTGAGAATAAACAAGTTTTAAAATGAGTAGTATTATTAAACACTTTTATTTCTTCTTTATTAGAGCTACATATTCTAAAAAAATCTTGAAACTCCTCTGAAGTAGTAGACTTTTTTAACAAATCACAGTCTGTAAGGTCACTTTTAATTGTCTTACACTGAATTAACATAATAACAATAATGGACATGAAAATTATTTTATTAATGGTCATATATTTATCTTTCATATTTATCTTTACCTTTATTTTTTTCACTTTGTTTTTTATTATGGTCATCTGCAGAGCCCGCTGAACCAGGGTGGTTTGGTAAAACCCCCATATCTCTTTTTTCTTGAATTACTTTCTTTAAAGATTCTGGATTGGTTTTGTCAGCATCTGTATATTCAATTTCATCTCCACCATTTTTAAACCACCAAAGCAAATATTCTAATGCAACACCAGATTCACCACCTTCTTGCTGTAAACCATCTAAGTAATCCCCATAATGAGTGGTTTCATGAAGTGTCACCATAAAAAAGCTTAGTAACTGTGCATCTGCTTCTTCCGTACCTTCTTCTTCTTTCAAAGTTTTTTCAATATTATCAAGAAGCTTAGTGTTCATATGAATTGACTTATCACTATCCTCATACCAGGCGTTAGCTGATTCTATCCCTCCAGGAGCAGAAACAGACTTAATTTCGGGGCCTTTTCCAAAAGTAAGAACTTCTTTTAAGACTTCTTTTGTTAAGTTTCCTACCCCGTTATCAGAATCTCCAGAAGTAGTTTTATACAATGCTTGCATAATTACTTTACTATTTAAAACATCTGATTTTATTTGACTTTTTAAATATTCAGTTATACGAGGATACTTTTTTGCGAATGCAGCACTAACAACAAAGTTTCCATCTGGGTCAACAAATGATATCGGATTGTTAAAAGTACTACTATATGGTGAATCTTCTACATAAGCATCAGCTAAATAGTCAATATTCCCCCAACGACCTAAATCAGCCATATAGTTCCTTGCCCCAAAGTCATGCCAGTTTAAACCAAGCTCTTCATTCCCTTCCTTCCCATTGAACCCATATTTATGGTCACGTCCAGTTATCACGTTGTTATACCCTTTATGCTTCAGTCCAAAGGGATAGTAGTTACTTTCTTCTCTAATTTCATTTCTATAATCCCCATCACCATCTATATCTGTACCAGCTCTTAAAATAGCTATATGACCGTCTCTGTTGTCATCTGCATACGATAGTCTTATGTTTCCTAAATGATCTTTATATTGGTATACATAAATAAAATCAGTAGTAGTTATTGGTTGTTTACCTCCAGAAGTTACAGTGTTCTTTTCTATATACCCTTCTGGGTGGTTAAAGAATTGTAAGTTTACATAACCAAGATTTCCTTCGTAAACAAAATTACCCGCATACTGAGTTTCCTGAGTCGCCAAGTTAAGCATAACACTAGTTTGATTAACTACCTTTTTAAGTTTAACACCTGTAGCATCATATGTATAATCAATGTAACCACCATTTACTTCGTAATTAGTAGCCATAGGAAACGAGAACGTAACCCTTTTAGGTAAGTTTAAATGATTATATGTTATAGCAGTAATCTCTTTATTCTTATCAACTGTCATATTTCCATTTACATCATACACATAATCATCACCAACTATATTGCCATCTTTAAACCCTTCGGTATTAGTTGTAATAGCATCAGTAACTGATTGCAATTGATTTGTATTAGGGAAATAAGTGTACGTTAAATCATCAATAGGAGCATTAACTGAGTTTACATATCCATTCCTAATCAAACTGGTAATGTTTCCGTTTTTATCATAATCAATACCACTTACATCATAGGTATTGTTAGGTGTCACAACACCATTGACACCATAATTTCCGCTTTTAATTCTGTTAATAGCATCATAATTGTATGAATAATGACGTACTCTATTATCACTAACACTCTTCCATTGTGTTTCGGCTATATTTCCATTAAATAATTCAGTACTATTGCTTAAGTCTTTAGTATTGTAATTTAACTTAAAGGCAAATAAATCAGTATTGATGCCCACCCCTAAATCATCTATATCATTAATGTTTTTTAACCAACCTCTTATGTTGTATTTATAGTTTACCGTTTGTAAGGCTTGTCCTTCTATGATATTTATATCAGCTAAATACAAGTCCTTAATATAGCTTCCTAATGCACCTAAACAGCCATCTGCAATTAAATCGTTAGATGTAACACCAGCAGTAGAAGCAAATTCTATTCCATTCTTTTTGTAACGAATAGTAGTACCATCACGCTCTACTCTAAAAGTATCACCTGATTCAAAGTAAGTAGCTGGAGAGAAGTTTTTATATACATTTTCTTCATAAATATAAACCCTTTTATCTGTCCCTATTCCTGTATAGATTGCATAATCTATTGTTTCATAGCTATCATCTAAAGTCCCATTAGGGTCAGACAACCCAATCATGTTTATTTTTTCAGTTTCAGTAACTGTGTATTCCACAAAACCATCGCCAGTAATTTTGTTTACTGATTCAATATTACCTGTCCAAGAAGCATTGAGCACTTTAATTAAATAATCCCCTTCTCTGGTCACATTAACTAAATTCGTTAGGTTTTCTGAAGTAGTATGACCTTGAACCCCTGTTTTCTTTGTTTTTAACTGTCCTAATTCATCGTATTCGTTTTCTATTATCGTGGTATAACTTCCGCCGTTAATAGATTGCTTTTGTGCTAATAATCTGTTTTGATGGTCGTAAGCAAAAACATCTTCAGTGAGTATTGTTGTTTGTCCCGTTTTTGTATGAACAGCCTTAGAATAGGTGACATTTCCTATAAAATCATAAACAGAACTAACTGCATCTGAAGTTTGCAAATATGGATTCTCTGAAGCTACATAAATTGGCCTTGCTTTTTCATCGTAATGAGTAACAGTTGTAATCCAATCGTCAGTATCTAATACTCGTACTTTACTCCCAGTAGCCAATCCTTTATTGTTTGATGTTATAGGGGTGCTCTCTATAGTATAATATACCATAATATTACTTATGGAAGTCCCTGTATCATAAAAAGAACTATCTCCTACTAAAGTTGAAGTATCAATGATAGATAATACATAAAATACCTCGCCGTTTTTCTTATACAACATTTGGTTGCCAGAACGCTCTACACTAAACCGATCTCCAATTTGATAAAAATTAACAAGAGATGTATATTTAAGATTTCCATTCTCATAACATCGTATTCGTTTATCTGAACCATAACCTGAATAAATAGCATATCCCATAGTAATATAATCATGCTCCTGATTATTATTTACATCTGTCAAACCAACCATAACCCGGTTATTTTCATCACTCATAACAGTATAAGAGATTCCCCCATCACCAGAAATAGTTGCTTCAGTATCAAAACTAGCATTCCATCCAGTACCTACTTGCTTAGTAATAATACCATTAGATTCTGATACTCCGGATTCTATAATTTTTGAGGAACCATCTAGGGCTAGGGCTGTATCGAACTTATAATCGTCATAATAATTGATGGTTAACAGCTCTTGGTTATCTTTATCAGTAGGGAAAGCTTGAAAAGTATAAAACACTATTGTCCCTCCAATTACATTTCCTGTTAAAGGCTCTTTAACAAACTTAACTTCGTAATTATATACGGCATTGTCTGCTAAACCTTGTAAAGTATCTCTATCTTGACTAGTTGTATAAATTCCTGTATATACCACTCTCCCAAAAGCATCATATTTAGTAAACAACCATTTGTCTTGAATTTTCAAGTTTTGGTCTTGAGTAAGTATAGGTCTATCTATATTATCATAAACAATATACTCCCAACCTTTTCCTGGTATCTTTTTTTCTATTAAACGGTTTCTTTTGTCGTATTTATATTGATAACATAGATCATTTAAAACTTCTGGAGAGACTGTTACTAAAAAATCAGTAGGTAAGTCAACAGTAAAAGCTGTATTAATTGTTGCTCCATAAGGAATGTGTACTCCAGCAATATCCTGTACATATAAATAGTTTGCAACGATACTTATTTTATAATTATAGTTACCATCTGTAATGTAGCCTAATTCTGTATCAGGAATAGGGTTTGTTAATTGTGCAATAGCTCCTGTAATGAGCTTTCCGCAACTTGGAAAAGTTAATGCAAAGCTTATGGTGAGTTCAGTTGTATTAGCTAAATTAACATTAACATTTCCGGTAGGGTTGTCTGCTATAATACATCCTGCCCCCCCTTTTGGTCCAGATACAAAAAATTCGGCAACGGAATCAGCCCCAATAATTTGGCTAAAGTTTTGGTAAACTATTGGTGTTGCTGTAGCACCAGCTGTTCCTTCAGGAGATAATACATAGGTTAAATTTCCAAACTTGTCATACACGTAGTAGGTATCATGTGGAACACCGACATGGGTTGTTCCTCCAGAGTTTACATTTGCAAAAGTTCTTTTTAAGAGTACTTGACCTTGCTTATTCTTATACTCTTCTGTTGTTCTATTTAAACCATCTGCTTCCGTCCAATTTTCATCTTTGGTAATAGTTCTGTACAACTCATTTTTTGTATAGGTTCCTTTGTATAATAATTCCGGGTTGTCGGTATCACCGGCAATAAATTCCACTCCAAAATTATATACATCGAATAAATCATTCGTTTGGTAATCAAACTTAATAGTATGTCCTGAAGCTAAAGACCAATCTGCCCCAGGTGCTGCTTGTTGCAATACTCGATTTAGGGGTGAAGCTTCATATTCTATTTCGCTAAATGGGTTGGGTAATGAAAGATCAAGTTCAGCTCCATAAGCACTCATTTGATAATACGTATTTACAATCCCTTCCCCATCTGGAACATAGTCTAATGTATTCGTGCCACTTGGTGCTAGCAGGTGATTTTTAGCTTGCCTTCCCATTAGGTCATATTCGATGTGGGTCAAAATGTTTTCACCAAAACCTCCTGCTTTCAACCCAATTTGTTGTTTGGGTCTTCCCAGACCATCATAATAGGTGATTGCTTCTATTTTATCTGCTTCCGAGGCAGTGTCTACTGTATTCGGAGTGACAATGATATTTCCACTGGGGTCAATATATTGTCCATCTTCGGTAAATGCTTTTTTATAAGTGGTTGATTTAACATAATTTTGATCTGTGCTTTGTCCTAATACTAGTATAGGAAGCACTAGTACTAGTGTAAATAATATTTTTTTCATCTTCCTAATTAGTTTTTATAATTGTATTCATTTTTACTTAAAATATTACCACTAGCATCTTTTACATATTTCAAACGATTTAACTCGTCATATGTATAATACGTTTTGTAACCTCGAGGATCTGTTACTGAACTTAACTGATGTAGTACTCCTGTATAGGTATATTCAGTTACTTGTGCATTTGGCAAATTAGTTCTTAAATCACTCAAAGCTGCTAGTGCCTCATCATAGGTAGCATTTACAATTTTTACAGTGGGTTTATTAAATAACGTAGCCCATATATACACTACAGGAGTTCCGTTTTTCTTGTACAACTCAACAGGATTTCCTCTGCCGTCATATTTATTATAAATAATACGATCTTCTAATGCATCTGTTTCTTTTGCAGACTGTACAATATTTTCTTGAGTTAACCCATTAGGGAAGGTTTTATAAAGGGTTCGCTGTTTGCCTAACAAAGTAGACACACCATCTACCATTTCAAAACTTTCAGTTTGAATTGGGTTCCCTATTCGATGCTCATTTTCTAAAGTGGTATAAGCTGTTAATTGGTCTGGATCTAATGAGGATAAACTACCTGCAGTATCTACATAAGATGTCGTTGAAAATTTCTTGATATTTGATTCACTTGTTGTGGTAGTTACCTTAATAGGTTGCCCTGCGTAACTACCGTATTCATAATCGGTAGTACTTGTGATTTTTCTGTAGTTTGATTCGTCAATAATAGGATTAAAAATATTTGTTGAGATTGGAACAGGATCTAAATAGTCTGTGCTAGTTTGATTTTCTATATGAATTCTTCTTGAAAAAATATCATATTTACCCAAACCTACTCTACTAAATGGAAACAAATACCCTGGTCCACAATCATTAACAACAGCCCCTGTAATTATCGACTCAACTGATGTCATTTGATTTGTATAAGCATATATATTCTCTTTAATTTTATACAATTCATTTACATCAGCACCTCTCTTTAAATACACTTCTTTTTTCAATTTTCCGTTAAATAAATTTAACCAAGGTGCATTTTTATGTGTACTAATCAGGTTTTTGTATTTTAACGATCCTATTTCCCCTATGTGGTAATCCATTACTTTACTTCCTCCTTCTAAAGTAAAAGTTTTAGCAATCCCTCCATTTTCAAAATTATCTCCACCATAACTAATAACTACATTTTCATAATTATTAAGCTGAAATTCACTATAGTTTGAAGGAAAAATACTAAGGGAATACCCGTTAGTTGTTTCAACTAAACAAGTAAGCTCATTTCTTACTTTCTTTTGAGGAACCGCCCCCGGATCCCCGCAGGTTGCAAGCAACCATGATTTCATTAATAATTGGTGTTGTTCATAAAATAAAGGTACCTTGTATACTGGAAGAGAAGATAATGAGTTATCAAAAACATTTTCAGCTTTTTTGTAATAATATCTTTTAATATTTTTAGCTCCAGTAAGATCCCCAGTGTAATCTGAAACTCTTTTTACACGTAAACCCTCTCCTTCAATTTCTTGATAACCATTTATATAATCAAAAATGACTGTTGCATACATAGGAGTTGATGTAAAGTAATTATCTGAACTTTGGAAACTTAACCTAAATTCATAATCATGATCTTTAATTAAAGTGAAGCTATGATCAAAAGTGAAAAAAGTAGTATCAAATCCAGTGTCAAATACATCCGTCGGAAAATTACACTGTTTTGGCGTGGTAAGTCCGGTTGTTAGATCTTCAATTTCAAATAAAATATAATCATGATAATCTAATCCATTAGGGCTTTCTGTTGTAATATTAATTGTAGCGGTTACTTCATGTGTTTCAAAAACCGAAGTTTCTCCAGGGGATGCATCATCATCATTCGGTATATAAAAACCGCCTATACCCGAATCTGCTGTTAGCTTATTTGAAGGTAATCGCTGTGAATCATTACTCCATATATCCATCAAGATTTGTTTTGTTGATGTTGATTTTGCAATAATAGGCTCATATTCAAACAAGGTATGTCCGCCAGTTGGGTAATATATTTTTGTTAGTGTACCCATAGTTTTATAATCAAGATCAGTTGTTCTATCTGCATCACAATAACTACAATTACTTAAAACATTTCCAGCACTGCCATTAGATCCACTAGGCAATAAACTAACATCTGGTAAGAGAGTTGAATTATTATCTTTTCCATTATAATACCCTAATGCATCTTGTGCTTTAGAAAATCTTTTAGGTAAATTTAATGGTGTTTTATAATCAAAACGATATTCCTTATTTTGTTGTGTATTATTCGATATGTTTTTATCGAATATCACTTTTTCTAGAAAAAATCGATTAATACTCGAATTCTCAAGGTCATATATATATTCAAAATCAACCTCTTTATTACCGTTTAAAATTTCGATTTTATTTAGCACATTTGAAGCATTAAAACCAAATTGAGGAGTTGAATTAAATTTTACTTGGTAATTATGATGATATGGTGCAAAAATTCTAGATAAAACTACACTGCTATTTATTTTTGTATACACAATATTAGAATTGTAATTAGAGTCATTAGTTGCTTCCATAGGCTCAGTATCGTCAGGATTATCACTACAACCACCATCAAAACCTCCACCAGAATTGTATATAACAATTGTTTTGTTTTGCGAAGTAGCTATTTTATGAGATCCTCCATTTACATACTCTAAGAATATATGCCCATTCAACGGGTGCTTAATTTCTGTTAAATAAAATGAAGTAGTTCCTGTAGGGGTTACAACCTCATGATAATTCTGCTCCATGAAAGTTTCTTCAACAGCTAAACTACCTCCAAAATAATATTCAATCCCATTGGTATCAGTGATTTTAAATTGTTTAGTATTATATAAATTGTATTTGTCCGTTTCTGTATCTGGGCCTAGTATTTCAATTTTTAAATTAGAATCTTCATTAATTAGTGTAGGAATAAAATCTTTGTTTAAATAAAAACTTCCCGAATGACCTGCAAATGAAAAATTAAAAATATCTGGTTGTGTATCCCATTGGCTAGTAGGACTGTTAAAATAAGAGTTCATTACTTCTGCATTTGCCAGTTCATCATCGTATTGAGCAATCAATGAGTCTATTTCTGCTTGAAATATCCTCTCGTAAGCTTTTTCATCTACTTTATGATGTATCGTTCTTGTTATAACCCCTCCTGCATTTAAAGTCCAATTTACACCTGTCCAGGTATTGTTTTGATTTACTTTCACTCCATTACCCATATAATTCAACGAAATAGGCAAACTTAATTGCCCTGCTGTAAATGTATAAATTGGTACTGAAGCTGTTACTTTTCCTGTAGATTCATTAATAGGCACATTACCATATTTAGTAAAAGCATGTGCTTCAGGAGAAGGTAAGGTGTAGTTTGGCAAGTCTGAAGCTTCATTTTGTGCTTGTATGCCTGTGCAAAAAAACACTAGTAGTAAAAATAGTTTTTTCATAGTTAAATAAGTAGGGATTTTTAAAAAATTTCAAGGATCGAAAGTAGTATAAAAAACATTAAAAAACATCATTACTAATAGGTATTTTACCATCCCTAAACATGATGAGAAAACACTTTTTTTCCGTGATTAAAGGAAGGGTGGATTATATTTGAAAAACTTATATCATCATAAAGTTATTAACTTTGGTGACATGAAAATATAGAAAACACCTAACTTTAAAAAAAAAATCATTTTGATGCTAAAACTTTTATACATCTTTAATACTCTTTGCTGTTATTTTAAAACCATAAAAAAATTAAAAAAAGAGTTACTTATTTCCTCCAATTCTGAAAATGGAATGGTTGTTTGATGTAAATTGATTGAAGAATACTTTAGAGAATTAGGAGAAGTAATATGCAATAGGAATAACAAAGAGTACAACGTATATAAAAAGTAGCTAATTAAGCGCTAATCGTTAAAGTTTGCGCTATTTTTAAATACAAGACCGTTAGATTATCTTTTAATCCCCAGGTTTTTATCACCTTTCCTAACTCGAAGAACACTTTTATACTAATAAAATAAAAGAGCTATAGGCTCTCTTATTTTATTAAAAACAGACTGATTACTTACTTTAAATTATTCTCCTCATTAGACTGGATAACTTTCATGTACACTATTTAAATGTGTGGAACTTGAATTAAAAATAACAATTTGTGTCCACCCTTTTGTATTGTATGTTATTTGAAATGGTGTGATGAGGGCTTCTAAAAGGACGTTGAGTCATCAAACCAGTATCTTTTGCTTTACCAACTACACTATGTATTTTAGTAGTTTCTAATGCTTCATATAATGTCATTGGTGGTAAAATTGATGGTAAACGTTTTGCCAGCATAGTTTTTCCTGCTCCAGGGGGACCTATTAATATAATATTGTGCCCTCCAGCAGCTGCAATTTCCATACATCTTTTTATAGACTCCTGTCCTTTAACATCTGAGAAATCAAATTCTGGGAAATCTAAACCTTTACTAAACTCTTCTCTCGTATCAATTACTGTTCGTTCTAGCTTATTTCCTTTATCAAAAAACTCAATTACTTCCAATATATTTTCTACTCCGTAAACTTCTAATTCACTTACAATAGCTGCTTCTTTAGCATTGGATAATGTAGGGGCAATATTTTTTTGTAAAATTATTCTCAAATCAGTAATTTTAAAAAACTGTGATAACAAAGATTTTATATTTTATTTTCAAACACTATGTTTATTAATACCATTTAATTAAAACAAGGAAAATAAAAAATATATTATTCGTTTATAACAAGATAGCAAAATATATTTGCAATTGACTGTTAAATAATTAATCATTATTTGTGATAACACTACCTATAAAATATTATGGATAAAAGTCAATTTTAATTGAATAATTCAGTTATCACATTATGACTAAAGAAACATGACCTACGTAGGTTCAAGTAATGTGAGGTCACCGATTTATTAAAATACAGAAGCATATCAAAGGAACGACCATAAAGAAATGCATGATGCCATTGGGATGTATCATCCAATGCAATAGCACAAGTATATTTACTCTTCTAAGTTCTCAAAAAGCACTTTTTGTTACCCAAAAAAGTTATAAAAGATAGTTGTAGTTTTAATTTAAATTTAAATAAAGCAAAAAGATGGGAGACTCAGAAGCAATTACATTACCAGAAAATATTTTTAGTAATCATCCAAATTGTCAGGATGGATGGAGTGAAGAATACGCTCAGTTAATAGTAAAAGAAGCTCTAACTCGATTAAAATACGAAGAAGACATAAATAAAATCATATTCACTAAATACATTTATAAAGAAATAGATGAAGGTAATATAAGTTCTGAAGTATGTTATATAGAAACTGAACAAGCAGGTTATTATTTTATCATGAGAGATATGTTAGATAGTATTACTGTAGTCTATAATAGATGGGATTAAAGCTATTACAAACAGTATAAACTAAGCTATAATGACTTATATCAAAGAATTATTCTCTGCAACAAATGAAGCTATAATTTACAAAACTGTACCTAGAACTCGTTACAAAGGGACCAAAACAAATAAAATTCTTCTAGGAACATGGGTTGGTGTTACTGAAGTAAAAGGTGATTACTATAAAGTAGTAACTGCTGGACCTGATGGATGGATTCATAAGGAAGATGTAAAAGAGAAAAGTGGATTAAAAGTTTATTATGTAGATGTAGGACAAGGGGATGCTAGTTTTATTGAAGTAGGAAATAAGAAAATAATTATAGATGGTGGTCCAAATTCCAATCTTAAGAAATTTCTTGGATGGAAGTATAAATATCTATTTGATGAAGGAACTAAAATTCATATTGATTATTTAATAGTGAGCCATTTTGATGATGACCATTTTAAGGGACTTATATCTTTATTGAACGACCCTAATTACACATTTGGTAAAATATACCATAACGGAATAGCAAGATTCTATACAGCAAATGATTTACGAAATGGTAAAATTCGCCCAGATATTTATAACGAAGATTTAGGTAAAGTAAAAGAAGTAGATGACGTAGAATGTCTGGTTACTACATTTAGTTCAATTTCGGATATCAAGAACCTACAAGATATTGGAGGTCTAAAATATCGATTCTCAAAATTCTGTGAAGCTGTGGTAAAAGCAAAAGAAAGCAATAAGCTAAATTCTGTAAAATGGTTATTAGAAGGTGATAATATAGACCTAGGAAATGAAGAAGGGGTAAATGCTAAATTAGAATGCTTAGGGCCAGTACCAACTATAAAAGGAAATAAAAAATACTTCAAATGGTTTGATGACTCTTCCCACACTCGAAACGGTCATAGTGTTGTTATTAAACTACATTTTGGAGATAGAACGATGTTATTTGGAGGAGACTTAAATAGTTTATCTGAAAACCATTTGATGAATCATTTTGGAAATGAGAACCCTTTTTTGGTAGATGTAGCAAAACAATGTCATCACGGTTCAGGTGATTTTGAAGTAAGTTTTATGAAAAAAATGAAACCCTATGCAACTGTTATATCGTCTGGTGACAATGAAGGTCATGCACACCCAAGGGCAGATGCTGTAGGCTGTGCAGGAAGATATTCTAGAGGTAATAGACCTAAAGTGTTTTCTACTGAGTTAGCTCGTTCACAAAACAGTAAAAATGAAATTCTATATGGTTTAATTAACCTTAGAAGTGATGGTGATAATATATTTATGTCACAAATGAAAGAAGTAAAAAAGGGTTCTGATATCTGGGATTCATATAAAATAATTTAATAGATTATAACAATCAAATATGGATTGATGGTAAATGATTAAAATATCAAGTTCTGAAGCTTACCTAAAGAACGACCATACAGCAATGCATGATGCTATTGCTAGTTTTCATCCGATGCAATAATACAGGTCTATATACTATTCTAAGTTCCCAAAAAACTCATTTTGTTACCCAAAAAAGTTATAAAAGATAGTTGTACTTTACATATCTTCCAAAATTACTTAACGGCTATGGCACATATATAGACAATAGTGTTTATATCCAATATTTAAGATATATCAACAATTGCGTTTATTTATTTGTTGTATGCCATAAAATAAACAGACATGGACAATAATTTACTTTATATGATTTTAGGAGTTATCGCAACTATAATTGTTGGTTACTGGGGAATTAAATATGCATCAAGATATAAAACTAGGGTTTGTATCTTATATTTTGAAAATAGTTGTATTTCATTATTTAAATCGGTAGTAAAAGAACTTGATGAACTAGAGATTAAATTTAAAAATGAGACCGTAAATGAAAATTTAATAACCTATAAAGGTACATTCTTTAATTCAGGCAACACCGATATTGATAAGAACCTAATTCATAATCCATTAAAAGTAATTTTACCAAAAAATTACGAATGGAAGAAAGTTAAGATAATTGATAATTCAAAAGATGTTGATATTCAAATTGAAAATAATCTGAATGAGTTAATATTTTCATGGGAAATATTAAAAGAGAATGAATATTTCACATTTGATTCTGTAATCGAATACAAACCAGAACCAAACAGTGATGAAAACCCGACATCTTCCGACTCTTCAATTACAAGAGAATTGTCAAGAAAAATTGCTTTTGAACAAAGGATTACTCATTTAAAGTCAATTGAAAAAGAAAGAATTCCTTCCAAGCCCAAAAGTTTAATCAGTCAGATAATTTACACTTTATGGATTTTTGGTTTTGCACTTCTTGGTTTATATTTTTCTGCTGGTCAATTTGTGCTTCCAGACTATAAAACGACTTATGAAGTAGAAATAGACTCTTCATTGTCATATGTCACATTTGAAAATAAAGGTGCAAACCAAATCCAACTAATCGATAGTTTAGGCAATGATTTTATTGTAGCAGATATTAAGAGGGTTAATAACAATATGCTCACGGGAAATGTAAAAATTGAAAAGGAAAATTTAAACTACGGTGAATTAATAGGAGGGGGAATTGCAGCAGTAATAATGCTACTTCTTACGATATTTCTTAGTATTGAATATATCAACGACAAAAGGTTATATGAACAGATTAAAGAAATCGCTGAGAAATATGATTTTTCTGAATTCTGAGAAAAAAGGTCTTCAACAGATATACCCTTTTGAATAATTACGCCACACAACAATGTATATAAAAAATAAGCGAGATACATGTAGCATCAAAGTTTGTAGTCTATTTGAACTTTCTTGTAAGTTGAAAGTTTTCTGCTTCGGAATCGCTTACTTTTCATATACTAAGCGTTATATCGAATAGTACTCATTATTTCAAACTACAACAAAGAGAGACCAATATTGGTTACTGCATATAAATAAAAGGATTAGATGGATGTATATTGAAAGAGAGGTTATTAAGTTAACTTCTCTTTTTTATTGCCCCCATACTCAAACAAAACCATACACTCTACCCTTACCTCAACAAGTTTTAATACTTTTACATCACGTTCTTTAAAATACAAGTAGCCTAAAAAACTACTCTTGATGATACAGCTATTTTTCGGTAGCGGTGTTGTATACCTTTGGACTGAAACATAAAGGGATAATAAAGTAATTAGAGCGGTAGCTACTGCTAATGGAAAGAATCCATTTTGGATTGTGCTACCATGTCATAGAGTAGTTGGTTCTGACGGTTCCCTTACGGGTTATGCTGGAGGATTATGGCGCAAAAAGTGGTTGTTAGAACATGAACAAGGATGTGAACAACAATCGCTATTTTAATTCTTGCTACTCATATTACAGAATTTTTGAAGGAAAATTTCTTTTAGTTTTAGAAGATAATTTCATTTATTTTACACTTAGATAGCAGGTTAGCAAAACATAACGATATTAAAACTACTTACCATTTTTGTCACTAATTATAGTGAGATTGAAATACCTGTTAATAGCGATAGGGAATTAGTGTTTAGTTCCCTAGTTTTGTGCTATTAAAAATCTAAAATACTTACCTACAAAACTTATGAAAAAATTATTTTCCACCATGCTGTTAATTAGTGGCTTATGTGGTTTTAGTCAAGAGCTTCAAGAAATTGCTCCACTATCACCTGAAACTTCAAGTTTGACAAAATTCCAGGAAACACCAGTTGGTTATTACACTGGTATCCCTAATATTTCTATTCCATTATACACAGTGTCGAGTGGTCAGATTCAAGTTCCAATTTCATTAGGTTATCATGCAGGAGGTATTCGTGTAGAAGAAATAGCTTCTAATATTGGATTGGGATGGAATTTAAATGTAGGTGGACAAATAAGTAGAGTAATGCGACAAATGCCAGATGATGGAGCGTCTGTTGGTTATTTATTCACGGAAGACTTAGTTAGCGAATATATTATTGCTCCTAGCGGAGGTCCAGTTTTAGGTGACTCACCTGAAGGAAGTAAGGCTAGATTATTTTTAGATGCGAAGGCTGGTAATATTGATTATGCTCCAGATGAATATTACTTTAGTTTTATGGGTGTTTCAGGTAAATTTTTATTTAACCAAAATAGAACTGTAGAGAATCCACACGGTGAAATTGTTATGTTCCCTAAAAAGGACATAAAGGTTGAGCCTATTTTTAATGAAACAAACAGAACTATTGAAGAGTGGGTTGTCACTGATGGCAATGGGACGAAATATTATTTTGGAGAAAACGGATTTAGCGATGAAATAACAAGTTCAATATCATATAGTGCTCCTGATAATGATTTACCAGTAGCTTCTAGAAACTCAGGGACTCATTATGTTACTGCTTGGAAATTAACTAAAATAAAGGATGTTAATAACCGAGAAGTTATATTCAATTATGAAGCAGTTCCTTATAATGCAGTTTGCTCATATACAGGTGAAGAGTATGATACCTATTCAAACAATGGAGGTAGTAGTTCAAGAAGTAAAAATTCAGGTATAAATCATACTATAAAAGAAATTTTATTTAATGATGGTAAAGTTGTTTTTGAAAAAGATAATATTAGCAGATTAGATTTGAATTATGATAAAGCACTTAATAAAATTAAGGTGTTTGATAACTCTACTGAACAAATATTGGACATAGAATTGATACAAGACTATTTTGTGAGCCCCCCCCCCCCTCCTATTTATGGTTGTGACTCTGCAATGGATGGAGAAGAATTAAGAAGACGTTTATATCTTAAAGAAGTAAAGTTTAAAAAAACTCCTCAAGCAACAAATTATTATAACTATAAACTAAGATATAATACCCAAACACTACTGCCCCATCGATTATCAAAATCTCAAGATTATTGGGGGTATTATAATGGAGAGATTAATTCAACATTAGTTCCAAAAATGTTTTACAAATCAGATTTAAATGGAGGGGCTTCAATAACTCATTTTTATCATGATGGAGCAAATAGATTTGTGGCGCCAAACTATACTCAAGCCTGTATGTTAAAAGAGATAACTTACCCAGAAGGGGGTGTTACAAAATTTACTTTTGAAAATAATGAAATTAATTCTGAGCGATATTTTAGAGGTAAAGGAAATATTTTAAGGCCAGGAATTTCTCACCTTATTGAAATTGAATCCCAGTATGATTCCTATACTCAAACAGGAGGTAAATACACGTATTCAAAAAACTTTACGGTTTCTGAAAATATTGCTATAGAAGGGTTAGCTACTCTAGAATCTAATTCAACACGATGTGATGTTACACAAGAGGGAAATGGTTATGGAGAAAACAGTTTACCACTAGCTGACTGTTATATTGTATATAGTATTATAAATACTGATACTGGCTCAGCAATACCTTATGGATATAATGTTCCTATGGGAGTCGATAAAACGGTGTATTTGACACCAGGTAATTATAAG
>Ga0209291_1001318_pt1 | contig 22174 bp, 23 predicted proteins | sample GOMGulsemesocosm_FD_184633 | JGI IMG/M metagenome (GOLD analysis project Ga0209291, IMG submission 184633) | Methane-oxidizing microbial communities from mesocosms in the Gulf of Mexico - GOM9B Gulf of Mexico (SPAdes) (version 2) | ecosystem: Environmental > Aquatic > Marine > Cold seeps...
TATAAATGAGCCTCACCTGTTGTTGGACAAGTAGCTATTTGAGGTACAGTTGCCTTATAGTGAGTTCTTCTTTTATCTCTTCTAGTTTTGGAGATTTTTCTCTTAGGATGTGCCATTTTATTCTTATTTGTCTGTTAATAGATTCTTTAATTTATTCCAACGAGGATCTACACCATTTGAGTCTTCCTCGGTACTCTCTTTTAAACTATATTTTTCGATACTTGATAATATTTCTATATCTAAAGTACCGTCTTCAATTCCTGGATGACTTAATTTAAACGGTTTTGCCAACACAATCATTTCATAAATGTATTGTTTAACATCAACTTCATATTCACCATGAGGCAAAATTAAAATCTCTTCGTTTTCATCATTATATTCCTCACCAAATCGTACAATTAACTTTAAATCAGTTTCTATTGCTTGATCAAATGGTTCGTTTGTTAAATCACAATTCACATTAATAGTTCCTTGAACATTAAACTCAAGCTCCATCATTGTAGATGTTTTATTTAACAACAATGATGCTTTTATTGCTACATCATTAAATTCGTCATATTCAAAAAAATCAAAGAACGCTTTGTTAACCGTAAACTCAAAATTATGTTTTCCCTCCTTTAACCCAACAAACTGGATTTTAAACTCCTTCATACTTCAATTATTGAAAAAATTATTTTGAGTGCGCAAATATAGAACAATTTATTTTACATCTGCTCTAGATATGAACATTTTTTTGTTTATATCTTTTTCCCTTTCATTAATACGTCTTTGGTCAACTGTAAATATTCTTCTCTATTTTTTATAATTTTAATTGCCGTGAATAACGCCTCTATAAACGAACTTGCATCAGCCTCTCCCTTTCCTGCAATTTCATACGCAGTTCCATGATCGGGTGAAGTTCTTACTTCTGACAACCCCGCAGTATAATTCACCCCATTACCAAAGGTAAGCGTTTTAAAAGGTATTAGTCCTTGATCATGATAAGACGCAACAATTGCATCGAATTTTTTATAATTATTGGATCCAAAAAAACTATCGGCTGCATAAGGCCCAAAAACCATCACCTTATTATTAAATAACGATTCAATTGCTGGTTTTAGTATTTCATCATCTTCTTTTCCTATCACACCGTTATCGCCAGAATGAGGGTTGATTCCTAAAACAGCAATTTTTGGCTTATTAATTCTAAAGTCCTTTTTCAACGACTCATTTATCGTCGTGATTTTCTCTTTAATCAATTTAGGAGTTATTTCATTTACTACATCCTTAACAGCTACGTGATCCGTTAGCAGACCAACTTTTAACCCATCAGAAACCATAAACATCAGGGCACTTCCATCCAATTCCTGGGCTAAGTAATCGGTATGGCCAGGAAACGAAAAATCTTCCGATTGTATATTCGCCTTGTTTATAGGAGCGGTTAATAACCCGTCAATTTTTTTCTCTTTCAAGGCAGCTGTTGCCGTTTTTAATGACTGTATTGCTAACTCTCCTGCCTTTTTACTTTCTTTACCAAACTCAAAATTAAACGACTCATCCCATACATTTATAATATTCAGCTTCTTATCAACTAATTTATCTAAACTCTCCACTCGTTGCGTTTGAGTTGTTACATTAAGGTGTTTTTTTAAATATTGGATTGACTTTTGTGACGCAAAAACTACAGGCGTACAAAAATCAAACATTCTAGGGTCTTCAAATGTTTTTAAAATAATTTCTGCCCCAATACCATTTAAATCACCTACAGAAATACCAATGCTAATTTTTTTATCTATATTCATATAATGAACCTATATTTATCTCTTATAAAAGAAGTCTTTTTTAGCACGAATACATCAGCTAAAAAGTAAATTTATCGTAATTTTGAAAACACAAAAGTAACCAATTATTTTATTAAAATGTTTACAGGTATAATTGAATCCCTTGGAGAAGTTGTTAATATTGAAAATGAAGGTACAAATGTACACTTTACCATAAAAAGTAACTTCACTCAAGAATTAAAAATAGATCAAAGTGTAGCTCACAACGGAGTATGTTTAACGGTTGTCTCTTTAAATGACGACAAGTATATTGTAACAGCAATTCAAGAAACACTTCAAAAAACAAACTTAAATTCCTTAAAACTTCACGAGACTGTCAACTTAGAAAGAGGAATGAAACTTGACGACAGACTTGATGGACACCTTGTTCAAGGTCATGTAGATCAAACCGGAAAATGCATTGCCATAAAAGAAGAAAATGGTAGCTGGATTTTTACTTTTCAGTATGATGAATCATTAGGAAACATAACTATTGAGAAAGGCTCTATTACTGTGAACGGAACAAGCTTAACCGTGGTAAATTCAAAAAGAAATAGTTTTAGCGTAGCAATAATACCGTATACTTACGAAAACACAATTTTCAAGCACATCAAAATAGATGACTTAATTAATTTAGAATTTGATGTTATAGGGAAATATGTAGCAAAGCTACACGATAGAAAGTAATTATTTTTTCTTAAAAGACTTTTTTACTCCATAAAACAATCCTGCAACTAGCAGTGCTAGTACACCCCCATCAATAGGTAATCCCGGTGGTGGTGTTGGTGGTGGCGGGTCTGCTGCTAATACCGTCGGTATCACAAATAAAAGTGCCAGAAAAAACCAAACTGTTTTATTATTATCTTTCATACGGTGTAAAAATATAAAAAAAAATGTATTGTCCAAAAAAAACGAGGAAAAACCACAAATTTTATATTAATCTAAATCTAGTTATTAACAAAATCATGAGGTTTTACCCCACTCCTTTTCGTGGGCAAATATAGAAAAAAATATAATAACTAAAATTCTATCGATTTTTTTTTCTCCTAAGCAACTATTTAACAATTATATAGCTTTATGTGATTTTTAATCAAAAAAATAAGCCAAAAAAACATGCTATTAAACTAACTGTTTCTAAAACATTTTTTCAAGCTTTAGGAAACATTATTGTTAATAAGTCTTCATGAAGGACCGCATTAAACAACGGATTTGCAAACTAAATTGATTAACTTGTATAGTTCATTCCTAACCTCTAAATAAAAAGAATTCTTTCTTCATTTCTTCAATAGCTTCCTCGCTATGATCCGTAATATAATTTATAGCATTTTCAGCAAACGCATTCCCTTTTTCAGTCAGCGTAACAATATCTTTATCAATGACTATCATATTGTTTTTTAATGCCAATTCCAATACTGATTTAGCTTGAGACTTTTGCCAATTGATATGCTCCCCTAAATGGTTTACATGACGCTCCTTCTTTTCAGTATGGTTCTTTAAATGCAGCAGGAAGGTTAATAATAAGACTTCAACTTTCTGACGACTTTGCTTATAACTTACTGAAACCATTCCCGTACCTGGCGCAAATAAGAACACCATTAAAAAAACAATTCCCAAAACACTTGCTATAGACCCCGCAATTGAAGCATCCAACCCATGTGCCAACCAGTACCCTGAAATTGCTGAAAAAACCCCAAAACCGACAGAAAGCAATATCATTTTTTTCAAATCCTTTGTCAATAAATATGCCGTTGCTGCAGGAGCTATTGTTAATGCCACTACCAATATGGCGCCAACCGCATCAAAAGCACCTACTGTAGTCACAGAAGCTACCGTCATTAACCCATAATGTAGTATTACTGGAGAAAAACCTAAGGCCGATGCTAGCCCTGCATCAAAAGTACTTACTTTTAATTCTTTAAAAAATGCCACCAGTAAACTAATTGTTACAAATAGGATAGTTCCTATAACCCATAATGATTTTGGCCCTACATCAGCACCAAACAATTCCAATCTGTCAAAAGGAGCAAAAGCCAATTCACCTAATAATACTGCATCAACATCTAAATGAACATCATTAGCATTTTGAGCAATTAGTATCACTCCAATACTAAATAACGCAGGAAATATTAACCCAATAGCTGTATCTTCTTTTACTAAGCCTGTTTTTTGTATAAACTCAACTAGGAAAACGGTCAATATTCCAGTAAATGCTGCAAATATGATTAATATGGGTGACGATATATTATGTGTTACAAAAAACCCAACTACAATACCTGGCAATATTGCATGACTGATAGCATCACTAATTAATGCCATTTTTCGAAGTACTAAAAAAACTCCTGGTATCGCACAAGCAATTGCAACTAAACTCGCAATCAGCTGTATTTCAAATTGTGCACTAGTCATTGGATTCAATATGTTGATTATACAAATTTTTTGCTTTCTCAAAGCCCTTTTTTGTTAACGACCAATTTGTACCCATAACTATTATTAGGTTTTTCTCTTCTAATTTATGAAGTGATTTTTTAGAATACCCAAGGAAATTATTCAAGATCTTAACAGAATGCGGGTGATCAATATCCTCATGCGTTTTTGCAATATCATACATAAAAGACAAGGTTTTATGCAACTTTAAATCATTTCTATTTTGCCTAAACCGAATTTCTTTAAACAACAACCCTCTTCCTGGCGAAAAAATGAATGATACTAATACAAATACAGATGCCATAAGAACAATTACCGGACCTGTAGACAAATTTGGATAACTGGCACTAATTCCGGTTCCTATCACCCCAGATAAAGCACCAAAAATTGCAGCCAGCGCTACCATAACAGCTAAACTATTAGTCCACTGCCTAGCTGCAGCAGCAGGAGCCAGTAACATTGCACTCATTAACACAACTCCTACTGTCTGCAAACCTAAAATAATAGCTACAACGATGAATGATGTGATTAACGCATCCAAAAACTTAATATTAAACCCTAATGTTTTCGTGTAATCCGCATCAAACAACAACAGCTTAAATTCCTTCCAAAACAATAACAACACAACTAAACACACCCCCGTTACACTAGCCATAAACCAAACATCCTTTTCTAACAATGTGGCCGCCTGTCCGAACAAATACTTATCCAACCCTGCTTGATTAGCGTTTGGTTGTTTTTGAATAAAGGTTAACAACAACATCCCTACTCCAAAAAAAAGCGATAAAATTAGCCCTAAAGCAGTATCTGATTTTAAATGTGTTTTTGTGATAATTGATTTAATCCAAAAGGCTCCTATCAAACCACTAATTAACGCCCCTAACAATAAGGTATCACTCTCTTTAGCTCCTGTTATTAAAAATGCTATAGCAATTCCCGGTAAGGCAGCATGGGAAATTGCATCTCCTAAAAGACTTTGCTTTCGCAACACCGCAAAACTCCCCAACATACCACATACTGCACCTAAAATAGCTGTACCTATGGTAATGGTTCTTAACGTATAATCGTTAAACAAAAGCTCTATATATTCTAGTATAGTCATTGATTAGTAGACTTTAGTCTATTCTTGTACACTTACTTGGTAGTTAATTCCGTACGTTTTTATTAAATTCTCATTATTAAAAATATCCTTCACTGGCCCTGTGGCAATTTTCTTTACATTTAAAAAGGTCACCCAATCGAAATACTCAGGAACCGTTTGTAAATCATGATGCACTACAATTACTGTTTTTCCAGCTTTACGTAGCAGCTTTAAAATATTAATGATTGCCTTTTCAGTTGTTGCATCCACACCCTGAAATGGTTCGTCCATAAAATATATTTCAGCATTTTGAACCAATGCTCTCGCTAAAAATATTCGTTGTTGTTGGCCTCCAGAAAGTTGACTGATTTGCCTACTCTTAAACGGCAACATCCCCACTTTCTCTAAAGCCTCTAACGCCGCCTTCTTTTCTGTTTTTCCTGGGCGCTTAATCCAACCTAATCCTCCATAAGTCCCCATTAAAACCACATCAAGTGCTGTAGTTGGAAAATCCCAATCCACACTTCCTTTTTGTGGCACATAAGCAACTAACTGACGTTGTTTTTTATATGGCTTCCCGAAAATACTAACCGACCCTGCAATAGGTTTTATGATACCCAATATCGCTTTAATAAGAGTGCTTTTACCAGCGCCATTAGGACCAACTATTGCCATTAACACCCCTTTCGGGATTGTTAAATCAATATCCCAAAGTACAGGCTTATAATTATATGCAACAGTTAAATCGTCTATTGCAACCGCAACTTCCTCTTTCATAGCCTTCATATATTGCTCTATTTTGTATTCCTTATATTAATCATTCAAATGAACTACATGCCGAAGTAATTCCTTTTTTAAAGTCACTCTTTTCAATGAGTACGTTTTGGTTTCATTATCTAAAAAATCAATTAGAACAACTCCCTTATTGATTAGTTCTTTTAAGTTATAGTCTTTTTCTTTTTTAACTTCTTTTATCTTTTTAACAAGTAATGCAAGAAACTCTACTAATACATAAATATTTTCTTGACCTGTCTCCTTTAGTTTATTTAGTAAATCCGATTCCTTAATTTTAATTATATCATCAATAGACAGATCTAGTTGATTTATCAAGTCTTGATCTATTTGACTCATACCCAAAACAAAATTATTTGTTTGCAATCCAAAAGCTTTTTGCGTTACTCCTATCAACATCTTAAGTATACCTTCAATTTGTCTCATAAAATAATCACGTTGCTCCATACCTTGATTTATTTTAATGCATCAATAATCGTGTTCATATTATATTCATACATTCCTATATAAGTTCCTTCTTTAGTACCAGGGTTTCCTAAAGCATCAGAGAATAATGTCCCTCCAATTGCTACTTCATGGTTTTTTGACCTTACAGCCGCCTGCAATGCCTCAACCGTACGAACAGGCACTGAACTTTCTACAAAAATCGCCTTAATATCATGAGCAATAATAAAATTAGAAATTCGTTGCACATCTTGTACTCCAGCCTCTGTAGCTGTAGACAAGCCTTGTAAACTTACTACTTTAAAACCATATGCTTTCCCAAAATATGCAAACGCATCATGAGCGGTTACTAGAATTCTTTTTTCTACAGGCAATCCTTCTAACTGTAAGGAATTGTTTTTTTCTAATTGATTAAGCTTTTCAATATAAGCCTTAGCATTTTCGGTATATACTTTTGTATTTTTAGGATCTAATTTTGATAATTCATCTGCTACATAGGTCGTTGCTTTTTTCCAATGATTCGTAGAAAACCAAAAATGCGGATCATAACTAGAAGCAAAATCTGCTGAAGAAATCAGCGCATCCTTAGCAATTGTATCTGAAATTGAAATGGTCTTTTTTCCATTATGACGCATTTTCTCAAATACATCCTCTAACTTCCCCTCTAAGTGCAATCCACTGTAAAAAATAACGTCAGCATTATAAAATTTTGTTACATCTCCTTCACTTGCCTTATATAAATGCGGGTCAACTCCAGCCCCCATCAAACCTTCAAGATCTATTAAATCTCCCGCCAACTCTTTTACTAAATCAGTTACTTGGGAAGTTGTACTTACCACTTTTAGTCTTTCATTTCCTTTTTTTTCTTTCACCTCTTTTTTACAAGAAAAAGTTATCAATGCGAATAAAATAACTACGTAATGTTTCATGTGTTTACTTTTATTGTTTTTTATCAGTCACATGCAACCCTTGATTTTTAAAATAATCATTGCCATGTATGCTTAACAATTATTTTAAAAATGTCGGTTTCATGCTTTATTTTTAATATAAATATTATTTGCTATTTGTTGCGATATAGTAAACTCGTTTGCATCAATCTTAATGCGCATGGAGTTATCAAAATTTTCTTTTTCCAATACCTGTATCTCTTTCCCTAAGGCTATTTCTTGCTTATCTAAATAACGTAGAAAATCCGATGAAGTATCCTTTACCCCAACACAAACTGCCGTTTTATTAATTCCTAATGTTGCCAATAAAGATTTTTCGTAAAAATTGATATTTCCATCCTTATCAGGAATTGGGTCACCATGAGGATCACGTTTTGGATATCCTAAAAAAGCATCTATTTCATTTATCAACTTTTTTGAATGAATATGCTCTAGTTGCTCTGCTACTTCATGTACTTCATCCCAATTAAAATTGAATTTCTCCACCAATAGCACTTCCCATAATCGGTGTTTTCTGATTACGTTTGCGGCAATTTTCTCACCACTTTTAGTCAATGTAACCCCTTGATATTTTTTATAAAAAACCAACTCTTTTTCAGCCAATTTCTTAACCATATCAGTAACCGAAGAAGCCTTTGTTTCTAATTGTTGTGCAATAGCATTTGTACTTATTCCTTTTTCTGATTTTATGCTTAAATGAAATATTGCCTTTAAATAATTTTCTTCTGATCTAGAAAGCATTAGTTTGTTTTTTAGACAAATATACGACATATATTTAGATGAATTTTAATTTATTTTTAGGTTGGTCTAAAAATTTCATTAGATTTGCAAAAAAAATATTTTAAAGAGATGAAAAAACAATTCACAATATTGTTACTTTTTTGTTTAAGCTTAATTAGTTTTGCACAGCATGACAACAGCGTAACACACACAATAAATGGTACTGTAACAAGCGAAGGAAAACCTGTAGCTTTCGCAACTGTATCCATAAAAGGGACTTCAAATGGATCAGTCTGTGATGATAGCGGAAAATTCAGTTTAACCTCTAAGCATGGTGAATTTACAATTACCGTACAGGCTGTGGGATATAAAACTGTTGATAAAAGTATTCACTTAGACAATAGTATTACCATCAACTTTGATTTAATAGAAGATATTTCTAGCCTAGATCAAGTAGTTGTTACTGGAACTAGAACCTACAAAAAGAGAACAAACTCAGCTGTTATTGTAAATGTTATCAATAGTAAAACATTAGAAAACGTACAAGCATGTACTTTATCAGAAGGGTTAAAATTCCAAACAGGACTACGTGTAGAAACAGATTGTCAAACTTGCAATTACACTCAATTACGAATGAATGGTTTAGCAGGTGGTTATTCTCAAATATTGATTAATGGTCGACCAATATTTAGCCCATTAACAGGTTTGTATGGTATGGAACAAATTCCTACAAACATGATTGATAGAATTGAAGTTGTTAGAGGTGGTGGATCTGCACTTTATGGATCAAGCGCCATAGGTGGTACCGTAAATGTTATTACTAAAATCCCTAGAAAAAACAATTATGAAATAGGATATACACACCAGAACTTTAAAGGGACACCTGAAAACATTTTAGCTGGTAATGCAACCGCTATCAGTAAAGACAAAAACACTGGGGCTACTTTCTTTGTAAATAACCGTCAACGTAGTGCTTATGACGCAAATGGGGATAATTTTTCTGAATTACCAGAATTAAAAAACTTATCATTCGGAACAAACATGTTCTTTTTACCAACAGATAATCAAAAATTAGAAGTTAGTTTAAGTAAGTTAAATGAGTATCGATATGGAGGACAAATGGTAGATGGACCTGCCCATTTAGCAGAACAATCTGAAGAACGTACACATGATGTATTTATTGGAAACGCTGATTACCAAATTAATTTTAATGAGGACAAAAGTTCCTTCATTACTTATGTTGCAACACAACATACGGAACGTGTTCACTACACAGGAGTAATCCCTGAAATTGGCGACCCAGATAATGCGTATCAAAATCATTTAATTGACCCACCATATGGAACATCAAAAAACTTGACTATGCAAGGTGGAGTGCAATTAAACCACAAATTAGAAGAGTTTATTGGTGGTAAAAATGTCCTTACTTTAGGATCAGAATACGTACAAGATGAAGTATTAGATGAAATAAGTGCTTATAATTACAAAACAGATCAAACAACAAAAAATTTAAGCGTTTTTGCTCAAAGTGACTGGGAAATTAGTGAAAAATTAAATTTATTGACGGGGGTACGTTTTGACAATCACAGGTTAAAGGACTTCAAAAAAGATAAAAACCTAACTACTAATATAGCAAGTCCTAGAGTTTCTTTATTGTACAAACCTTTTGGAAAAGCACAATTTAGAGCTACTTGGGGTACTGGCTTTAGAGCTCCTCAAGCTTTTGATACTGATTTACACATTGCTTTTTCAGGTGGAGGAATTTCAAGAGTTGAATTAGCTGACGATTTAAAAAAAGAACGCTCAAACACCTATACAGCATCATTTAATTATGATAAAGGTAACGAGCATTTTATTGCAGGATTTACTTTAGAAGGATTTTACACCCATCTAGATGACGCCTTTTATTTGGATCCTGATGACACAATTCCAAATGAACTTATATATACAAAAAGGAATGGTGATGGTGCTACGGTTAAAGGAATCACTTTAGAGGCCAGAGCAAATTTTGATAAAGTAGTACAAATAGAAGCTGGATTTACACTACAATCTAGCATGTATGATACTGCTATAGAAAACATTGTTGGACAAATAAAAAAACGTGAGTTTTTAAGAACTCCTAATGATTATGGTTATGCAACATTTAGCTATATGCCAAGTAAAAAGTTCAACACCTCACTAAACATGGTATACACTGGAAAAATGGAACTAGCCCATTTAGCCGGTGCACCAGAGCAACTAACAGATGAGTATTTAACATCTCAATCTTTTATTGAATTAGGATTTAAATCTAGCTATACTTTTAATCTAAAGAAAATAGGAGCAGACATGCAAGTGCTTGGAGGAGTAAAAAATATGTTTGACGAATATCAAACGGATTTCGATTCAGGTAAAAATCGTGATAGTAACTACGTATACGGACCAGGGATGCCAAGAACATTTTTCATAGGTTTAAAAATTGGAACTGGGTTATAAATACTAGTCAAAAAAAACAACTCTTCTAAAATCGACTGATCAATATCAGTCGATTTTTTTTATGTAGTTTTGCTACCTTAAAGATTACTAGAGATTAGATGAAAAAAGACATTGAAATACCTAAATCAGAAGGTGTATATATTGCTATTGTATTAGAGTATAATACTGAGTTTGAATTTGACGATTGGAATGCCTACTTGATAAATGATTTAGATACTGATTTGGAAATGGTTTTTGTGGTTACAGAAGGTTATGATACGGAACGACGCACTTCTAAAATGCGACATGCAATGCCTATTATTCCTAAAAAATCATATGCTAAAATAGAATTGATGATGGAAGATGTTTTTGCTCTAAATAATAAATTTAGTGTTAGTTACTTTGCAGAGAGCAAATTGTATGATAAAAAATATATTTTCAGAAAAAACACCATCAACAAAAATGCCTTAAGAGATATTCCTCACATGGAATTAAAAGGAGTATTGATGAAATAATACCATTTGTATAACTGCTTTTTATATTTTAACCTTTTAACTAACCCATTGTATCGTGCAATTATATTTATTTCTAATAGGATACATATTCCTAATCATTGGAATTTCCGTATATATTTCTAGAACTTCGTCAACAGAAGATTTTTTAATAGGCGGAAGAGACAGGAATGGCTTAGCTATTTTATTTTCAAAATTTGCTGGAGCAATTGGCGTAAGCACTTTAATAACATACACTGGTTATGCCTATACTTTCGGCTGGGGGCTATTCGCCATGTCTATTGGTTCAGTGGTCGGGTATTTACTGTTTGCTTTTTGGGCCGCACCAAAAATTAAACGACTATCCTTAAAGGGAAATTTTTACACTCAAGGTGACCTTCCTTCATTTGTAACAAATACTAAAAACACTGCTGTAGTTACTAATTTAACTACCATCATTGTTCAGTTTTTTTGGATCGTTTTATCACTTGCTGGAGGTGCAAAAATTATCGCTTTTTTTGACATCCTATCCTATGAAATGGCCTTACTTATAACTACTGGAGTAGTAATGACGTATGTATTGGTTTCAGGATACAAGGCCGTTATTATAACCGATATCATACAAGCTTTAATCATTGTAGTTTTTTTAATAATCATCGTATACGCCATCATGGATATTCCTGACTTAGGCAATGTCATTCATAATTCTACTCCAAGAAAAGTAACCATAGGCAGTGTTTTAGGACTTACTTTGTATGGAGGATTATCCGTTTTCGGAATGGCTGATAGATATCAACTTTGCTATTCGGCTAAAGATGAAAAATCTTTGAAATTTGGGCTGGGAACAGCAATAATACCTGTATTGTTTATTGCATTCATCCTATTACTTATTGGACTATACGTAAATCAACAAAATCCTTCTCTCGATGCAGATACTGTATTTGTATATGCTATGAAACATTTTTTAAATTCGTCATGGCTGCCACTACTATTGGTGTTATTCTTTGCTGGTTTAATGAGTACTGCAGATACTTCAATATTTGCTGTGGCCTCACATAGTGTGTTTAATGTAAAAGAAAAAAACAAAATCACATCATTGCGTTATGCGACGATACTAACCGTTATAGGTGCTTTCATATTAGCCTATTTTTGGAGAAATATTGTAGAAATAACCATCGTAGGAGCTGCTTTACGAATGACGCTATCTGTTGCGATGATTTATGTTATTAAAGATAACAAAAATAGCGGTCGATTTATAGCGAGTGCTTTAGGTGGTGTATCTGGATTAGTAATAGGTGTACTTGTTTTTGGACCAAAACCTACCATTGCAATAACAGTTCTTATTGGCTCCCTATTAGGTTTGATCTATAAATCAAAAAAATAATAACACAAAATAGTATCTTTACCAAAAAAGAGAGAAAACATTCTGAAAATGAACATACTAATTGAAGATAAAACAGCTACGCTTCCTGCAAAGAAATACGGTGGAACTGAACGTGTAATATGGGGGCTAGGAAAAGAACTGGCTAAATTAGGACACAAGGTTTACTTTTTAGCAAGAGAAGGGTCTACCAGTGATTTTGCAACAGTAATTCCTTTTGATGAAAATAAAAACATTAAAGAACAAATACCAAGTGATGTAGATGTTGTACATCTTTTTCATTCTTTAGGGGCTGATGTTGGCAAGCCAAACTTATTTACTATGGAAGGGAATCCAGCACCAGACAGACAATTAGATATTAATATGGTTTTTGTATCTAGAAACCACGCAAAAAGATATGGCTCAACTTCTTTTGTATATAATGGTATCGATTGGGATGATTATCCAGATCCAAATTTAGAAGGAAGTCGTGAATATCTTCATTTTCTAGCTAAAGCATCTTGGAAAATAAAAAACTTGTTTGGTACTGCAAAAATTGCGGTAAAATCAGGAAACAAGCTTCATGTAATGGGAGGTGATCGTTGGACTTTCAGGAATGTAAAAAGAGGTTTAAAATACTTATTAAATCCAAACATAACTTTTCACGGAATGGTGGAAAATGATGTAAAGATGAAAGTTGCACAAAACTCAAAAGCACTTGTTTTCCCTGTAGTTTGGCACGAACCATTCGGAATAGCGATTACAGAAAGTATGTATGCTGGCTGTGCTGTTTTTGGGACTAAAAACGGGTCGTTAGCAGAACTAATTACCCCAGAAGTTGGGTTTACAGGTGAGAATTCAGATGAAATTGCTCAAGCAATTAAAACGTTTGACTACAACCCTAAGCGTTGCCATGACTATGCTGTAAAGTATTTCAATTCAAAAGTGATGATGGAAACCTATTTAAAATTGTATGAAAAAGTAATTTCAGGAGAAACATTAAATAATGAGGTGCCTAAATATTTGGAACAGGAAAATTTAGTCCCTGCTTTTAATTAAGATAAAATTTAAAGAGATGAGCATAAAATCAATCATAATAGTACTATTTGCATTATTACTGATGATTTCATGCTCACCTGATGAAAACACTACACCTCCAATAGCGCAAAACTACCCTTCCTTTGGACCGGAAATAGATGTAGACATTACTGGTTTAACATTTGACGCTATGGAACCGTTCCTATCAGCTGATGGAAATTATTTATTTTTCAACAGCGTAAATGACGGAATTAACACCAAGCTGTTTTACGCAACTAAAATAAATGATTCCACCTTTACTTTTGTAGGAGAACTAAATGGAACAAACCAAGCCGTTACACCACACCTAGATGCTGTAGCTGATATGGATGCTAATGAGAATTTTTACTGGACCTCAACAAGGAATTACCCAACTGAATTAAATAATCTTTTTCATGGAAACTTTACAGCAGGTAATGTCATCAATATCGGAAGAGTACAAGGTGATTTTAATAAGAACATTCCTGGATGGCTTGTAATGGATCACGGAATTAGTTTAGACGGACAGTTTTTATACTTCAATAACGCACGCTTTAATGACACTACTTGTCAAGGGCCTTGTGAAACTACTATTGGTATTGCACAAAAAGTAAACAACACGATCTTTAACACCATTCCAAACTCAGCAACTATACTACAACATATAAATGATTCTAATTACATTTATTACGCCCCTTGTATTAGTAGTGACTATTTAGAATTATATTATACTAGATATTTAAAAGGAAATATTACCCCTAATACCCTTTTCGAAATTTGCGTTGCAGTTAGAGATAACGCTACTGCTGTATTTTCAACTCCTAAAGTACTGTTTTCAGAACCAATTACTGATTTAATAGAAGCTCCTACCTTAGCTACTGATAAAAGCATAATGTATTATCATAAAAAAACTACTGATAGTCATAAGATTGTTATGAGGTATCGTATAATCCAATAATTATTACTTGGTTTTCTAATAAAACTAAAGAAATTTGAAAGTATAACAAAACAGGTAACAACCGTATACTGAAGATTACGCTTGAAAATAATCAAAGTTGTTAGACTAAGGTAAAAAATAAATAGCCTTTAAGGTTTAATCCAATTTATCAGTTAGTTTCTTAAATATTTTCTTTGGATTTTTCCCTTCATAAAGAATGGCATGAATTGCATCAATAATTGGAGTTCTAGCGACTTTTTCACTCGATACATTTAAGGCGTGAGCACTTTTGGTAGCATAATATCCTTCGGCAATCATACTCATTTCCATTTGTGCGGATTTTACAGTATACCCTTTACCAATCATGTTTCCGAACATTCTGTTTCTACTAAAAACAGAGTACCCCGTTACTAACAAATCACCTAAATAAGCCGAGTTGTTGATATTACGCTTCATTTTATGTCGCTTTTTAATAAAGCGCTTCATTTCTCGAATACTATTGCTCATTAATACACTTTGGAAATTATCCCCATAACCTAACCCATGTGCAACACCTGCAGCGATGGCATAAATGTTTTTTAGCATTGCCGCATATTCAGTACCAATAATATCGTCCGAAATTTTACACTTGATATACCAACTAGATAAAGCATTAGCTACCAAAGTAGCATGAGCAGCACTAGCACTAGCAATAGTTAAGTAAGATAATCGCTCTAAAGCAACCTCTTCAGCATGACAAGGACCTGTAATTACACCTATGTTTTCAAAAGGAATATTGTATTGTTTATGGAAATGTTCACCTACAATTAAACTGCTTTCCGGTACAATACCTTTAATTGCAGAGAATATAATTTTATTTTCTAAGCTCACCGTCAAGTTTTTTAGTTCACTATGTAAAAAAGCAGAAGGGATTGCAAAAATAACCACATCAGCGTGGTCAATAATTTCATTAATGTTTGAGCTCAATTTTAATTTCTTAACATCAAACTCTACTGAACTTAAATAATTAGGATTGTGATATTCAGTTTGTAAATGTTCAATAGCCGATTCATTACGCATATACCAACCAATTTCTGAACTGTTTTCACACAACATTTTTACAATTGCTGTTGCCCAACTTCCTCCACCGATAACTGCGTATTTTTTCTGACTCATATACTTTTATTCTTTTCCTAAACGAATTCACAAAAATACGAAAAAATTCAGCATTAAAAATATGATTAAATTCATATCTGTAAGCTCTTTTTTAGTTTTGGCATAAAAGTTGATTTCACTCTAGTATAAAATAAATACTTATGAAGAATTTAAAACTACTTTTCAGTTTATTTGCAATCAGTTTACTTTTAACTTCGTGTCACATAGATGTCATTGAACCACACCCATATCATCACACTCAAGTATCAATTAACGAAACCTTAAGTAGTCATGAATTATGGTATGTAGATATTAATGAAACCACAGGTAATGGTGAGGTTCCTTTTTTACAAAAAGCCTTTACTGTTTCATTTAAAAACGGAACATTATACGCCAACAACAACTTAGTAGGAATAGGAAGTACTGGTAACGGATTTGGTATAGATGTGGGGTATTATAATGCTTTCGATAATATTGTAGAAGTGAGCCATGATATTAACGGGTATTGGACATTAGAACTATATCAAATTTCAGCAAATAAAATAGAGCTATACCATAGCCCTACAAATACCTCATATTACTTATATGGATATAACAGAAATACATTTGATTATGATTTAGTATTCTATGATAACATCCATTATTTTTTACAAGAATATGAGTCTTGGGAAAAAATAGCAACCATTGGCGGATCAGCTACTGAATTTGATGCCGAAAATTTCGTGCAATTTTTAGCAGGAGGAAACAATAGTGAATTCCGTAGTTCACAAGATGCCAACGGGACACCTATTAGCAATTTATATTGGGACTATACTGGATTGTACGGTGTAGCCAATTTTACGGATACGCATTATGTGAAAGCATTAACACTTGATTACGACTATTTCGCTGATGAATATTTTGAACTAAGTATTATCACTGATGGTGAAATAGAACTGTACCATCCTACCTCAGGAACAGCTTATCGTTTTGTTGGAAGACATTTTATACAGTATTTAAAAACCTCGGAAGGTAAAATGACTGATAAGAAAAGAACCAAAACTGTTTTAAAAGATTTCCATAAAGAATCTAGTAAAAGAAAAAAAAATAACAAAACCCACTGATGGGTAAAAGATTAGTTTTTAGTTGAGTTTTAAAAAAGTCACGTACCGCCAAGTACGTGGCTTTTTTTATAATTTATAACTCTAATGATTATCCCGTTTAAAAAACAAAGCCTTTTCCCTATATGTTTTTTTTAGCATTAAAAAAGCTATCTTGTTTGCCGATATCAATTAGCATATATGTAGATGAATAATTCAGAAAAAAACACAGAAACAAATCATTTAAAATCGGCTCACTACGACACCATAATTATAGGCTCTGGAGCTGGTGGATTATCAGCTGCAATATGCTTAGCACGTGAAGGTCAAAAAGTATTGGTATTAGAACAACATGATGTACCTGGAGGGTGGTGTCATAGTTTTTATTTAAACGGTCATCGATTCACACCTGGAGTACATTATGTAGGTTTACTTGAAAAAGGACAATCTACAAATGAGCTTTACACAGGTTTAGGAATAGCGAATGATATAGCTTTTTACAGAATGAACCCTAAAGCTTTTGAACATTGCTGGCTTGGTGAAGAACGTTTTGATTACCCCGCAGACTATAATGATTTTATAACAACACTAGTTGAACGATTTCCTGAAGAAGAAAAAAACATAAAAAAATACCTTACAATTGTAAAAAATGTTGGTGATCAACTTAAATTAATCCCTAAAATTAGAGGCTTCTGGCAACAAATTACAATTCCTTTTCGCACGAAGCATATGGGAAAATATTCCCCTTTTACTTTAAAACGTGTTATGAATTGGTATATTAAGGATCCGTTGTTAAAACGATTCTTAGGGATTCAATTTGGCGATCATGGGTTACCTCCATCAAAAGCTAGTTTTATAATGCATGCTGCTATAATGGATCATTATTCTTCAGGTGGTTTCTACCCAATGGGAGGTGGTGGTGCCTTAATAAAAGCCATGACTAATAAAATAAAAGCACATAATGGTGTCATAAAAACAAGTGCATCGGCAAAACGTATTTTACTAGACCATAGCAAGAAAAAGAAAAAAGCCATTGGTGTAGAGCTAGATTCCGGAGAACAGTTTTTCGCAAACCGAGTCATCTCAAATGCTGATCCTGGAATTACATATCTTGATTTAATTGGAAAAGAAAACCTTAGTAAGAAACTTCAAAAAAGATTAAGCAACACAAAATATTCATGTACCTCTATTATGTTGTTCTTAACAGTAGATATGGATGTAAAAGCTGCAGGTTTGGATTCTGGTAATATCTGGTACATGGAAAACAAAGATCTTGACGATGTATATAACGATATGCAACAAAAAGACATTTTATCTGGAGATGAATTTTCTGGATTATTTATCAGCTGTACAACTTTGAAAGACCCAATCAGTTTTGATGGAAAACACCATACACTAGAAGTAATTACCTATATAAACTACGAAGCTTTTAGCGATTTCCAAAATGAAGAATTAGAACGTTCTACTGCTTACTTAGAATTTAAAGAGCAACTTATTGAAAAATTCTTAAATAGTTTAGAAAAGGTACTTCCGGGAATAAAATCACACGTAGTACACAAAGATTTAGGAACCCCCATGACTAATGAATATTACATAAATTCTACGGAAGGAAATGTATACGGTACAGAAAAAAGTCTAAAATATATAGGACCCTTTGCTTATAAATCAAAAAGTGAAATAGAAAATTTATATATGTGCGGTGCTAGTATTGTTTCCCACGGTGTTGCTGGAGCTGGTTACTCAGGAGTACAAACTGCCGCTTCAATTTTAGGCTGCAGACAAGATGACCTAATAAAACCTGACGATTCACAACACTTAAAAATATATGATGCTGAAGACGCCACAAATTACCCAGATTGGATGCTTAAAAAAATGGAGGTAAAAAAAATGCGTCAAACCCTTAAGGAGAATATCTCTGACTAATAAAAAACAAAAATATTATGAAACTTATTTATACAATCTCATTATTGATACTAACTATAGGTTCTGTATTTGGACAAAATAACAACCCAAATTATGATGAAGCATTAGCTACCAAATTAGGAGCTGACGATTATGGCATGAAAAAATTTGTATTAGTAATCCTTAAAACCGGAAGCAATACCGATACTAATAATGCAAAAAAAGACAGTTGCTTTACTGGCCATATGACTAACATTAATAGGCTAGTTGAAGCCAAAAAACTAATTGTTGCTGGACCAATAGGAAAAAACGATAAAACTTATAGAGGACTTTTTATCCTAGATGTACCTACCCTTGAAGAGGCTAATGAATTGCTACAAACCGACCCTTCCATAAAAGCTAATTACTTAGAACCTGAATTATATATTTGGTATGGCTCTGCAGCGCTATCAGAATACTTAGAAGCTTCCGATAAAATTTGGAAGATTAATCCGTAGCCTACTGCTGAGTTTCTCTTAAAAAAACAACTAACTTTTATAAAAATTCATTTCATCAATAAACTGCCATACTTTAGTGTCTAGCAATGGTCTAATATTTTTTTGAGCAGCAATACTTTTGCGAATCATGGTCGAAGATATTTCCATAATTGGTGCGGCTACTCGAGTTATTCTTGGGTGGTCTTTAAACTGGTGTTCTATAGTTCCTTCAGAAATCCTAGGGTATACATACAAATTGTAATTAGTTAAAATAGATTCGTAGTTTTTCCATTTATGGAAGCCTTTCAAATTATCTTCTCCCATTAATAAAGAAAAATCATGTTGGGGATATTTTTCTTCTAAATGAGCTAAAGTATAAACCGTATAATTTGGTTCTGGTAAACCAAACTCAATATCTGACGGCTGTAACTTATCATAGTTTTCAGTAGCCAAATACACCATTTCTAATCGATGGTGATTGGCTAATAAACTACTTTTCTTTTTAAACGGACTTAACGGCGTTACTACCATCCACACTTGATCCAAATCAGAGTTTTCAGCCATATGATTTGCAATAGCCAAATGCCCAACGTGAATTGGGTTAAATGTTCCAAAATACAAGCCTATTTTCATACAAGTACCCACGAAGGCGGTTAATTTACATTAGTTATTGTCTGTCTGAGTTTGTCGAAGACCAACCAAACGTTAACCTCATTACAATTCAACAAGCTCAGTGTGACCTAAATATGTTAAATCCTTTTCTTTAAGAAATTATGAGCTAATTCTTCCGCTTCTTTTAAAGCAACGTCTAAATTGTCATTTTCAATAATAAAATCAAACTGTGGTGCTGTAGCCAACTCTATTGAAGCTTTAGCAATACGCATATTAATTTTATCTTCACTTTCTGTAGAACGCTTTTTTAAACGAATTTTAAGCTCTTCAATACTTGGTGGTTTTACAAAAACCGATAAGGTACGTTCCGGATAAATACGTTTAATATCTATTCCTCCAACTACATCAATATCAAAAATAACATGCTTTCCTTTAGCCCAAATACGCTCCACTTCCGACTTTAAAGTTCCATAAAAATTATCTCTGTATACCTCTTCCCATTCCAGGAATTCTTCGGATTTTATCTTGTTTTTGAACTCCTTAAGTGATAAAAAATAATAATCTTTACCATCTACCTCTTCTCCTCTAGATTCTCTAGAAGTAGCTGAAATAGAAAACTCCAAATTCAATTTATCAATGCCTAATAAATGCCTAACAATTGTTGTTTTTCCTGAACCTGAAGGTGCTGAAAAAACGATAAGTTTCCCTTTAATCATTATAACACATTTAACAATTGTTCTTTAATCTTTTCCAATTCATCTTTCATCTGAACTACTAATTTTTGCATAGGTGCGTAATTAGATTTTGATCCAATTGTATTGATTTCTCTACCCATTTCCTGAGCAATAAACCCTAATTTTTTACCATTAGAATCTTCTGAATTTATAGACGTTATAAAATAATCTAAGTGATTGTTCAAACGTACTTTCTCTTCCGTAATATCATACTTCTCAATATAATATACCAATTCTTGCTCAAACCTATTTTCGTCAACTTTTTCTTTTAACTCAGCAATTCCTTTTTGCAAACGCTCTTTAACACCTGCTATACGATCAGGATCTATAGCAATTACTTCGTTTAAAAGTGTTCTAATATTATCATTACGCTTTAAAAAATCAGTTTCTAAAACCTTTCCTTCGTCATTTCTATAGGCAACAATATTTGCTATAGCTTCTTTGATATTAGCCTCTATGGTTTTCCATTCATTTTCATCAATATCTTCACGTTCAGCTCTTGCAGTATCCGGTAAACGCATCGCCATTTCCAAACATTTTGCTGCAGAAGTATCAGGGGCAATTGTATGTAGCTGCTTCATGTATTCCCTTACAACAGCTTCATTTATTTTAGTGGACGTTTCCTCACCAGTAACCTCAACAAAAACCGATACATCAATTTTCCCTCTAACAATTGATTTTGCTACCAATCTCCTTAATGGCAATTCCTTTTCTTTATAATAAGAAGGCATTCTGACATTCATATCAAGGCTTTTACTATTCAATGATTTTAATTCAATAGTAATTTTTTTGGTTGGAAGTTGCAGTACGCTTTTCCCATAACCAGTCATAGATTGTATCATAGTTGTCTGAAAAATTTGCACAAAGATACGTAAATTTACATAGCTATTTAACCTATTTATAAGGCAGAATATCGGTTCCTAAAAAAATACTTATCTTTAAAATTGAATGAGTTTTTAATATGAGAAGCATATTAAAATTAAGCCCATTTGAGAAAACTAATCTTTTAAAAAAATCTTATGGAAAACATTAATTGGCTTGCATTAGTAGTAGCCTCACTTTCAACTTTAGTAGTTGGTTTTGTATGGTATCACCCAAAAGTATTTGGGACAATTTGGATGAAAGAAGTTGGCATGACTGAGGAAAAAGCTAAAACTAGCAATATGGTGCTTGTTTTTGGGCTTTCAGTAGTACTTGCTTTTTTAGTTTCATTTTTTCTGATGACAATAGTATTTCTGGGAGGTGCTCCTGATCATCCCCATGGAGTAGAACCTTTTATGACTTTTAAACATGGTGCTGCTCATGGTACTATGCTAGGGTTGTTTGTGGTGTTACCAGTAATTATTACTAACGGACTATTTGAACAACGTTCCTTTAAGTACATGATGATTATTACTGGATACTGGGTAGTATCTTTCGCAATAATGGGAGGTATTATTAATGGCTGGACATAATATTACAGAACATAAAAAAGGCTTTACAATTGTAAAGCCTTTTTTATGTTTCTATTTCTCCTTTTTAAACGGGAACCGCTGTTCAAAGACTGAGGGTTTAATTTTTCTTATAAATGGTTTGAACAAAAAATTAGCTACTGATTTTTTATGCCGCACATAACAGGTTAATTCTTCTGGAACAGCTCCTAGTGTACTTTTTATTTCTCCAGCGGTTCTTCCAAAATTGATAAAACCTAATTTCCTTTCTATCCCAATTTTTACGTAATCATACAGCATTC
>Ga0209291_1001320_pt1 | contig 22146 bp, 6 predicted proteins | sample GOMGulsemesocosm_FD_184633 | JGI IMG/M metagenome (GOLD analysis project Ga0209291, IMG submission 184633) | Methane-oxidizing microbial communities from mesocosms in the Gulf of Mexico - GOM9B Gulf of Mexico (SPAdes) (version 2) | ecosystem: Environmental > Aquatic > Marine > Cold seeps | place...
AAAAAGTGGGCAGCTCACAAACGCAACAAGTAGATGTGCGTTTAGTTTCGGCAACTAATGCCAAATTATCAGAGTTGATCGAGCAAGGTAAATTTCGTCAAGATTTACTATATCGTCTTAATACGGTGGAAATTAGAATTCCAGCGCTGCGTGAGCGACGTGCCGATATTATGCCATTGGTCGAGTATTTTTTGAAAACGTTTGGCGATAAATACCGTATGTCATCATTGGGCATAGATCCGGATGCGAGCAAGGCATTAATGGCTTATGATTGGCCCGGCAATATTCGCGAGCTTAGTCATATGATTGAACGGGCTATATTTTTGAGTCAAGATGGCATGATAACCATTGAAGATCTGGGCTTGAATCCACAGTTGACTAGCCAAGCGAGATACGATTTTGATATAGAAAACGAGAGTTTAGATAATATCGAAAAACATATTATTGTAGAACGTTTGCAACGGTTCAACAATAACTGCAATGAAACAGCTGAATCATTAGGATTAAGTCGGAGTTCTTATTATCGTAGGTTAGAGAAGCACAACCTCTAACCACTTGAGCTTTTGGGGATAGATACAGGAAACCATGAAGAAAAGAGACTATGAAGAATAAGAATAAAAACAACAATAAAGGCACTGCAAAAAAGTTTGAAGATAAACTGCTACATATCGCATTGTTTATTGGCTTATTGCCAACGTTTTTTTTGATTTTTGTTTTATATTCTCACGAGTTATCACTACCTTTAAAAATAATGTTGATGTTTTTTATCTTTGTTAGCGTTATTTACGGGGCGTTTTCCATTCAGCAAAAAGTTATATTTCAATTAAGAACTGCAACCAACCTAATGGAATCTATGGCTTTTGGCGATCACACCATAAGAGCACGTTTTAAAAATAACGGTGGTGCGCTGCAAGAGTTTAATCAAATGTTTAATAAACTCTCAGTGACTTTGGCTGAGCAGAGCTTAATAGGTAAAGAAAAACAAATATTGCTGCATAAAGTGATAGCACAAATAGATGTGGCCATTATCGCAGTTGATAATAACGATCATATCACCTTGATGAATCCAAATGCGGAAAAGCTTTTTGGTTGTCAATATGAAAAAATGAGTGGTTGGCCTATTAAAGAATTAGGTTTACATACTGTTTTAACGGGGGCAAGCAGCAAGGTTGTTGAATTTGAAGTTGATACCAAGCAAAGTAAGGCTTATAAAAAGAAAGTTTATATTCATATCGATGAATATTTTGAAAACGGCATTCGCCACAAACTCATCTTTATTACCGACATTCAGAATATTTTGCGTGAAGAGGAACGACTGGCTTGGCAAAAACTGTTACGGGTATTAAGTCATGAAATTAATAACTCCCTAGCGCCGATAGCTTCAATAAGTGAAACCCTAAGCAAATTATTAGCTAATAATGAAACTTCGCCGACTGTAGATGATGAACTAGCGCTTGATTTACAGGAAGGGTTGGCCGTTATTACCGAACGTTCAAATTCACTCAATAGTTTTATTAAAAGTTATCAACAACTTGCTAGATTGCCTGCACCAAGTAAAACCTTGTTTGATCTCGCATTATTGATGAAACCTATCGCGTCTTTATTTGATGATGCGAATATTCAATTGGACGAAAGACCATTGACGGTTTATGCCGACGAGAACCAGTTACAGCAAGTTCTTGTTAACCTGATAAAAAATGCTCAGCAAGCCATGCAAAATAACCCGAATGGAAAAATTCTTTTATCATGGCAGCAATTAGAAAGTCGAATAGAAATTCAGGTAGTAGATCAAGGCATGGGGATTAACAATCCCGATAATTTATTTGTACCTTTTTACACTACCAAGGAGAATGGTAGCGGTATAGGTTTAGTACTAAGTAGGCAAATTATTCACAATCATGGGGGCGATTTAACCATTAGCAATCGGCTTGATGATATTGGAGCCAAGGCAACTGTCTATTTACCGGCTGCCTCGGGTAATAATTGACTCCCTTTAAGTGACGTGGCCAAGTAAAATAGCCATTTAAAGAGAGCAATAATATTCGCTAATATGCATAATCTTATATATTTATTGGCATCAAAAACCGATAGCCTGCACCATAAACTGAATCGATTACATTTTCTTTAATGCCAATTGATTTTATTTTTTTTCGAACATTTTTAATATGAGAATCAATAGCTCGGTCTAGAATATCTCTATTATCTGGGTAAGCTAATTCAACCATTTGTCCTCTTGAATATATACGTCCAGGCTTTTGGTATAATAAGTTAAATAACAAAAATTCTATTTGTGATAATTCACAACAATGATGTTTATATTGGACCGTGAAATTATCAGTATCCAAAGTAAGATTATTTGAATGGTTAGCTTTATTACTACGCATTAATATCGCTTTAATACGTAATATTAGTTCAGTAGCACTAAAAGGTTTACAAACATAATCATCAGCGCCTGCTTTTAACCCTATAATTCGTTCAATTTCTTCAGCTTTAGCCGTTAACATCACAATAGGGACATCAGAAAATTGGCGGATTTCTCTACAGCAGGTCACGCCATCCTTATGTGGCAACATTATATCTAGAACAATTAATGCAGGAGGTGATTCCCTGACTTTTTCTACAACATTTAAGCCAGAAGGGAGGTGTTCAACAATGTAATTTTCTTTCTTTAAAAACTTTGTTAGATGCTCTGCAATAGCAATTTCATCTTCCACAATCATTATTTTGTTCATTTAATTAATCTTTTCCATAAGTACAAACATATTGCTAGGTAATCATACTCTATCTGATCTTTATATTTAAATGTTTATCCACTTATTTTACTGGAGATAATGCAAATTATTAATGCCACATTTTTTAATTTAGAGGTATATGTATAGTTACATTAAGCCCTCCTAAATCTGAAGTTTCAGCAGTAATTTCTCCGCTGTGTGCTTCGATGAGGCTTTTACAAATAGCAAGCCCTAAACCTGAGCCTCCAGTCTCCCTACTTCTAGATTCTTCTACTCTATATAGGCGTTCAAATATTTGAGAGTGTAAATTTTCAGGTACTGAAGGAGAGCTATCTTCTATGATTATCAGAAGGTACTTTTCGTTGGCCTTAACAGACAAAGTAACATGTCCAGGTTTATCGGTGTATTTAACACTGTTATTAATCAAGTTACATAATACTTGTTTTATTCTGTCTTCATCAGCATCAATAATAACAGGCTGCTCAATCTGATTTTCAAATTTCCATGTTAAATTATTACTCGTAACTAAAAGCTCAAATTCATTAACCCAATGCTCTATTGTTTCAGGGAAATCTAGCTCGCATAAATTCAGTTCTAGTGCGCCAATATCTGATTTTGCTAATTGATAAATATCACTAATCAACCTTCCTATATCAGATAGTTTATCATCTAGCGCATCATATGAAGCTTCAACATCATCCTCTAAATTATGTTGGAGTGATTCTACTTGTAGTTTAAGCACGGTTAATGGTGTTCTTAGTTCATGAGAAACATCGGCTAATAATTTATTTTTTAATTGAAGAGATGATTCAGCTATTTCTTTTTCTTTTAAAATTAATTTTTTACGTGCTTGCTGAATAAAAACAAAGGAAAAGACTAGTATTATTAAAATTAATGATGAAAAAATGACAGTATTTCTTTGTTGTTTGAGTACGAGGTTATCAAGTTGCTTGAGGTTGTTATCATTTGATTGTGCGGCAGTGGCAAATGATTGTTTGATAAAATTGAGGCGTTTACTTTTCTCAATGCTAATTAAATTATAGCTTTCGATAAGTGCCTTATTTGGATTGTTTGATAATAATGCCTTAAGCGGTAAAACTTCCTTTTTAATCGTTACCTTTGCGCCAAATTTTTCTTCGCTAGCATTCAATATATCAAAACTAGTTTTTTGATCTCCTTGAAAAAAATGCATTAAAGCTAACTGTTCATATGCCGCTTGAATGAAAGGTTTACTACTTGATAAATGTTGTAAATCGATAGTTTGTTGAAAAAAGGTAATGGCATCAGACCATTTTTCTTGGGCTCTGAATAATACGGCCTTATGATATGATAGATAAAAGGGGATATCATTAAATTCTGGGTGAGATTTCGAGAATGTGGTAAGTTCATTTAAATGCTGAGTGGCTTTTTGATATTCACCCATATCTGTTGCTGCTACAGCTAAGTTTCTCAACCCGTAATAAACGCCTTGATTGTCACCGCTGCTCAGCCAATTATTTTTAGCTGCTAATGCATACTCGTAAGCTTTATCAAATATTTTTAATTGTTGGTAAATTAGCGCTGACTCATTATATATGGTGGCTTTTTCTTGTAGCGTTACTTCATCATGTTGAGCAATTTCTATGGCTGCTTTTATCATATTCATTGCAGTAGCAATATCATTGTTTTGTTGAAAAACACAGGTGGCATTCATACTTAACATTGATGCTAAAGTCGATTTTTCTTGAGGTAATTTTTGCACTAATTCAAGTGCTATTAATATATCTGGACAATATTGATTTTCTTGGTTCTGTATTCTATATAAACTATTTGCTCTAACAATATAGCTATAGAGTAAAATTTTTGTTGAAGTGTTCCCGTTGCTTTCTATTAATTTAATTGCCTTGGTTGCAGAGTCAACCGAGTCCTTAAAACGACCATTTTTTTGTTGACTAAACGCTAGCATTTTCCAGTAACGAGCGGTATCAATATTATTGTAAGCATTCAGACGAAGGTCAAAATCCTCTAATATAGCTAACCTTTTGGTGACGTCAGTTTCGTGTTTTATCTCATTTTGGAGATCTGAAATCGATTGTGAAAAAATACTGCTTGAAAAAATCAGGAAAACAATAACAATTAAATATTTCATATATGAACCACAGAGTTTCTACTTTCAAATAGAGGGCATCGAAAATCCTATAGTAATCTACTTTTAAGAAAAGATTTAATTATTTTGTACTTATTTCGCTCGACCGCACTTTTGGTAGCATGCTAATAAGTTTAGGATACTCTAGTAAGTTTCAATCTCTTTAATAACACTTTTATTATCCCTTATATTTTCTTTAATCACGGACTCCATCTACATATTCACTCCATAATTTTTTTGTAACATACCCAAAACCGCAGTTCACACCTTCCTTGCTTAACATTAAAAACAACGAGTGTTTTTATATTTTCGAGTGAGTAAAGGAATACTGAAACATAATGGAAATGAAAAAATGAAAGTCATTAAATTAATAATATCAGCAGCAAGTTTAGTTATGGTGAGCTGCTTATTCACTAAAATTGCACAAGCGAGCTTAATTGATCAAAACTCTTATATTAATCATGTAAATAATGAAAAATACTGGACTAACAATGATTTAAATTTAGATATTATGCGTCTGTCGTTTAGTGATTTGCTCAATGCCGATGGCACTAGCTTTGGCGAACAAGCTGATGTTACTACTATTAATGAATGGCTTGCTTCACAAAACCAGTGGCGCTGGGCGAGAGGGAGTGAATTTGATGATGTTTATAACTGGTTTGATAGTGATATCGACAATCAATATTGGACTGGTAAACAAAACATAGGAAGTAGTTTGTTTTTTGAGCTTAATGGTACTGGCCCTGCATTTACTGATGAAAACTTCGGCTATAATGCTGATGGTTATTCATCATGGGTATTGCTTACTGAATCGGCAGATATGGAAAAATTACAAATGCATGTAATGAGTGATTACTGTGACACTGTTGCTGGTTGTCAAGTGAATATAGGCGAAGATCGCCTTAATAAAGGCTATCATGTTTTTACAACGTTAACTGAATCGTCCTATCATATGCACAGTATATATGCTAATAAAGCTGCTTTACTTGTTCGTAGTATCGAAGTGCCAGAGCCAAGTTCTTTTGTTATATTCTTTTTGTCTCTTTTGTTATTTTTCCCGCGTCTACGAAGAATGTAAATGAATAAAAGATAATATAATTTAATTTAATAGTTGTTAATGCTGTGGCAATTGCTAGTCAATACATAGGTAGTTGTCATGAGAGTCATACCAATCTGCACTAGAGTGTCTTAGTCTAATTTCTTGAAATTATAGGGAGTTGTACAATTACTTTGAGTCCTCCTTGGGTAGAGGTATTTGCGGTAATGATACCATTATGAGCTTCAATCAGGCTTTTACATATCGCTAGCCCTAAGCCAGAGCCTCCTGTTTGTCTGCTTCTAGATTTTTCTACTCTATAAAGCCGTTCAAATATTTGTGATTGTAGCTCAATAGGTACTGAGGGAGTACTATCTTCTATAATAATTACAAGCTCTTGCTCATTAGCACTAACCGACAAAATTACCATTCCGTAATGGTCCGTATATTTAACGCTATTGTTAATTAAATTAGATAATATTTGTTTTATTCTATCTTCATCAGCGTTGATAGTTACCGGAGAGTCTAATTGATTATTAAATTGCCACGTTAAGTTATTACTTGTGACTAACAATTCAAATTCGCTAATCCAATTATCTATCGTTTCTGGGAATTCTAAATCGCAAAAGTTTAACCCTAATGCACCGATGTCAGACTTAGCCAATTGATAAATGTCACTAATCAGCCTACTTATATCAGATAGTTTTTCATCCAAAGCTTGATATGAGGCTTCTACATCATCATCCAAATGGTACTGTAGGGATTCAACTTGTAGTTTCAAAACAGTTAACGGTGTTCTTAGTTCATGGGAAACATCAGCCAGTAATTTATTTTTCTTTTCTACTAATTCGCTCATTAACTCAATGCGTTCAAGAGCCAGGTCTTTTTCCAACTTTTGTTTTTGATGAAGAAAACTAATCTTTTCATATCGATGTTTGGCTACTTTATTTCGGTAAGTAAATAACATTATAAATAGTATAACTTCAATAACAAAACCTAACTTCATCGTTGTAAAACTGTGGGTATGAATGAAGGGGACAATGTCGCTGTGGAAATTTAACATCACCAGTATGTTCATAAATATGACATGAAATAATAAACTACTTACGTATAACGTAGTTAGGGGGATTTGGCGAGATAAGACAACATGTATGGTGAAAAATATTGCCACGAAGGAAATTGGTGATAGTACATATATTGTTAGAGAAAGTTCAAGAAAAGGGCTAGCCAAACTTACTAGTGTTGCACTTAGTATAATACTGAAATAAACATAATATAAATAGGGTGCGATACGCTTTAACCGTAATGTATGCGCGATAAAGGTAAAATAGAAAATAAGGGGCAACATGATTATCACAATGGTTACCCACTTAATGGGTACCAATTGATTTGGCCAAATATATTGTTGTATATAGCCCGAGGTATCAGCAACGAGGAAAAACCCACTCGCTATAAATAACAGTAAATAAATTGAACTTCTAGTTGGTTTTTGAAAGAGCTGAATAGTAATAAAGGAGAAGCTGCATATTAATATCCCAAAAATAACCCCGTTGAATAACTTGTCTGTAGTTGAAAATTCTTGCCATCTCTCTTGATGAAAAGCTTCCATGGCTATGGGGAGGTTTCCACGAGTCTTATACTGTAAATATAAGGTGATGCTTTCACCTGCTTGTAATTGTATTGGGATCAGCAGTTGACCTTCTTTTATGAGTCTATCTCCAAATGTACTTTTATCATCTAGAGTCAGTATTAGTCTTTGCGTTTGTGAATTTTTTAAATAGGCTTTTATTTCTGTATCAACGAGTAGTCCAGTATAAAGCAACCAAGTTTGACTTTTATTACTTTGATTTTTTAATGGGGTTTTTATCCAAGTACGTACTGGGAAAGGTGTAAATTTTTTTTTCGTCAAAGGAATAAATTGTGCCGTTAACTGCTCTATGTTATCGATACTTTTATGCTCAGTTGTATCGATATAATATTGAGAATAAGGGCGTAAATCAAAATGTTTGGCATTAATAGGTAGTGTTAACGGTTCTGCGGCATTAACAACATATAGAAAACAGTTAATGATAGAGAAACATGTAAAGAAAAGTTTGATCATATATTTTTCTAATTTTAAAACCTGAAACAGAGAGCTGAAATTATTCACTCTTACATACTTGTTATCATTTCATAGTTATTAATTTAAAACATCCTCTTAATTGTCTGATTTTATTTGAAAATGTTAAATATCATTTTAAATTCACCGTTACATACTCACTCCATAGTTTGAGTGTAAATTAAGTTTGGTTTTTGTTGGTACTCCAGCGGCCACGAGTGAGTAATGACTTATCAAATAAATTTAATTAAGAGTAGGGAATTAAAGTGAGAATTAATTTTTTTAAAGCCTTCTTATTATTGGCAGCTGTAGCTGTGAGTAGTTATGCAAATGCTGGAATAATAAAGATTGCAGATTGGCATGATGCAAACGGAAATGATACCAGTGGGTTACGTCAATCAGCGTTTGATAGTTCAGTATTTTTTGCCGTTGCTAAAGACATTAATATAACAGAGTCTGATACCTATGAGGTCGCTGATGGTTGGCATATCGCCTCTTTCTCTGAGTATGTATTACGGTATGCAGCTGCAATAAACCCTGAGAATAGTGACGTTCATTTTAATATCTTAGGCTGGCAATATTACACGAGTAAATCTGGGGCTGGTAATCAGGCACTTTTCGCCTTTAGTGATAATTTTGATGATTCGCAAACCAATAGAGCGTGCCATGCAGCTAAAAAGGAATCAGCTTGTACAAAAGCCTCTAAAACAGAGGAATGGGCAGATTTTTTGAATGGTGATTATAAACATTATTTCGCTGGTTTAGTTGTTATTAAAGATGGAAGCAAGGAGTGGATGGCTGTGAGCGTGCCAGAGCCTTCAACATTTATTCTTTTTGTATTAGGGATAATGGGTTTAGCAATGTGCCGATTTAAGAAGCAAGTCTAATTTGGTATCTTGAACATTAATCAGTATTCGCCAGTTTGGTTAATGTTCCCTTTGAGCAAAAAGCCGTGTTATTAGACGGGGGTGATTTCGTAATATTCTTTTTCATCCTCAACTTGTTTACTTAAAAAACCTAACTTTATTTTAAATTCTACCTATTACTTTCATTTAAATTTTAGGTCAATTTGTCTCACTCTTTGGTCAATAGCCTATTACCCTACTTTTCATGCACCTTTCTTTAAGTGGAACACCACGTTAATTAAATAATAAATTAACACCTAACACACTCACTACACATTCTCTCATTAACATATTTCATCTAATTATTTTTATGTGGTGAATTTGTTATGAGTGCTAAAGAGTCTGGTGCCGCCTTGAATTATCGAAAGTTTTTAAATGATAAAGGAGTGAGAGGAGCAATCACCCAGTCAAATATTTATACAACTTCTAATCTATTTTCTGCATATGTATTAACTTTTCTTTTTATCATATTTATCGGTATGCCATTAAAAGCATATGCCGCAGAATTTATTGACACTGATGGCGATGGCTATTTTGATGTTGGTATTGCGGATGGTTTTGAAACAGGCGACTTGTCTGCTGTAACCTGGGTTAAGTCTGGCGATGGTGACTGGTTCGCTAGCAATGATGACGCAGTAAACTCTCTGTATGGAGAATACTTTGATGACTATTACCTTAATTCTCCCGTTTTAAACGCCGGTCAGTCGGCATCAATATCTTTAACTTTTACTCTTCCAAGTAACGCACCAATGAGTTTTTGGTACGCCACCAGCTCTGAAGATGGTGTTGATGAACTTATTTTTTACATTGATGATGTTGTTGTGCTAAGTGCATCTGATGATACCAACTGGACGCAGTTTACTGCCCAGTTATCAGCAGGAGAACATACCTTGCGTTGGACGTTTGATGCAGTTGAGGTTGCTAATGATTACCTTGACATGGTGTGGATTGATAAACTTGAAATTGGCGTTGATAACTGCCCGTTAATAAGCAATGCAGATCAATTAGATACTGACAGTGATGGCCAAGGTGATGTATGTGATCTTGACGATGATAACGATGGAGTCCCCGATTTTGAAGACGATTTACCATTAGATCCAACAGAGACAATCGATACAGATTTAGATGGCATAGGCAATAATGTTGACGGCGATGACGACGGCGACACTATGCCCGATGTTTACGAAAATAAACATGAATTCCTTGACCCTTTAACGGCTGATGATGCTAATCAAAACCAAGATGGTGATGGTTATAGCAATGTAACTGAATATCATGCTTTAACCGCGCCTGATGATGCGGCAGACCCAGCCGTTTCTCTATTTGGCTTTAATGGTTTTTATAAAACGATTGCAGAAGACGGTAAGGCAGGTGACTTTTTTGGTAGTGCAGTCTCAATAAACGGGAATACAGCACTGATCGGCGCTAGGAATAATAGTGCAGGCCAAGGTGTCGCTTATATTTATAGCAGAAATGATTCTGGACAATGGAATCAAACCGCAAAGTTAGTGCCGCCAGATGCCGCTAATGATGAGTCGGGTGATGGATTTGGTTATAGCGTTGCTCTTTATGAAGGTACCGCCGTGGTTGGTGCTTATATAGATGGGGATAGAAGTTACCATTCGGGCGCCGCTTATATCTTTGAAAAAGATAATGATGATAATTGGCAATTTAAAAGCAAGTTATTACCCTCATCAGATAATGAAGAACAAACTCAGTTTGGCTCACAAGTACTAATAGAAAATGATACTCTTGTTGTTAGCGCCCCAGGTGATCGCTTAGGTATAGCACAGAATTATATTGGTTCTGTGTATGTCTATTCTCGTGAAGAAGCGGGTGCCCCTAGTCCAGATGGTGATTGGAACCAACAAGCTAAACTTACAGCAGATGATGCGTCAGCATTAAATCGTTTTGGTCACTCTATTTCTTTATTGGATGAGCGTATTTTAATCGGCTCTAACGGTAATACTTCGGCTTATATTTTTGAAAGATTTGGGACAGATTGGACCCAGCAAGCAAAAATAACGCCAAATGATGTTGGGACCAACGGTTTTGGCAGTAGTGTTGCCTTAACAGAGTCCACCGCATTTATTGGTGCTTCGCAAAAAGATGACATTGCCGATAATGCAGGCGCTGTTTATGTATTTTCTATAGACAATCCTAGTAACTGGGCGCAAGAAGCTATTTTGTATGCCAGTGATGCTCAAGTTGATGGTTATTTTGGTGTTCGAGTTGCAGCGGAAACTGGTGTGGCGGTTTTTATGAGTGCCCCCAATGGTGATAATCACAGCGCTTATGTCTTTGAAAGTGATGTTGATGGCAATTGGACCGAATCAAATCGGATAAAAATCACTGACACCTTGAGTGGAAATGGTATTGGCGTTGATGTCGCCCTGTATGCCGAAACGGTGATTATCGGTCTTGAACGTGATGATGAAAATGGCGAAGACTCAGGCGCCGCGTATGTGTATATGGACATATTGTCAGACCATGATTTAGATGGTGTGAAAGATGCGATAGATAACTGCCCAGAAGATGCCAATGCAGACCAGTTAGATACCGATAGTGATGGCTTTGGTGATATTTGTGATGCCTTTAATGAGCAGGTCTCCATTGAAGATGCAATTGCGGGTCTTATTGATCAAGTATTAACAACGTGTGTGACTAATGAGGGCCTTACCTTTGTCCATGAACTGGTCTCATTAACGTGTGCAGGTGTTGCGGATTTGACTGGCATAAATGAATTTTCACAGTTGGCTGTGTTATCACTAAGAGAGGGAACCTTTACTCATGTCGATGAATTAGCGCCGCTGGTAAAATTGGTAGACGTTGATTTGAGTCATGGTCTAGTCACAGATTATACGGGCCTTGAAAACGCCGAAAATTTAACAGTTTTTGATAATTATGGTTATCTTAATGAAAATTTAACCGCAATATCAGGTCTAGAAAATATACAAAGCATGCAAATTTATAGCGATGTACTTACCTCGTTAGAAGGCATACAAGCGCTAACTAGCCTTACTGGATTTTATTCGGGTGCAAGTAATGTAATTGACGTCAGTCAGTTGCAGCAACTAACAAATTTTAAAAACCTGTATTTACATCATCCTTTGGTAACTGATTTTAGTCCGGTTCTTAAATACTCTAGCCAACTGGAGTATTTATCTATGACTACTTCAACCTCAATTAGCTGTTGGCAAAAATCTTATTTAGATGCGGCTAATATTGCCGTTTACGCAGCGCCTAATGGATGTATTGATACCGGAAATAATGAAGATTATGACAACGATGGCATAAGCAATATTGATGAAGTTAATATATTTGGTACAAACCCTGTATTGGTTGATACCGATAACGATGGTGTCAATGATGAGATGGATTTCTATGCACTTATCTCTCTCAATGGTTTAACCGATTCAGATAGTGATGGTATACCTGATACCTGTGATCAAGCCTGTTTAGATTTAGGTATGCTGGCTGATGTTTACATCAATGGCATTATCTATGTGAATGATAATGCTAACTGTGACGCATTAAATGAAACCTGTGGCGTCAGTTGGGCAACTGCTTTTCCTTATTTACAAGATGCATTGGCAGTTGCAACAGCTAACAATAATATTTGGTTGGCGGAAGGGGCTTATTATCCCGATGATAACGCCGTTGGAGAATTAAACGGTGATGATAGGGCTTATTTTGAGATGGTTAATCAGGTTGGCCTGTATGGCGGTTTTAGTAATGATGGTTTAGCCACATTATTAAGCGATGCTGACCCTGCTAATTTTATTAGTTTATTGAGCGCTGATATTGGTCAGGATGATAATCGAGATGGTAATAACACTACCTTAAGTGTTGCTGATATTAATGGTGTTAATAGTCTATGGCTTACTAAGGATAGCAGTACAGTGGCGCATTATACACTACAGGGCCTCACCTTTAGTGGTGCAATAGTCAATTCAATAAATTCAGATTATTCTGGCGCTAACCTCAAGCAACTGACGTTTATTGCTAACTTCGGTGACAGTGGTGGTGTGGTTTATTTCGGCGTTAACAACAGCGGCGGAGCTAATTGTCTGTCGATAAATCTAGAAGATATTTTGATGGAGCGTAACGCCTTTGGGGAAATGATTTATTTTGACAATTATAGTTGTGACAAGGTTAATTTAGATAATATTGTGTTCGATAATAACAGCGCAACCGCCGCACTTACATTAGAAAATAATTCTGATGTCACTGTTGATGGTTTATGGATTAAGTCGAATAATACCTTTGCTGAGGGGATTAACGTAAGCAGTGAATTAGCTTATACGTTTACAGTCAATAACAGTGTTTTACAAAATATCACCAATAGAGCTATTTATGCGGGTCAAGGTAACCTAAACATTAATAACTCGACCTTTACGGGTAACAGTCGAGCAATATTTCAAAATACTAACTCAAATCTTAACCTTAACAATGTGACTATAGTAAATAATAGCAATACCAATAGTGTACCTATTATTGATATACAAGCAACGTTATCATTTTCAATGAAAAACTCAATAGTTGCAGGTAATACGGTTGATGGAACAGAGAGTAATATTGTTATAACGAGTGGTGGTTTTATTGACAATGGTTATAACTTGATTGGCTCTGATAATAATAATGGTGTTAGTGATAGCAGTACCGGTGATTTTGCTACCTACTTTAACTCAGGTACCAGTTTTGTTGGTTTGCAAGTTATTGATGATGTAATTTCGACAGTGTTAGCAAGTAATGGTGGTACTACAGAAAGTTTTATGTTGCAAAATGCCAGTATAGCTAAGGATGCTATTCCGTTAGCCAATTGTGCTCTAACCAAAGACCAAAGAGGGCAATCAAGACCTTATGAAAATGACTGTGATATTGGCGCTATAGAAGTACAACTTGATAGTGATTTTGATGGTATTGAAGATTTTTACGATGCTTTCCCGTTTGAAAGGGAAGAATCAGCTGATGCCGATGGCGATGGTGTTGGAGATAATGGCGACGCCTTTCCAAATGACCCAGATGAAAGCCTTGATACCGATGGTGATGGCATTGGTAATAATGCCGATACCGATGATGATGGTGATGGTATGCCAGACAGCTGGGAAGTCGCAAACGGTTTAAATTCTTTAGATGACAATGATGCCTTTAACGATTTAGATGGTGACCATCAACTTAACTATGATGAATACATTCACAATACCGACCCACAAAATAACCAAGTCTTTCAATCTCCATTAAGTATCTACTTTGGTAATCAGGGGACCTCTTCGGAATTTACTCGTCTACCGGATCGTTTCTATGATCAAGAAGATGATGGAGACGCTATTAATTTTTCAGGTGCTATCGCTGAGTTATCCGATCAAAGGCTGGTTTTTTCTGGTTCTGCCCATGACACAGATACCGAATATCATGTGTTTAGTATGATGTTGGAGGCTTCCGGTATACAGGATATGACTTATGCAGATCAGGGCATATTCTTGTCAGAGATGGAAGCAGAAAGTGAAATCGTAAACCTTACGGCGGGATCACAAGGTCAACATTTAATTCAAGAGCACTATAATCGTTTCAGTATGTTAGACGCAAATGGGCAGTATGATACATTATTTGGTGATAATGCGTCTCTTGATGTAAGTGACTCACTTGAAGTTGTAAGTACGCTAGCATTGACAAGTGGTGGTTATCTTTTGGCTGGCGCGGATACTACTTATGGTTTTGTGACTAAGTATACTGCTGCCGGTACTCTAGATACTGATTTTGGTAACAATGGTCAAGTTAATTTCACCAATGCAGATATTGCTATCGACTCGGAAATTGTTTTAGAAGCAGTTGAGCAAAGTGATGGAAAAATAATAGTGGTTGCTCTAGGTGTGGGTTTGGTGAGGTTAAATGCTAATGGCAGTGTCGATTTAGGCTTTTCTCACGTGCCAGGGCCTGTGAGTAATTTTTCAGGCCTCTCAGTTCAAGATGATGGCAAGATATTGTATATAGCTGATGGCCGTTATCTTAACCGGCTAAACGCCGACGGTAACTTTGATAGCGACTTTAACCAAAATCAATCGTTTGATGTAACGGCCATTGGTTCCCGTTTTCATTCAAATAGTCGCACTTTAACAGCACAATTACCTGGCGGTAAAATAATTATTGCTGGAGGTGTAAGTTCTTATCAATCTGTTACAGACATATTTCAAGTAATGAGTCTGAAAGCTAATGGTGAAGTTAATAGTGATTATAACCTTGATGGCCTCGCCCGTTATGTGTTGGATGATTATAGATTTAGCAAAAGCGCGCCTATTCTAACCGAAAACAATGAAATTGTCGTTGTTGCTAGTAATAGTGAAACATTTGAGAGCGCACTGGTTGTTAAGTTTGCTAGTCCTTTAGACGTCGATGGTGATGGTATTGCTGATTTAGACGATGCATTCCCTAATGATGTTAATGAATGGTTAGACTCCGATGCAGATGGCACCGGTAACAATGCTGATACCGATGATGATAATGATGGTGTACTCGACGCTAATGATGCTTTTCCTTTAGATAGTACTGAGTCAATCGATACTGATGGTGACGGCATTGGTGATAATGCGGATACAGATGATGACGGTGATGGCGTAGACGATGTTGACGATATTTTTCCTTTAGATAGTCTGGAAGCAATAGATACCGACAGTGATGGAAGAGGTAATAATGCGGATAATGATGATGATGGCGATGGGCTGCCAGATAATTACGAATTGCAATATGCTTTTCTTGACTCATTAAATGCCGGTGATGCCTTGCTGGACCAAGATAACGATAACTTTAGTAATTTAGCAGAGTTTCATGCAGTAACCGATTTAGAAGATTTGAATCACACTCCGAATGATTCTTTTACCTATAAAATAATCTCACCTGAAGGCTCTGATTTCGACTCCTTTGGCAATGATATTACGGTATCTGGCAATACCGCGATGGTAAGTGCTTGGGTGCACGACGCTGGAATTAATTTCGAGCTTTCTGTTCGCTACATTTATGTTTTCGATAAGAATGCTCAGGGTGAATGGCTGCAACAACAAAGGCTATCTGCCCCGATTGGTGAAAGTTTTAAGAGTGCTATTTCATTGGATGGTGATACCGCAATGGTTGCGGGTTTAAAGCAGGGTAGTGGCGTTGTTTATGTTTATAACAAAGAAAACAATGGAACTTGGTTGTTATCGACAACATTAACGGCCTCAGATAATGGCTATGATGCTTTTGGTTATTCGATTAGTCTAAAAAATAATACCGCATTAATCGGCGCTTATGGACTTAATGATAACGCTGAACATGCAGGCACGGCTTATATTTTTCAGCGAAGCAATGATGTATGGACAGAACAGCAGATATTAACTCCAGAAATACCTCTAACTTATGATCATTTTGCACGGGTAGTCTCTTTGTCTTCTGGTGAAAATAATATTGCACTTATTGGTGCGGCCGGAGACAGTACTAATGGAATAGGGGCAGGTGCGGCTTATATCTTCGAACGAGATGAAAACAGTGGTTTATGGTTTCAAGGTGCCAAATTAATCCCCGTTAATAGTGAAGCCAATGACCATTTCGGTAGCAGCGTTTCGATTGATGAAGATTTCGCTTTAATTGGTGCTTATGGGACTGATAATACTGCGGATGGTGCTGGCTCTGCTTATGTTTACGTCAACGATGCTAATGGTAATTGGGTTGAGAAATCGGAATTAGTCGCGAATGATCCTGTAGCCTTTACTGCTTTTGGCGGTAGTGTTTCAATTAAAGGTGAGCTAGTTGTAATTGCCGCCTATGGAGATAGTAGTGCAGCCTCTAATGCTGGCGCTAGTTACATGTTTTATTGGGATGAAGAAGAAGAGAGTTTTATTCAATATAATAAAATTGTTGCGCCTGATGCCGTGAGTGATGAATGGTTTGGCTCGTCAGTTATAGTCACATCAAGCGTTCTTATGGTTGGTACTGATAGCGAGGAAGGTAACAGCTTCGGCTCTGTTTATTTCATTACCCCTGACTCGGATAAGGACGGTTATACAGATTTTGATGAAATGGATGTTGGGTCTGATATTCATGATTCCGGTGATTTTCCAGAAGATAACGATGGTGACTTTATTTCTGATTATAACGATCCTGATGATGATAATGATGGCGTGTTAGATGAGTCTGATGCATTCCCATTTGATGCTAGTGAGTCAGTAGATACTGACAGTGATGGTATCGGTAATAATGCTGACACGGATGATGATGATGACGGAATAACGGATACTCAAGAGATGAGTGACGGAACTAACCCATTAAATTCAGATACAGATAGTGATGGTATTTTAGATGGAGTAGATGCTTTCCCATTAGATGAAACTGAATCTGTTGATACGGACGGTGATGGCACAGGAAATAATACAGATACTGACGATGACAGCGATGGTGTGTTAGATGTTAACGATGCATTTTCACTCGATAATTCAGAGTCACTTGATACCGATAGTGATGGAACAGGTAACAATGCAGATACCGATGATGACAATGATAACGTTTTAGATGTTAATGATGCTTTCCCACTAGATAGTTCAGAAACTGTTGATACCGATGGTGATGGTATTGGTAACAATGCAGATCCCGATGATGATAACGATGGTGTCAATGACGATATTGATCCAGCGCCACTTGATCCAGCTGTATCGAACAATATTCTTCCTGTATTGACTGCACCGAACAACCTTGTTGTTGGTGCTGTTGATAGTGATGGAACGCCAAGTGCTGATAGTGCGATAGCTTCATTCTTAAACTCAGCGAATGCCATTGATGATATCGATGGTGTATTAGCGGTAAGTAACGACGCACCTAATATTTTTCCATTTGGCGTAACCACGGTAACGTTTAATGCTACCGACAGTTCAGCAAACCTTGGTAGTGCACAAGCAACCGTCACCGTCCTTGATCAAAGTGCGCCGGTTATTACCTTAACGGGCAATACCGCACTGACGTTAAATGTGGGTGATAGTTATGTTGAAGCAGGTTTCAGTGCACTTGATAATGTCGATGGCGATTTAACAGCAAGTGTTATCACAAGTGGCAGTGTTAATAGCGGAGTGATAGGCGTTTACAACTTGACCTATAACGTCAGTGATACAGCGGGTAATGCTGCATTAACGCAGAGTCGTCAAGTCACGGTACAAGATGCGGCAGCGCCAGTGGTGACGACAGCGAACAACATCATTGTTGCTGCGGTAGATAGCAACGGCACACCTGGTTCAGCCAGTAGTATTAGTTTATTCCTAGCCTCAGCGAATGCGGTGGATGCGGTTGATGGTGTATTAGTAGTGAGTGACGATGCACCTCTCGTATTCCCATTAGGCGTAACCACAGTAACGTTTAGTGCTACCGACAGTTCAGCAAACATTGGTAGTGCACAAGCAACCGTCACCGTACTTGATCAGAGCGTTCCTGTTATTTCCTTAACGGGCAATACCGCACTGACGTTGAGTGTGGGTGATAACTATATTGAAGCAGGTTTCAGTGCACTTGATAATGTCGATGGCGACATAACAGACAATGTTGTAACAGGCGGTTCGGTGAGCACATCAGCGGTGGGTGTTTATACCTTAACGTACAACGTCAATGATGCAGCAGGTAATGCTGCATTAACGCAGAGTCGTCAAGTGACGGTTCAAGATGCGGTTGCTCCGGTTATTATTACTTCAGATAACCTGATTGTTGCTGCAGTAGATAGTGCTGGCACACCAGCCTCAGAGGATAGCATTAGTTTATTATTAACTTCAGCCAATGCGGTTGACGATGTTGACGGTGCTTTAACAATAACGAACGATGCGCCTTCGGTCTTTCCATTAGGCGTCACAACAGTGACGTTTAGTGCAACAGACAGTTCTAGTAATACGGGTACAGCGCAAGCAACCGTCACCGTATTAGACCAAAGTATTCCTGTTATTAGCTTAACGGGCAATACATCGATAACCTTAAATGTGGGAGACAGTTATGTTGATGCAGGTTTTACCGCGACAGATAATGTCGATGGCGATTTAACAGCAAGTGTTATCACAAGTGGCAGTGTTAATAGCGAAGTAATAGGCGTTTACAACTTGACCTATAACGTCAGTGATACAGCGGGTAATGCTGCATTAACACAGAGTCGTCAAGTCACGGTTCAAGATGCTTTAGCCCCCGTGGTTATTGCGCCGAATAACATCACTGTGGCGGCTGTTGATGCAGATGGAGTATTAGCAACGGATGTTGCCATTGTTACCTTCTTAAATTCAGCCAATGCCAGTGATGATGTGGATGCGATAGTCACCGTAACAAATGACGCCGCGACTACCTTTTCTCTTGGTCTAACCTCTGTGACATTCTCTGCCACCGATGCGGCAGGTAATACCGGCTCGGCAACAGCCACTGTTACGGTTGTAGACCAAACGAAACCTGTCATTACCTTAAGTGGTAATACCTCTATGATATTGAATTTAAATGAAAGTTTCACCGAACCAGGATACAGCGCTAGCGATAATGTTAATGGAGACATGACTGATATTGTCATTGTTAGCGGTTCAGTGAATACCAGTAATGTCGGCACGTATACCTTAACTTATGCAGTCAGTGATGTGACAGGCAATGCTGCGATAACACAAATCCGACAAGTGACGGTTCAAGACCCTGACCTAGTAGATTCAGACAATGATGGAATAGCAGATAGCGATGATGCCTTCCCACTAGATGCAACGGAATCAATCGACACCGACGGAGATGGCATTGGTAACAATGCAGATACCGATGATGATAATGATGGTGTTTTAGATGTTGATGATGCTTTCCCATTAGATAGTGCAGAGTCAGTTGATACCGATGGTGATGGCATGGGTAACAATGCAGATACCGATGATGATAACGATGGCATTTTAGATGAAGATGATGATGCGCCATTAACGCCATTTGTCGATACACAAGCACCGGTTTTTGCTGCGATTGAAGCAACAACCTATGAAGCGACAGGTGAGTTTACTGACGTTTCGTTAGCAACACCAGTCGTCACCGATAATTATGACGCAGCGCCTACGGTCGTTTCAGACATAGTGGAAGCTTTAGCATTAGGTGAACATCAAATAACCTGGACAGCTACCGATGCTGCAGGTAATCACAGTAGTGCGGTTCAAACCCTAACCATTGTCGATACCTCAGCACCTGTTTTTGAAAGCATTGAGCCGTTAGTGTTAAATGCACAAGGTCGACTATCGGATGTTGCAGAGCTTATCAATGTTACTGCGTTTGATTTAGTTGATGGAGAGGTCGTAGCCACGACGAACGATGGTACAAACCTACTTTCAGGTCAACATAGTTTGAATGTAGTGGCTGCTGATAAATCAGGCAATGAAGCGACGACGACATTATCGGTCAGTATCTATCCTCAAGCGACTATTCGTTCGTTATTAAACGTAGAGTCGGGCAGTACATTTACGCTTGAGGTGAGTTTAAGTGGGAGCGCACCACGTTATCCGGTCAATATTACTTACCAATTAATTGAAAATGCTGAGGTCGTTGAAACCAACACAATAGATATAATATCAGGTACACAAGGCAGTTTATCCTTCACTGTACCCAATGATGTTGTGGTGTCAGACAACTTAAGTCTTGAAATTACAGAGGTAGAAAATGCTTTTATTGATGATAAGGCGATAACGCAATTATCGGTTATTGATACCAACGCTGCACCATTACTTTCAGTGAGTATCAGTCAAAATGAGCGCAATGTCAGTATGGTAGACCCTGACAACGGGTTGGTCACTTTAACGGCAAGTATCAGTGATGTTAACCAAGGCAATATACACGACATTACGTGGACCTCTTCTCATGATGAATTTGATGATGCTAACAACGTGAACATATACAGCATTGACCCAAGTGATTTGAGTGAAGGTGCTTATACGCTAGATATTTCCGTCACAGAAAACAATACGGATGCATTGTTATCTGTTGCTCAATCAGTACAGTTTATTGTTGAACAATTAGCCGACCTTGATGAAACACAAGATAGCGACGGTGATGGTATTGTTGACAGTGAAGAAGGGTATGGTGATAGCGACGGAGATGGCATTTCGGATTATCTTGATGATAACAGTAACACCACACAACTCCCCAGTGGCGAGAATACCGCGCCGATGCAAACAGTGCCTGGTTTGACAATGTCGTTAGGAAGTTTGTCACAAGCTTCTGGCGGCTCAGCGAGTCAAGATGCGAGTTTAACCGTTGAAGACTTAGCCAATGTTGTGGGTGACGATGCTGCTGATACCAAGGATAGTCATTTTGACACTATCACGCCTTTGTATAACTTCACCGTTGATGGTTTAACCAAGCAAGGAGACTCTGTTGCGGTGGTTATTCCGCTAGAAAGTGGAACAACGCTTTCTGCGGATGCCGTTTATCGTAAATACAACACAACCCATGGCTGGTTTACCTTTGTTGAAGATGCACGTAACAGTGTGAGCTCTGCACATACTGATTCTAACGGCAACTGTCCTGCGGCAAACGATGAAAGTTACACGCCACAGTTGACCGAGGGAGATAACTGTATTGAGCTTATTATTGAAGATGGCGGCCCTAACGATGCTGACTTTGCGATAAATGGCTCAGTAGAAGACCCTGGCGCAGTTGTTGTTGAGCAACAAAACAGCGCACCAACGATTGATTTGGCTGCAAACCATGAAGTTAATGAAGAAGTATTCATCACACTTGATGCGTCTAATACCACTGATGATGAAGGGGATGACTTGACTTACGCTTGGGTACAAACCTCAGGCAGTGAAGTTGAGTTAACAAATACTACACTTTCACAGCTAACGTTTGTCAGCCCATCAGTTTCAACTGATGAAACACTGACATTTGAGGTAACTGTGGATGATGGCATTGATAGTAGTGTGTCTTCAACACAAGTGGTTGTCTATCAAGTGAACAAAGCGCCGACGGTTAGCATAGAGAGTCATGCAGAAAGTGCGGAAGAAGGAGGTACCATAACACTCACCTCGATAGGCAACGATGCTGATGAGAATGAACTAAGTTATCAATGGGTGCAGATTTCAGGGCCGAGTATTGTTTTTAATGAACCAGCGGCTGCACAGGTGACAATTGGCTTGCCACAGGTAAGCAGTGACCAAACGGTTGAAGTGCAAGTGACGGTGAGTGATGGTGAGTTATCAAGCACGAGCATAACAAGCTTTGCCGTCACCAATCATGTAGAGGTCATT
>Ga0209291_1001322_pt1 | contig 22109 bp, 25 predicted proteins | sample GOMGulsemesocosm_FD_184633 | JGI IMG/M metagenome (GOLD analysis project Ga0209291, IMG submission 184633) | Methane-oxidizing microbial communities from mesocosms in the Gulf of Mexico - GOM9B Gulf of Mexico (SPAdes) (version 2) | ecosystem: Environmental > Aquatic > Marine > Cold seeps...
CAATTTTAAGTTAAAAGAAATTTTTGCTAAGTATGGAGTTGAAGGTAAATTTTCAAGTCACTGCCTTAGAAAGACTTTGTCCAGAAGAGTATATAATCAGAATGGATGCTCTGATAAAGCTTTATTGTTATTATCAGATTTACTAAACCATAGCTCTGTAAAAATTACGAAACTATACCTTGGGATTCAAGAGCAAGAAATATCAAATCTATATTTAAGCATGTAAAAAGACTGTTTTCAACTCTTTTTTAATCTTTTTTTGAGAAAAAATGCTCAAAATGTGGCAACTCGGTTAAAAAAAGGGTAGAATTGCCGTATAGGAATAAAACTCTATAAGGTTTAAACCAAATATACTATTCTGTACGAACCACCTAAAGAATAGTTTCAGCACGAACAATTAATAATCACAAACCATGTGAACCAAACATTCATCTAATGTATGAGTGTTTACCAATGTTTTGATTTCAACATTTTGAAATCGATATGGGAATTGCTATGTCTAGTTTTTTCCAAAAAAAGCAAATTATTAATAGTAGCTACACTGAAGTAACTGCTGAAAAAAAGTAAAATATGTTAAATACAGAAAATGAAAATGAGTTCAAAGCAACTTATGAAGAACTAGAATTATTCGTGTTAGGTGGACTAAACGATGAAAACTTAGAAACGTTAAGAGTAACGTTGAAGATTAAAAAGATTGACAGCTATGAATCAATGAGGCATAGTGTCAATCTATACAATGGAACTCAAACTGAAAAGCTAATCCGTAAGATAGCAGAACAATTAGAGGTAAGCATTATAACGTTGCGTAAAGCAATAAGCACGCTGGCTGATGATTTAGAAAAGTATAGATTATCGAATATTGAAAAAGTTGAAGCAGAAAGTAATATCGAGTATCAATTACCACCAGAGGAACGTGATGAAGCGTTGGAGTTATTGAATTCAGATGATTTATTATTTCAAACTAACAACCTAATCGGTAGCACTGGAATTATCGGAGAGGAAAACAATAGGCTTCTGATGTTTTTGATATTTACATCAAGATTGTTATCGAATCCGCTTCATTGTATCAGTTTTGGTACATCGGGTGCTGGTAAAACACATCTTCAATCTAAGGTTTCAGAGCTGATTCCCAAAGAAGATAAGGTAGAAATCACCATGCTATCGGCTAAGGCATTATTCTATTATAAGCAGAATGAGTTAAAAAATAAATTAATACTGATTGAGGATATGGATGCTGTATCTGAAGGGTTGTTACCACTTAGGGAACTGCAAACTAAAAAACGTATTACACACTCAGCAGTTCATAAAGGAGTTGGTGGTAAGGGTAGCACCAGTAGTAATGTAGTTGAAGGACCAGTATGTGTTAGTGGATGTACTACTCAAGAGAGCATCTACGAGGATAATTCAAACCGTTCATTCTTGTTATACATTGATGAAAGTAACGAGCAAGACGAGCGTATAATGAAGTATCAGCGTATGCATTATGCTGGAAAAATTGATATTGACCACCAACTGAAATGTGCAAAACAATTACGTAATGTGCAACGCTTATTGAAGCCGATACGAGTAGTAAATCCGTATGCTGAATACTTGGAGTTACCAAAGTCGGTATTCAAGCCTAGACGTACTAATATTCACTATTTACAACTGATTGAGGTGATTACATTCTACCACCAATTTCAACGTGAAGAAAAGTTTGATGAAGTATTTGGTGAAGCGTATATCGAAACAGAATTACAAGATATTCAACTGGCTAATACACTTATAAAAGATGTGTTATTGCGTAAATCAGATAACCTAAATGGTGTAACTCGTAATTACTTGGAAAGTCTAACATTATACTTGAAAGCCAATAAAACAAAGGTGTTTTCTAATCAAGAAGTTCGAAGAGAGTTTAGGATAAGTGAGCCAACATTACGTAGGTATCATAAGCTGTTAATCCAAGGAGGTTATATCCGTGAGCGTGATGATATTAATGGTGTTTCGAAGAGCTATGAGTTATTAAATTCAGATGAGTTTCAGAATTTGGAGCAGTCCATTGAAAAAGCATTGGAATTATGCATTGAACAGTTCGTCACCTCGTCACAACCTCGTCACTCACATAATGACGAACTTAAATAACTATAAACAAAGGAGTTATTACTAACTCGTCACTAATTTAAAAATAAAAGAAAGCTATGAAATCATTACAAATACAGAATACAGCATTTAATACAATCCTAAACTCATTTCAAGGTTGGTTAGGTGTCCAATTATATGCAACTGGCACAGTTAGTAGTATGCCAATCCATTTACGTGAGTTTTTCCACTATTTGGAAGCTAAGGGTCATGAAGGTATCGAATATATCACTACCAAGCTTGTAACCGAATACTACGAATACTTATCAAGTAGAAAAAACAAAAGACGTGGTGGAGCATTAGCTAATGCTTCACTTAATAAGCATCAGCAATCGTTGAACTTGTTCCTAACATATTTAAAAGAGCATAGTGCTAATTTCAACTTTGGTGTTCACCTTAGAACAGAAAAAATAAATGATATTGATGTGAAGGACATCTTGAGCATCGAGCAGATGAAACAATTATTTGAAGCGTGTTCATATTCGCATATTTCAAGTAGATTTCAATTACGAGATAAAGCAATGTTAGTAGTTTTATACTCGTGTGGTCTTAGAAGAAATGAAGCTGTTATGCTGGATATTAAAGATGTTATGTTCGATGAGAAATTAATACATGTTCGATTTGGTAAGGGTAATAAGGAACGTAAAGTAGCTATCAACGATTACAACTTGAGAATACTTGAAGATTACATATATGAAGCTCGACCAAAGTTCTACAAGTCCAAAACATCTGAAGCGTTATTCATCAATAAAAATGGAAATAGAATGCAAGGTCAGTCATATGCTGATAGGCTTGAAAAAATTATTGAAGCTACTGAGGTTGAAGAAATCCAAAGTAAACATATTACACTTCACGGATTACGTCATAGTATAGCAACACATTTGCTACAAGCTGGAATGCCACTAGAAAAAATTAGTGAGTTTTTGGGACATTCTTCACTTGAAAGCACCCAGCGATATGTCCGAATAGTTAACCTACTTGAAGATGAGTAGTTTCAGCGAATACATGCATAAAAATGCATATAGCTCAGATACTATCCCAGGGTATGATAGATGTGTAACTAAGTTTTTAAACTGGTGTAAGCAAAAGCAATATGAAGTACCTCAGCTTGATTATAAGCGATGTTTAGAATACTTTGAATACATAGAAAATAAAAAAGATAGTGCTGGTAAGAAGCTTGTAAATAAGTCTGTGAGCCATCAGTTAGGAACATTAAAACTATACTTCAATTACTTAGTAGAAGAAAATATTCACATTTATAACCCATTAGCAAATACGAATATTAAAAATGTGAAACGTAAGTATAGTCATACGTTATTATCAAAAATAGAATTGGAAGAATTATATGAATCATTTCAAACTGAAAACATAAAACTACCAAGTTGTAAATCAGTAGCAATTAGAAATAAGGTTGTAACTGGATTAGCAATCTTCCAAGGTTGTGATGCCGTTGCATTGAAGAGTCTGAAGGTGGAACATATTGACCTAAGAAAAGGTAGGGTTGATATCCCAGGGACCAAGAAAACTAACGGTAGAACATTGAAATTGGAACCATGTCAAACCTTTGATTTAGTACAGTATTTACAAATGGATAGACCAATACTTCAGAAACGTATAGAATGCTATACAGATGCTTTATTTCCAATGAATACCAATAGGATTAGTTGCATTACCAGCCCAGTAGTTAAGGTATTAAGAAGTATGAACCTACGGGTAACGAATCTGAAGCAAATACGAGCTTCAGTTATTACATTATGGGTGACGGAACATAATTTACGTAAAGCACAAGTGATGTGTGGTCATCGATTTATTTCAAGTACAGAAGCATACTTAAAGAACGACCATACAGAAATGCATGATGCTATCGGGATGTATCATCCGATGCAATAAAAAAACAAATATTTATTCTACGATAGATTTTTATGTAGTTTCATACAAACTAAATTTGATGTTTTCTAATCTATAAGAAGGGTCTTGGTTTAAGGACTTTTCCTTTATCATTTGAATTAAATCATCTTCAGTTAACGTAATCAATAATTCGTTATTTAAGTTAAGCATTCTTTTCTGTAATATTTTTGCAGAATTCCCCAACCCTTTTCTCGTTAATAAAAGTCCAAATTTCCCAGTGTTTAAATTCAAATATTTAGACGGCATATAAAACTCATTTTGTTCTAATGGCTCCGAATAATTTTTAAAATCAACAACAATTAAATTGCAATTAAAATCGGATTTAGCTTGACCCCAAATACTAGTAGTATCATTAAAATTATTGTTTATGATTAAGTCTCTTCTGAATATTTTATCGTTAGTATACGCTTGAGTTTTCTGAGTATAATTTCTAAAATTATCGGCAAATAAATATTGAAAAATATCTGTGCAAATCTCTTCAAATTCTGCCCAACCATCCATACCAAGTGGACAATTACTCAATTTAGAAATTAATTCTTGACTTTTGTTTTGATATTTTGAAGTAATATTTAAATTATGACTTTTATCTTTTAAATAATAGTGGATTAAATCTCCATTCCCAATATTTATATAGTCTCTCGCAATTTGACTTATAGTAATATCCTTAATATTTGACTCCCTTAAATAATTTAAGGTTTCTTCATCTGGTCTATTTGTAAATGCGATATGAGTATATTCCTTATTTTTTAAACTTTCTTTAATAAGTTTAAGATTTGGGGTGTTGTCAATGAATAATTTACATTTTTCATCGTAATTGATTGTTAGCTCATTATATTTATCAGAATCAACAATTTGAGTCGATAGTATACATCTCATTAAATATTTTAAAAAATCTTTCTTTTGAAGTTTAGTGCAATTTTTCAAAAATATATGGAGTAATTCATAATGAATCGTTCTAAAATCAAAGCCAGAGTTATATTTTTCTATATTATCTATTTCAAATAATGATTCGGTGTACCCTAATGAAACTGATTCAATTTCTTCTAAGTTATTAAATCTTGTAGCTAAATTTAAGAAGTATGGATAAACTATGCATTTGTTTTTTGGATTTAGTCCTTTGTACGTTTTTGTTTGCTTTGTAGTTTGCCCTGGAACACCATTCCTATCAATAATATACATTCTTATACTACTATTGTATTGATTGAACTCTGTTTTAATTGACGGGTAATTATTTTCAATATATTCTATTGATAAATCAAGTTTTTTTTGAAAATATTTTTGAATTTCATCAATCTTCTTTTTAGGAACTCTTTTATCTTTTAAATCGTAACGAAGTTTAACCTTTTTATCTTGAATCTCATTTTTGTATTTGATAAATTCTACCTCATTATCAATTTTTATTCCTCTTCTATTCATATCAAAAAACAATAAATTCATTGAGAATTCTTTATTGTGGTTTTCAAGAACATTCCATTTAGAAACTATTTCAAAAGGAAGCTGTGTTCTGTATATTTCTAATGCGGTAGAGTAATCAGTAGTTCTCTCAGTTCTCTCAAAAGTATATAATAGTCTACCTAAATTATTGTATAGAAATTCCGCCAAGTTGCTTTGTCTTTCATTGAACTTATTTTTGGCTTTAGATTTGAGTTCTTTTTCTATTTTTTCCTCTAATTCAATATTGAGAATATCATATTTGAGTATTTTATTGATTAGATTATTTAAACTTGATTTTTGAATATTTAAATTATCATAATCATTTAATAATATGTTTGTTATGTCTGAAAGTGAGTCTAATAGTGATTCGTAATATTTTCTTGTATAATTCATTTTCTATACTGCTTTCATCTACACTTATTAATAAACCCTCTTGATACTTAAATTAGACCATTCTATGTTAGATGGAGGCACTAAGATACTTATTCAGCTTAAACTTTATAAGTAATTTACTTCGGAGTTATCCACAACTTATTATCTTCGTATCACGTTCTTTAAAATACAATTAGCCTAAAAAACTACTCTAGATGATACAGTTATTTTTTGCTAGCAATGTAATACTCCTTTGGACTCAAACACAAGGGTTACAATAATGTGATAACTGGTAGAGATCATAAGTTCGATTATAATGGCATGGAGTTCCAAGATGAGTTAGGTTTAGACTGGTATGATTTAGGAGCAAGAAATCACGACCCAGCACTTGGTAGATTTATGAATTTAGACCCATTGGCTGAAGATTATGTTCATCAATCAACTTATGCGTTTGCAGCTAATAACCCTATATATTATATTGATTTTAATGGAGAAGGAGTTGAAAATGATTATGGAGTTGACCAAGATGGAAATATCATTCTTCTTAAGGAAACTGATGATGAAACAGATACACTATATGCATTAAATTGTTATGCAGATAATGATGATTATGATATTAATGAATCTGCTGGTTCAGTAACAGTAAACCAAAATGAAGATGGAAGCAGTGTTTTATCTGATTTAGCAGACAAGAAATTTAACACTGATGGCTATAATGAGTTAAGTGTTGCTAAAACCTCTAGTTTTGACGATGCATTTAATGTGTTTTTATTTGCTGCAGATAACTCAAGTGTGGAATGGTCTTTGGATGGGTTCAATGTTGACGGAGAGAATTCTTTTGTTCTAGGAACTCAACATGAGGAAAGGGTTGCGATAAATACTCATTATCTATTTTCGGGACTTTCATTAGAAAACAAAACTTTTGATTTGCATAGCCACCCAGAAACTAAAGGAGGTTCTGGATATGAACTTGAGGGGTATATGTATGGTGATAAATTAAGACAATATAGACAGTATACTAGGCATGGAGCAAGTTCTTCTTTATTGTATTATATTTACCATAGGGACTCTAAAAACTTATATCAATATACTCCTCAAAAGGCTGACCATTTAATTAAAAACATAAAATCATCTAAGGATATTCCTTTTTAAATAAAAAAATATGAAACGAATTTTTTATTACCTATTATTTGCAGTTTTATTATTTTCATGTTCTGACCAAAAAGTCTTAAATGAAGATATGGATATAATAATAAAAAAATATATTGATGACTATGAACTAGAGGCTTCACAAAGAAAAACTCTAACAGAGCATAATATTTATTTGGTGATTTTTCATGAAAATAAAAAAGATAAAAATATAGAGTTTTCCATTTTTGAAAATATATACTTTTTAAAAGACAAGGTATCTGGACACATGACCTATAAAGATAATTTGGTTGTATTTTATGGTTTGAATGAAAACACAAATGACTTTGTCAGCCTTAATCAATTATCTAAAAAGAATATAAAAAACTTCCACGATGACGATTCAGAAAAAGCAGATATTCCATATGACCCGTTGATTAAGAAATATATTATTAAAGGGAATAAAATAAGTGAAGTAGTAAAACTTTAAACAACAAACAAAGGCAGTCCATATCGGGCTGTCTTTTCTTCATATCCCACCCCTCACAACCACAGCCCCTCTCTAATAGAGGCTTAACAAAATAGAATTGTATATTAGAATCCAGATATAACTAACCTATGCAACAAGAAAACAACCTTAATGAATTTGAGAATGATTTAAATAATTTAGATAACAAAAAAAAGCACCCTTTTAGGTTATCAAAATCTAATATAATATTGAGTGTCATTGTATCTATAATTGTGATGTTTCTAAATACAAGATTTACCAACTTTGATGGTTTTACTGTTGGGACTATGATTGGCTCTGTAATTGGTGTTTTACTACTACCTTTATTATTAGCATTACTATTTTGGTTTATAAAAGGAAGAAAAAAACTAGGCGGAACAATTACCTATAATGTTGTTATTTGCCTAATGCTATTTGGACAATTCGGTGAATTTTCTAGAAATATTCAAACAAAAGAAAATTCTTCAGAAAGTATATTGACAGCAAGAGATGAATTTATAAACAATACTAAGGGGAATCCAGATTCTATTACTTCTAATTACAATAAATATTCTGAAACTGTAGATAAAAGTATGGAAGATCTAATTGCCTCAAGTACTGGAGATGAAAGACAAGTTTATCTTATAATACAGAAATATTTAGCAAAGATGAACACTGTTTATAGCAAGTGGAATGATGCTAATGATAAAGTACTATCTCCAGATGTTTTTGATTTTGAATTAATTAAAAATACTGAAGAATGCGACAGACAAATTGAAATTATAGATGATTATATTTTAACATCTAGTAATTACCATGATTTCTTTTTAAATAGAATCCCTTATTTAACTGAAGAATTAAAGGTGGTAGGTTTAAATAGTAAATATGCTAAGAGATTTATGAAAACTCTAAGAGAAAAAGATTCTTTACAAATGCCAGTTTTTAAGCCTTACATTAAAGCCCATATAAAGTTCGGTAAAGGACTAAATCAAATTTTAAAATTAGCAAAACAAAATATTGGGAAATGGAAAGTTGAAGATAATTATTTGTCATTTGAAAATACAGAGATTCAAACTAAATATGATGATTATTTAGATAATGTGATAAAGCATGAGGAGACTGTAGATGCTTTTTATGATAAATTATTAGACGTGATGTAATCCATCTCCTCCAGTGTCCATAGAGGGTGGATATTTAACAATCAAAGGTAGCTCTTAATCGGGCTGCTTTCTCTTTTTATGACAACTAGGTAACCTACTTACAATACTGCTCTAGATATTTCATAGCATCTTTTTGTCCTAAATCTGCTAGGTGTTTCCAGTCTTCGCAGGCTTTTTCTAAATTACCCATTGTATGATGAACTAAAGCTCTATTGTATACGGCATCTAGTAAATATCTGCTTAAATTGTAACCCTTGGTAAAGTTTTTTATAGCTGATTTATATTTCTTTTTTTCAAAATTACTATTCCCTTTAATAAAATATTTTTCAGCTAACTGAATATCTCCAATATGGGGCTTTGTTTTAGTGGTGGAGTTATAATCTTCATAGGCATTTTCATAAAAGAGGATATATGTTCCTCTAAAAATTGAAAAAGATTGAATCTTATAGAAAAAATTGATTCTGATTTTATCATAATTTTTTCCGATTTTCCAAAAATCATATGACTCATTTAAAGTTTTAGTAATACTTTTTAAGGTTCCTTTGCTTGTTCCCTTAGAATCTGTAACAAACGTATTTACACTTTTGTCTAAGTGATTGACTATCATATATCCCTTGAAATTAGCATATTTAAATTTTGAAGCTGTACTATTATAAAGGTAGCTATTAATATTCTTCAAGAGTGTATTCGTAATTCTTTTGTTGGCTACAACTAAACCATCTACCATTTCTAGTTCTTCAGGTTTTGTTTTTTTAACAAAAAAAAATCTATTTAATTTATCCCTTCTCTTATTAGGAAAATTCTCAGCTATAATTAAGGTATCGTTTTTTAGCTTTTCTACGATATATTTCGAGAATTTGTTAATACTAAGCTTTCTACCGATTAATGAATAATCCAAAGTTTGCAATAGGTAGGAAAATTTATTATGAGTAAAATTATATTCCATCCTTGCTGTCTCAGTCTCAAATTTGTCAATAATTCTACTCCCGTCAACTCTTTCTGCTTTACACTTCACCCAATCACCCACAAGGTCAGACTTCTTGATTTGAGCAAAAGTTGATGATGTTAAGCAAATAAAAATTAGTAGGTGGAGTAATACTCTCATAAGTAGGTTTCGATAAAATTTGGTGCAAGGTATAAATTATTTTCACCTTGTATCTCCTGTAATTAAAGGAATTATTGATTCATTTTTCATTTAGACTTCACTTTTGAGGTGCTCAATAGTATATTAAGAGTAATTAATAAGGGGAACTATTCGCAACCCAAAAAAGAAATAATTATGGTAAATGAAAAGATTAGAAAAGTTAATAATTGCAGTAATAAAAAAGCTAAACAACACAGACGTTGATGCGTCTATAGCCTGTTATGTAATAATGTTAATATTAGAATTAATAAAGCTGTTTTTGAGTTAAAATAGTTACTTTAGCAACACCTTCTTTAAAATAAAAAAGTAGAGTTTTTGGAGTTATACGTGAGTATAATATGTGCCAAATTTCATTTTTTCGCATAAACTACTATCCTTTTGGACTCAAACACAAGGGTTACAATAATGTGATAACTGGTAGAGATCATAAGTATGGTTTAGATTGGTATGATGTGTCGGCACGTAACTATGATCCAGCTCTTGGTAGGTGGATGAACTTAGATCCGCTTGCAGAAACTATGCGTAGGCACTCTCCTTATAACTTTGGGTTTGATAATCCAGTTTATTTTACTGACCCTGACGGGATGGCGCCAGATAATTTAATTTTAAAAGAGAAAGATGGTTAAGGAAATGAACCTGTAACAAAATCAATAGATTTGTTAAATGAAGGATTAGGCGGAAAATATGCTAGTGTAGATAAAGATGGAAATGTTTCATTAAATGCAACTGAAAAACAAATAGCAGGTTTCTCAGATGAGCAAAAAGGTTTATATGATACTATAAATGGAGATGTTACAATATCTGTTTCAGAAGGTTCTGATTCTGTTATAATAGGTAGTTATGCGCTTGAAGAAATAGATATTTCGGATGTTGAGAACTTTGGGACAGGAGAAGGAGCAAATAAATTTTCTGCATTTGGTCACGAAGTTAAGGAACAACAATCTAAACAGTCAGAAGGAAAAGGATATCCTGAGGCTCATGCTGACGGAGAGGCTGCAGAAAAATCAATTACAGGTTATACTAGATAGGAAGGTATTGCTTCATCAACAAATGATGACACAAGATTCAAAAGGTCGAGTTACAGGAAATATAGATGTGCTTTATAAAAACGCAACAAGTACTATAAAAGCATCTCTTCATTTAACGAATAATAACGTAAGTAAAGTTGTAAAGACAAAAACTAAAAATAATTAAAAATGAAACTATTATTAATATTAATTCTTTTCAGCTCCTGTAACTTATCAGATTGTCAAGATGAAAAAGCATGCTCATACTATAAAGAAAAAATTCAAATAGTAACAAAATCTATTAATAAAGAACGGATTGATGTTGGAAGGGTCAACAATGCTATTGTGTTTTTAGAAAAGATTACTACAATTAATTCTACTTCAGATGGTAATTACTTAGGAAGGTTTAATCCTACTAAAGCCGATTTAAAAAAATGGACAGAATGGTATGATGATGATAAGCATCTTTTATTTTGGGATAACATTAAGAAAACTGTTAAAGTAAAAAAGGATAATAGGTCAGAATAATTAGTGCCCCAAACATCTAAACAACAAATTAAGGTAGTCACCCAACCCCTCTACCCTTTTAGATGTTTAAGAGAGGTTACTAATTAAAATAGGAAACACAATATTAAGGCAGTTCTAACGAGCTGTCTTTCTTATTTTAGACAACTATCATCTGATTGTAGTAATAGGCATTTAGGAAGGGGCTGAACATAGTTTCCAAGAAAGAATTGTATATTCGGTGGATGAAGAATAAAAGATTTAAAATTATAGTAGCTATAATTATATTAGTTCTATTGTTACTTTGGATAGAGTTAGCAGTTGGTATATTCGGAAGCCCTATTGCTGGGAGTTAGACTCAAAATAAAACCCCTCATTAGGCTTCTTTCTATTTATCCCTATTTCATCTGATGGTGTAGAGAATCTGTTAGGAAGTATACTGAAAGGTTTATGTAGTGATATTTAGATTGTATGTACAGTGTACGCTGTTGAGAAAAGCATGAGGTTTCATCTATTCAATCTCTTTTTTGATAGCTATTTTTAATTCTTAAAAACAAAAAAGTCTAACATTGCTGTTAGACTTAATTTTGCTCCCTATAATATTATTTTGTCGAACCAATTTAATCACGAGATTAAACGATTAGCTTTACTATATGATATTCTTAATAATTAAATTCAATCACATAAATTATTAATTCTTTCCGAAAGCTCAAGTTTAAGGTTTTCTACTTTTTCCATTATTTCGGGTTTATTAACATACTCCTTTGGTCTCCACTCCATGCTAAGAGGAATAAATACTCTAGAGTAATGAAAATTTAATTCCCCAATTTCTGCATTATTTAATTTATTTGATGTAGATATTTGCTTAGCTCTGTTTAACACCTCAAATTGTAATTTTCTAAAGTAATAAACATCATGATAAAAGAAATTTAGAACATCTTGTGACCTAAAAAAAATATTTAGTTGTAATTTATTTTTTCTAAACTTAAAATCTCCACTTATAGGACAAGGAACATAACCTTGTCTTTTTTTCATTACAGTATCTACCGGTCTATAAAAATTAAAAACTAATGTACTACTTAGTGGTTTAACAGCTAATTCGTAAATAATATTTTCAATTTGGTCTATTTCAATTATACTACCTTTGTATGGCTCTTCAAAAGAGGTTAAACGTTTTCTATAGCTGGGTTTAGTGAGTCTATCAATTGTATCCTCAAAAACTCTTTTAGCTCTTGCTTCAGCAGATTTACCAGATTTACCGATTATATTTATAATTGAATTTCGTGAATTTAAAAATTCCATATAAGATTCTTCAAAATACTGTATTGAAAGTAGACAACTAGTTATCTCAAAATATCTTGAGCTCCTATAACCACATTCTTGAATTTTATCTATTAATCTTAAATAAGCATCTAGCTCAGAATCTGCTATAATTAGCTCTGCCATATAATCAAATAAATAATTACTTCAATAATTAATGTAACAATTGTATATGACATTAGCCATCTTAATTTTGTTAAGGATTCACTTTTATACCTTTGAAGGACTTGTAAAATAAATAACTGTTCAAAATCTTCTCTCATTGAATTAGCAATTGTAAAATTTTCACTTATCCTATCAAAAAACTTTGTTCTTTCTTTCAATACTTCTGTAGCAATTCCATGAAGATAATCTTTTGTTTTTTCACTATGAGCCGGTAAGTTATATCTAAAAAACCAAAATTTAACATCAGAAACTAATCGATATGGTCTATCTGAATCTAGTTCTTTATTGTATAAATATAATCCAGTTATTAAACTGATAGCTACAGTAATTAATATTGCTAATAATGGTGGTGTTTCAATTATTTTCACATCACTATTCTTCATCATAAGACCAATAAAAGTCAATATAAAACCACTTAGCCAAATAACTATATTGAAAATTCTGTTTCTTTGATTTTCGTACCAATCATGTCTGCTTATTGAATAATCTATCGCTTTATATACTTTGGTTTGAATAAACTCATAATTATCACCTTTGTCATCAATACCTATCGAATTAAAATGATTATTTATTTCAGCTGAAATTTGATTATTCATATCTTTTCTAATAAGCCCTTCAGCGATTGTGTCTTTTTCAAATTTGAAATAGGTTTTCCATATTCCCTTTGGAATAAACACAAGGCCTACTAGGTATAATAATGGGATTATATAATACCAATTATTTAATATACATTCACTCATTTACTGTATAGTTTATTTCTCTAAGAAGTTTAAACATGTAAGTTACTCAATATTATAAAACACATAGTTCTATGCCATTAGAACTATATTCCAAATGTACATAAAATCAATTTCTTTTTTATGATAAAATTACATACTGCTTCATAGTTTCTATTTTTGTGTCTGAAGTCAAAAACCATATTAAAAGTAGCCTAATTTACTTTAAAAATAAAATTGACTACTTTTTAGAAAATTTAACCATCGTTAAACTATTTATGCAGCATTATTAAACTTTTCAATATTAAATGCTGGGAGATGACCTTTAGCATAATCTTGAAACTCTAATAAAGAACTATTATACTTCAATACAAAATCAATTAAATTACTTTTAGCCTTTCTGTAATCTCTGTATATGTGCTTCACTATTGGCTTTTTACCTCCGTTATTAATTTCCTTAATATATTTATCTCTATTAGGAAGATTTAGATTCCCTTTTAATATTTCATGAGAAATATAATTTTTAGAAATAAACCAATTGTATCTATTACAATAATCTCTTGAACCACTTATAATGTTTTTAGGTAATAGAATCTTATGTTTGCCCATATAACATGGTAAACTGACAATCTTGAAATCCCATATATTATTTATATTATCATAATATTTAATCTTAACTTTTTTAGTTGGGATACCATATTTTACACATAGTTGTTCTGTAAATTCAGCAAAAATATCTCTACATATATTAGCTAAAATATCTGACATATTATCTTGCCCAATACCTTTAACAAGTAATAAAACATTTTGCGCTTCATTGGTTACTGAAACCCCTTTTTTTGCAAATCTGTTATTGCTTAAAGAATCAAAAATAACTTCTGCTTTAACATTTGCTATGCCTTTACCCTTATTACTATCAGAATAACCTAAATGATATTCATTTGGCTCTTTCAAATTCGATAAAAAATGCAAACCGTTTAGCCTATCATTTTTCATAATGTAATTTCTATTTAAGATTTTTAAAAAATCTAAACTTCTTTTATAAACTTTTCGAGCAATAATTGTTTGCTTTTCATTGACTACAAGAAACGGACAAATAAAGGCTTCCAAATCTTTGTCTAAGGGAATATTTAAATATTCATATCCCTCATTTTGAACATTAAAATGTTCACTGAATGTGTAATTTTTTTTCATTCATTTTTAAATTTAAAGGCAGCTCCATATTGAAGCTACCATAAGATTAATAATTGTAACTACTTAGAAGACTCCGTTAAGGAAGCTATTCCAGAAATAACTATAAATAAGGCAGCACTAAAAGCTACTACTTTTGTTAAGCTACCCTTCACATCTATACAGTTATTTTTATGACAAAAACTTACCTTGTCATCAGAAATTTGTATTTTATTCATGAATAATTCATTTTAAATTAATATTCTGTTTTTCACTTCTCGACCGAAAAACTTAGACGACAGAGTTTTTAATTTGCTTTTCAAGTAGCTAAACATTTAGCAACAAGACCTTAACACAAAGTATTACACATTCAAAGATTGATTGTATAGTATGCTATGATGTTATAAAAACATCTTGAATCTCTTTTGTAGATAAAAGATTAATACTTTTAAAGAATTTCTAAGTATTTGTAAAAAGCACACTCTACTTTTTAGGAAAGAGTTATATTTGTTCTGCGAAAAACAAGCCTTTTTAAATTTTTAGGAATTCAGAAAGCATTTAAAAGCTGATAAATCTATCAGCTTTTTATTTTTATTAACTGGTCTTTAACACTCATTAAAAAATCTATATATTTCTTATTCTTTATTACATTTTTAGTGAACTCATCAATAGAGATTGTTTCAACACCAACTCTATTAGCAAATTCGATTTGTGTGATTTCTTTATTATCAATTACTAATACTGAATTTTCGACTATACATGTATGTAATAGATATAAAAAGCATTTTCCAAATCCAATACTATTATTCTTAATTAAAAAGGCTTCAAAACCTTCCACATCAATTAGTTTAACCGTACCTTTTTCTTCACACCCTTCAATAATCCTATTGGTTTCATGCCCATAGTGTTCTAATTGCAAAAGAGGGACAATTAATTTATAACCATCATCAGCTATTGAAGATAATTGCTGAGCACTATTCAGCAGACATAAATATTCTATTTCGTAAAAGACAAACATTAAATCAAATCTATTTTATCATTAACCATTAATTTGTCTTTCAACTCATCTATCTTGATATTACTTATTTCAGAAGCCTTATATCTTTCGATTCTATTCTCTGTTAAAGCTCGCCTTAATAGGTCGTAAAATCTTTTTGGTAATTCATCACTCTTCTTATAGCTTCCAAAGTTTTTATTTTCAACTCTCCAATTATCATATTCTTTAAGCATTAGTTTTTTTGACTCCTCAGATATTAACTTTAGATGACTCATCCTATAGATAATTGTTTGTATAGAAACACCATAGGTTTCTTTCACCCTTTTAAGCTCACCTAATGAAATTGATGTTCTGTTCTTTCCGATTATTGAAATCAATGCCTCGTCTGGCAATAAAATTGCTGCAGCAAATCTGTTACAAAAGGCCTCCTCGATATTTTCATCTACTAGATTATTGAAAAAGATATGGCCAGCCTCGTGCATCAAAGAAAATCTTCTTCTAGTAATCTCCCAATTATGCTCCTGGTTTTCATTAATAATTATTATAGGATAAGTTTTAACCCAACCACATGATGCTGGAGAATCAGTATTTCTATCAACACCTATGATTTTTATTCCTACATTCTCTAAAAAATCGACAACACTATCTATAGGAGAAGTCCCATGCTTCCATTTTTTTCTTATCTTCTTAACAGCTTTTTCTACATCATTATATGTGTTAATTTTATCTTCTATAGGTGATTTGAAATCTATTTTTTCATCAAGAATAGTTTCCATTTCTAAATAATTCCTAATAGACTCTAAAGCCTTTAATTTAATATTATTTCTTTCGTTATCTAAATCTTTCAGCTTGTGTCCATCTCTAAACTTAAGTGACTCAATGGATAACTCGTTTTCATTAGAAGAATAAAAGTCCCAAACACCAATACCTAAGGCTGCTGCTATTGATTTCAAAACTGCATTACTAGGCTTCGTGGTGTTATTTTCATATTGTTGAACAGCAGATTTGGATACATTAACCAAATTAGATAATTCTTGTAGTGAATACCCCTTATTCTGTCTAAATTCTTTTATTTTTTTTCCAATATCCATGTGAATATATTTATATTCCGTATAGCAAATATACAAAAAATGTAATTCACTATACGATTATTATTAAAAACTTTATTCACAACATATTAACAAGTCTAAATTATATGCAGCGGTATTAGGTTTAATTAATATACAAGGAAGGAATTTATAAATTAGTGGGGAAGAATTATATTTCAAAAAAAACTTTTATCTCAACACCAATTGAATCTGCTAATTTCTTAAGAGTAATCAATGTTGGATTTTGCCTACCATTTTCAATACTAGACAGATATGGTATATCCATTTCTAATTCTGTACAAACATCTAATTGGGTTAGATTTTTGCCCCTCCTAATTCTTGCAATGTTTTTGCCTATTTCTTTAAGATATTTATTGTCCTCATTACTCATGCTAGGACAATATCTTTATAAATAACCCTTCTTAGGTTACGATATATCCCAACTTTGTTGTAGATTTGAGATTTCAACAAAAAATTTAATAATGAAAAAACTATTATTAGCAATTAGCATTGTTTTATTTACCTCTTGTAACAACACCGGCAAAACAGATAATTTAAATACTGGTAAAGTGATTGATACTACATTTACAAATAACAACAAAGGTTACAAGTTATCGGTAATAAGAAGAACAGATAACCATTTAAGACATATTGTTTATATGAATGAATGCAATAACAAGGGGCTAATTTGTAAATACTCATCTGAATTCATCATAAATATTGAAACTGAAAGCGAGTCTTCTACAGTTAATTCTTATATCAATATGGATGTAATTAATGAGTTTAATAAAAAAATCCCTAAAGAATATAGAACTGACCAAATTATTACAGAAGACCCGATTAAGTTTATAGGAACAAATAGCAAAGGACAACTTTTATTTGAATTTTGGTCTACTAGTGCCAAATTGGGTGAAGGAGGGTGGAAGTACACAGTTGCTATAAACAACGAATTGCCTACAAACGATTACTGCATATTAGGCGCTATACAGTTAGTAAGTATTTATAACCCTATGGATTAATATAAATAGAATGAAAAACATAATCAGAGTTTTTATAATATTAAGTGCTTTAACTAGCTGTAAAGGCGATAAGAGTAAGAATGCTAAAAAAATTTGGGGTTCAGATTTTGACGATGAAATTGAACAAAAGGCAACAATAAAGAATTATACTAATGGAACCAACACAAGTTTAAATGAATTAAAAGTGAGTTTCTTAGACTCCAGAATAGACAAAATTAAAATTAAATACGGAAAACCAGATTCGCACAAAATATTAAAGGTAGGCAGTGATAACTTTATTTTAAGGTACTACATATATTATGACAAAATACAAATAGATGGACAAAATAGACCAGTTGTTTTCTTTACTCTTGAAGACAAAAGTGGTTATGACATAGTAGACAAAATTAAAATTGCTAATTATGGTGAAGAGGTCTACTGGAATAATTATAACTCAGTTAGATTAAAAAGACAATAAACCTACAATTCATTCACAATCTAATTTTAATTCTTAATAGTCAAGGTCGTATTCTAACGACCATTATTCGTTTTATCCCTCCATATACCTTAATTAAACAAACTGTTTCTCACGTTTTTGCTATTGAATTATAAACGACACACCAAATACCTCCTACTCCCCTTTCAACTTAAATAGGAGTATCGCCCCGTTTAAAGAGCTTTCTATAATTAAGACCCTTCTTAGTAATCCCTATAAAAATCATTCATTTGGTCAACAATCGGAGTTGTGTTTATAATTCTGCAAATATTCTAACTATTTATTAGTAACTGTGTCACTTTGAAACAGTAATTATTGTGGGTGAAAAATATTTTTTTCATGAAAATCACGCATTTCTTATCTCTTTCCCACTTTTGAGACTATTTAATAATGGATACTTGTCTTAAACCTCCCTTGTATGGAGTTCTTGTATCTGATAATAAATAACAAGTAGATTAATTAATAGTAAGAATGGGATATGAAACAATAAATGAGTTTGTAAAAAGAATAAAAAAAAGTAGAAGTACACTTTATAGATTTTATGATAAAAACAAAGAATTAAAAAGTAAAACAAAAAAAGAAAAGAGAAATAGGATGATACCTATTGAACATGCAAAATATTTTGACAGCGAAATACTATTTGATGAAAACAAAGAATTAAAATCTATAAATAAATCCATGAAAAATTTAATAGACTGCTTAGTAGACAAAGAATCATTACAAAGTAATCTTTGGTATATGGATTGGTCATTTTTTATGACGATAGCTTATAAAGCTGAAAGAAACAAAAAGTCTTGTTTTAGACAAATGAATTCTATGTATGATATGTTGATTGAAAAATATGGTAATAAAACTGATGTTAGACTATTCTTTACCACCGAACCATTCACCAATAGAAAAGGTTTTCATAATCATCTAGTACTATACATTCAAGATAGAAGTCTACATACACAAGTCATAAAAGAGATTCAATCTTTTTTTGATTATGATAGAGTAGATTGTATTCCATACAACAAATATGAAGCTGGGATTTTCTATATGAGTAAAGATGGTTTAATAAATGAAGATTGGGATATTCAAGGAAATAATTTAAGTAATCAAAAAAATAAATCATGAAATTAAAAGTAACCGTTGAACAATACAAAATGATTAAGGAGCAAGTGGATGCTTTGAAGTTGAGAAAGACAAAAATACGAATGAGTGTTAATACACTTAAGCAGATGCTAAAGTCATAACGTACTACTTTTAAACTATGGTTATAACACAATACAGTTAAATTTCAATCCAAAGCGATTTAGCTGTATTTTTACTGTACTGAAAACAACCACCCTAAAATTAGCACGTCTTGTTTTATTTTGTATCTTTGATTTATATTTAATCAAAATATGAAAGCACGTTATAACAGAATCAGTACAGCTAATCAGAAATTAGAAAGACAAATCGCTAAACAAAATCCCGATGAGGTCTTATACAATGATGTTGTTAGTGGCTCTGTAGCATTTAAGGAGAGATTGAAAGGTAAAGAATTGATTGATGCTATCAAATCTGGAGATATTAATTATATATCTGTTTCTTCTATTGATAGGTTGGGACGCAACTTAATGGATATCCTTTCTACTTTAGAATTTTGTAATAATAATGTAGTTACCATAAAGGTTGATAATTTAGGTATTGAATCTATGGTAGGTGGAAAACCAAATCAAGTATTCAAATTAATTATTAGTGTACTTGGGAACGTAGCCGAAATGGAACGTGAAAACATTTTAGAGCGTCAAAAAGAAGGTATTGCTATTGCTAAGGCTCGTGGAACATACAAAGGAAGAGTTAAGGGGTCTGTAGAAAGTGATGACGAGGTTTTAACTAAGTATAAAGAGGTAGTAAAATACCTCAAACAAAAGCATTCGTTAAGAAATACGGCAAAATTGTCGGGGGTATCGTTAGCCACTACCCAAAAGGTTAAAAGAATACTTGAAAATAAATTAAAATCAGCCTAATCTCATATAAGGGGTTGAAACTCAGTCAAAAAAATAGTATCTTTGTTTGTAGATGTAAACTACAAACGGTTTTAAACAAACCAACTACTCTGTATTATTCAGTCGGCATTAAAGAGTAGATTCAGCATTCAATTATTATAATGATTTAATAGTATTTATACTATCAAATTATCTTTCAATACTATCTATATTATTTCCAAAATAGTATTAGAAAGGGTCTTGCTATGACCTAAAAAGAAATAATCCTCGCATCCTATTTAAAAAACTGAGGAAATGGGTGTTCGAGAGTAATGCTAAGTTTAACTAAATGCAAACAAATTCTAAATAGAAATGGAATAAAGTATACTGATGAAGAAGTAATAAAAATTAGAACTGCTCTTTATCTATTCGCTGAAATTAAAGTTCAGCAACAAGAAAAATAAATTATTAATTAAAAAAGAAAACAAAATGAATACTATAATATATACAAGAGTAAGTACAGATGAACAAGCAGACAAAGGATTTAGTTTAGGTCATCAAAAAGAAATGTTAGAACGCTATTGTGAGTTGCGAGAGCTTGAAATAGCTATGCACTATCAAGAAGATTATTCCGCTAAAAACTTTGCCAGACCAGAGTGGAAAGATTTAGAACTATATGTTAAGGCTAATAGAAAAAATATCACAAGGGTGCTATTTACAAAATGGGATAGATTCTCCAGAAACATTGAAGAAGCATTAGGCGTAATACGAAGGTTTAAAGATTGGGGTATTGAAGTTAATTCAATTGAACAACCATTAGACCTAAACAATCCCGATAACAAAATAATGTTAACACTATACTTAGCTATGCCAGAGGTAGAGAATGATAAAATTTCTCAGCGAACTAAAGAAGGTATTTTAAGAGCAAAGAAAGAAGGAGCATATACATCTAAACCTCCATTTGGTTATAGTAGATGTAGGATAGACGATAAAGCATCAATGAAACCAAATGAAAGTGCTTGGATGGTAAAAGAAGTATTTGAAGCCGTTTCACAAGGTATTAGTTCTATTGAACAATTAAGAAAAAGCTACAAAACTAAAGGTTATCCTCATTGTAAGCAGTCGTTCTATAGTATGTTAAGAAATAGGACGTACACTGGGGAGGTTAGAGTACCAGAATATAAAAAAGATGATGCCTATTGGCATAATGGCTTACACGATGCTATAGTTGAAAAAAACATGTTTGAAAAAGTACAACTAATATTAGAAGGTAGGAAACGTAAAGCAAAATTCCCATCAAAGAAGAATGAAGCATTACCATTACGAAGTTTCTTAAAATGCCAAGTTTGTTACGAAAATTTAACTGGTAGTATCTCTAAAGGAAATGGCGGACGTTATGGGTATTACCATTGCAGAAACGGCTGTAAAAATAGAGTTTCAACAACTGAAGCTCACAAGATGTTTCAAGAAAAAATATTAGATAAGATAGTTGTTAATGAAAATATACTATTACTATATAAAGAAACCATTAAAGATTTATTGAACAGCAAAAAAGGAAATCAATTAAAATTAGCATCTGAAATTGAAGAACAAATAGTACAAACTAAAAGTGACATAGAATCTATTGAGGATAGTTTAGCTTCTAAAGATATTGATGGAGAAACATTTAATAAGATTAACAAAAGGTATAGTCAAAAATTAGAGGGTTTAAGCGTTGATTTATCTGAGGCCAAAGAGAATAAAGAAAATTCTTTAAAATATGTAGATAAGGCGTTTAAATCAATCCGTAAGCTACCTACGTTCTATGACAAAGCAAACTATGACCAAAAGATAACGATACTTGGTTTATTATTTCCAGAAAAAATACTGTTATCAAAAAGGGAATGTCGAACCATAAAACAGAATGAAGTGATTGAGCTTCTGACTAGGTACAATAAGGGACTGG
>Ga0209291_1001323_pt1 | contig 22104 bp, 16 predicted proteins | sample GOMGulsemesocosm_FD_184633 | JGI IMG/M metagenome (GOLD analysis project Ga0209291, IMG submission 184633) | Methane-oxidizing microbial communities from mesocosms in the Gulf of Mexico - GOM9B Gulf of Mexico (SPAdes) (version 2) | ecosystem: Environmental > Aquatic > Marine > Cold seeps...
AAGCAAAAGACCTGAAGATCACCTTTAAAGAAATAGAAAAACAAAGTAAAGCAACCTTGTATCAAACCTGGTTGAATAACAGTGAAGACGACAAGTTTAATACCGCTTACCGCGATCTATATTTACAGCTGGAAGACAGCTTAGCAGACGTAATGAAAAATCGAGACAAGGAAGAATAAACAGTATGACTCCAGCAGTAAAATTAGCTAAAAAAGCAAAAGTAGCTCATAAAACCCATGAATATAAACACGATACGAATGCAGAATCTTATGGTTTAGAAGCCGCAGAGAAAATGTCCGTCGCCGCCGAACGCATATTCAAAACACTGGTGGTGGATGTCGGTGATAAGAAACTCGTCGTTGCAGTTGTCCCAGTAACGGCAATGCTTAATTTAAAATCCATCGCTAAAGCGGCAAAAGCTAAAAAAGCGATAATGGCAGATAAGAATGATGTAATGCGCTCGACTGGTTACGTACTTGGTGGGGTTAGTCCCTTGGGGCAAAAAAAACGCTTACTCACTGTCATTGATAGCTCAGCAGAAACACATGAGACTATTTATGTCAGTGCAGGTCGTCGAGGCTTAGAAATCGAACTAAGCCCGTTAGACCTAAAGCAGCTTACCAATGCTGAGTTTGCTGCTATTAGTAGTGAATAATAATGAATCCGTAGCTCTAGAAGTCATATCTTGCAGCTACGTGCAGCTGATCTTCATCGCCATCAACACCTAAAATGGCATATTCAGTAACGACTCGGAAGTTGGGATTAAACTTATAAGCAAGGCCAAGAGCTGTTTCATCAACGGTATTTTTACTTATATTATCCGTATCACGTTGTTTATAGGTAAAGGTGCCTGTTATTTTATCCAAGGTGTAAGCGAGAGATAACTCATAGGCAGTCCAATCATCTGAATTCTTAGCAGATGTGTTATTTGGTGTATCAACAGAGGTACTATCCCCAACAATAGAGGCGGTTAACCCTTGGTACTTATAACGTGCTGCAAGTAGAAAGGTGGATCTATCATAATCTGGGTCTGCAGTATAATCTTTTGTCATAACACCTGTATAGGTTGACCCTAACTCAAGACCGAAGTCGAAAGCATAAACACCACCAATCGAATAACTTGATTGACTATTGTTGCCACTACTACCATCAACACTGGATTCCGGTTGAATATGTGCAACTAAGCTAAGGGCATCATCAAGCACCTTGGTTTCTAGTTTTAAAATATTGGTTTGTCGACCTAAATTACCTAGTGCGGGATTACCAGAATAGTTAGTGGTACCGGCATCAGCCCAATCCGCAATAATTTCATCTGCGGCATAGTTACGACCAAAGGTCAGCTGCCCCCAATCATTTTTTAATCCAGCATAAATCAAACGCGTTTTAGAGGTTGAATTAGCGTCACTGTTATCTCTGGATTCAAATTGCATCTCAATATGCGCAAGCGCATTTAAATCCTCCGTTAAATTTGAAGAGGCCTTAAAACCAGTACGAAAATAGCTATCTGAGCGACCATCACTTTTTTTTCCTTTACCATCTTGGTAAAGATAAGCAGCATAAGCACGGCCATACAAATCAACCAGGTGAGCATCATCTTTGTATACATTAACAGAAGCTTGTACCGTCGGAACAAGACTAGCTAGTATTGCTGTTACTAATAATGTCTTTTTCATGATTCCTCCATGTCTATCAAAGTAAGTGTTTATCAGCCTTACAACTGGCGACTCAGTAAATATTAGTTCCTTAATGTAAAATTGATGTTCAATCAGATAATTTTATGCCAAAAAGTGAACCTCGTCTCATTATTTATGCGAATGAGTAGTAACGACTAACCGTATAAATGAAAAAGTCCCAGTAGATCGCGCTACTGGGACTTTTTCTTATTATCTATTGAGGCTCATAGTCTCATTAAAGCGATGTACTAATTAATACCATAATTAAAACAGGACAAACAAACTTCACATACAATGGCCATACCTTCCAGAAAATACCATTTACGTCAGCGCCGTCTTGACCTTTAATTTCAGCCAACAAGCTATTACGATGCCATACCCAACCCGTAAAGATAGCCAGACCTAAACATATAAGCGGTTGTATCATTTCGGTTGATAGCGTGATCATGAAGCCAAACATCAAATCAAAATTAGTCACAACAACCATCGCTAGTGTTGTCAGACCGACGCCAACAACCCAAGTTACTTTCTTACGTGGCAGGGCTGTTTTGTCCACGATATAGCTGGTCGGCACTTCGACTACCGAAATTGCCGATGTTAATGCAGCTACTGACATCAACGCAAAGAAGATGGTAGCCACAATATGCTCGGCCGCGCCCATCGTCGCAAACAATGCTGGAAGAACTGTAAATACCAATGTATCTGAACTTAGTAAGTTTCCGTCAGCATCAAAGATAATGACACCATTATGCTTAGCTACATACATTGCAGGCAGGATTAACATCGCCGCTAAGAAGGCGACGCCTGTATCCATAAAGGTTACCTGTACCGCTAACTTACCGATGTTCTCTTTTGGTTTAAGGTATGAGCCATAAATCATCATCACCCCCGTACCAATAGATAACGAGAAGAATGTCTGACCAAGCGCACCAATGAGTACATCTGAGTGCATTACTTTTTCAAAGTCAATCGTAAATAACGCCGCAACACCTTCACTCGCACCGGGTTGGAGCAAGATATACATCACGCTCGCAATCAAGATAGCAAATAATAATGGCATTAAACGCTTTGACCATTTTTCAATACCATCTTGTACGCCTTTTTGAATTACATAAATAGACATTAATGTAAATACTAAGGTAAATACGATATTACGAGATAATGAGAAGTCGATTAACCAACGGCTTGTCTCCTCGGCACCAAGCATAGCCGCAATCGGTGCCAGTGTGTTACTGACGAACCAGCCAGAAAGTATGGCATAAAAGCTGAATATCAGCACAGCACAGATAATTGACGCGAGACCAATCAAACGACCAATCATTTTTGTTGCAGAAGATCGGCCTAGTTTAGCCATCGCATCTGCTGGATTAGTTTGACCGTGACGACCCACCATTAGCTCAGCAACTAACATAGGGTAACCAAGTACAAAGATCAGAAACAGATACACCATTAAAAATGCACCGCCGCCATTACTGGCCGCTTGCGTAGGGAAGCCCCAAATATTACCAATGCCAACAGCAGAACCTGCCGCAGCCATTATAAAACCAAAACGAGAACCAAAATGGCCTCGAGATGCACCATCATTATTCTGTATTACAGCCATTTATCCGTACCAAGTTTGCCAAATTAAATTCAAGGTAGAATTTACACCTAAAAACGACAAAACAAAAGGAACCAAAAACCAAGAAGTAGTTGAAATGCAGTGTTAAACCCCAGGTAAATAGCAATTAGAAGCAACTAAAAACCCCAATTTACAAAAGTGTTCACATTTAATTGCGCGAACAGTATTGATTCATCGCTAAAATGGCAGCTATTACCAATCCGCTTAAATATAAAAAATAATACTTTAATCAAAACATCATCAAAATTGCTTACTATGCGTACTTAATATGTACAACAATCATTTATACTCACCCCTAGGTAGTATTTAATTTAATACAATATAAAAACAATAAGGATATTTATGTTAAGGAAAATAGCAGTCTTACTTGGGCTATACATGATCACCCCAGCCTTAATGGCAATGAGCCAAGTACCCACAGAACGCCATACTATTATTCAATTCACCAATAGCACGCCACATACCCTGTATGCGTATATTGAAGAAGGTAATAATATCGAATTGTTAACAGCAGAAGTGATGCCATTGAGCACTGTGGATCTAGCAGGTATAACCCGAACAAGCAGTGAAGATAATATTGCAATTTCACTGAGTAACGCAGATTACAGCTTTAGCTTAACTCAAAAAGTAACTGGCGGTGAGATTGCCTTTGGTCTAGACAGTAATGAATTGACTATCGAACCACAAACGGACAGCGTGATTCAGCGTTTTGAGATCCAACTTGCCAACAGAAAAAATACTATCGCCTTCAATAGTGAAAAGCTAAATAAAGGTGGCAAAATCAATTACGTATTACAACAGCATGATCAGAAACCTACTATTGGACCAGGTAATGAATTTAGCTTATTAAGCTACAACATTTGGGCGACCACAATATTCGGTTCTAAAAAAGTAGGTACACGCCTAACGGAAATGCCAGAAGTTATGTCCGGTTATGATGCCTTGGTACTCACAGAGGTCTTTGATCTAATTAGAACAAAAAAATTACTTAAACAGCTCAGTAAAGAATATAGTTTTACCAGCAGCGAAATATTCAAATTAGGAAAAATCATGCTGTCAGGTACGCGTATTTTAACGCCTTGGCCTGTAGAAGAAGAGAAAAGTCTAAAGTATACCAGTTGTAATGGTATTCAGTGTGCCGCAACCCGTGGTGTTATTTATGCCCGCATTAACAAGCAAGGTCACATTTACCATCTGTTTGCAACTCACACCCAATCATCTGATGATGATAGCAACCGATCTGCGCGTTTAGCCCAGCTAGAAGAAATGGGAGCATTTATTCGAGCACAAAATATCCCTGCTGACGAAGCCGTCATTTTAGCCGGTGATTTCAACGTCAACAAAATAGGCTTACCCGGCGATCGTGATCAAATGGAATATATTCTTAATGCCACCGAACCTGACAACAAAGGGCACAACCTCTCTTTTGATTCCAATACTAACTATTGGGCAGAAAAACCTTATTTAGAATATCTTGATTACACACTAACAGGAAATGACCATTTACAGCCAATCAGTGCAAGCCAAGAAATATTCGCGCCTCGCGTAGTAACCGAATCACTGTGGGGGATTTGGGACTTATCTGATCATTACGCAGCTCGCGGGTATTTTATCTACCCAACAGAAAAATAACAGCAGAATACACTGTTAATTAATATCTCAGCATCTATTCACTTTAGATGCTGAGATAACCGCTTAAAACTCACAATTACTACTAGATGGATATTCAAAACTAGGCAGTTTCATTGTTTTTAACCTGAAACACTCAAAAGTAGCACTAAAATTAATTTGAGCCCCTTAATATAAGTGTGATCTGCACATACAAAATAATTGCTAATGAATTGTTAAAAACCTACAAACTACCCATTTATAGCTACATGTGTTATTTATCGATGACTATATGAGCAAATATAAAACCACAACTTACAACTTCGAAAGCACAAATAACTAAATTAAGTTTAAAAAATCAAAAAATACAGAGTAAACACAAGAAACAGTTCAATAAACACACAAATACGGTAACAGTTAATAAAAAACACGTAAAACATCAAATTATTTTGATAAATGCGGGTATTTTTTTAGGTTCGAGGCAAAAAAGCGATCTGCATCACTTTAAATAAAATTCAGATCATTATCCTATGCAGCAATTAAGATACAGCGCAATATTACAGGTGAAAGAGAAATGTCAGAACAAGCCACTACAACAATCGCAAACGGCACTACGAATGCTGCTAAATGGAACAAAGCAGACACAGAATGGGTATTAAGTCTATTCGGCACAGCAGTAGGTGCTGGTGTTTTATTCTTACCTATTAAAGCAGGTTTAGGTGGTTTTTGGCCGTTAGTATTTCTAGCATTGATTGCAGGCCCAATGACATGGTTCGCGCATAGATCACTTGCTCGCTTCGTTCTATCATCAAAAAATCCAAATTCAGATATTACAGATGTTGTTGAAGAACATTTTGGTAAAGGCGCAGCAAAACTAATTACGTTTGCTTATTTCTTTGCTATCTACCCTATCGTATTAATCTACGGTGTTGGTATTACAAATACATTTGAAAGTTTCATTGTTCACCAACTTGATATCTTCACTGAAATCCCACGCCTAGCGGCTGATGGTGCACCGATGCTTAACGAAGCTGGTGTTCAACTTATGGATAAAGTAAGCGGTATTCCACGTTGGTTACTATCTGGTGGTCTAATTTTAGCAATGACTGCACTGATTCTATTCGGTAAAGAGTTAATGCTTAAAGCGACATCAGCATTAGTTTACCCATTAGTATTCATCCTGTTCGGTTTATCTTTATTCTTAATCCCGAGCTGGAACACAACGATGTTAACAGTTGTTCCTGAAGCATCTTCGTTCTTACCTGTTATCTGGTTATCGATTCCACTGATTGTGTTCTCATTCAACCATTCACCAGTAATCAGCCAGTTTGCTAAAGCACAACGTGAAACTTACGGTGACAACGCAGTAGTAAAATCAGACCTTATCTGTAAACGTGCAGGTCAAATGCTACTTGGTTTCGTTATGCTATTCGTATTCTCTTGTGTGTTATCACTATCACCAGAGCAACTAGCAGAAGCGAAGGCACAAAACATCTCAATCCTGTCTTACCTTGCAAACGTACATGACTCAGTATTAATTCAATACTTTGGTCCTTTCGTAGCATTCGCAGCGATTACGTCTAGCTACTTCGGTCACTACTTAGGTGCTCAAGAAGGTCTAAACGGTCTAGTTAAACAAGTTATGCCGAAAGCATCAGAGAAAAAAATCGGTACATTCTCTATCGTATTCATCGTACTGACTACATGGGTTGTAGCGATTATCAACCCAAGTGTACTAGGCCTTATTGAAACAATCGGCGCACCAATGATTGCTGCTATTTTGTTCCTAATGCCAATGTACGCAATCAAGAAAGTTCCAGCGATGCAAAAATATGCTAGCAATAAAGCAGCAAACATCTTTGTTACTATCTGTGGTCTACTAGCTATCACTTCAGTTATCTACGGCGCATTCTAAACCGCTGTTAACTGTAATGAAAAGTACTGCAATTAACAGTACTTAAGTTAATACAAAACGAAACCGGCGAGCATCTCGCCGGTTTTTTTGTGCTTACTTTTTATAAAATTAATAATTCTTATCGCTAAAAATGACATGTCGACCTTAGCGAGCAACTCTTTATACAGTAAACTGATAACGCGTCTGGTGTTGATACGTTTTTTCAGGTTGAAGAACTACATTGGGATGGTCCCAGTGCGGATGATTTACCGCATCAGGTACAAACTGAGTTTCTAGCGCAATACCTGCGTAATCTTGATACTCGCCTCCACGACGATTTGGCGTGCCAGCTAACCAGTTTCCGGTATACAGCTGCATCGCTGGTTTAGTGGTAAACACACTTAAAGTCACCACATTATCTGGCGATGTTAAACTTGCCGCTAACGCCCCTTGCAAACAGCTTTTATCTAACACAAACGCGTGATCGTAACCTTTTGCTGCTTGTTGATGTTTATCTAGCATGAAATCTTGAGCAACAAGCTTCGTAGTGATGAAATCAAAATGACTGCCTTGAACGCTCAGCCACTCACCAGCCGGAATGCCGACGTCATCCGTCGGCACAAAGACACCACTATTAATGCTTAAGCTATGCGTTAACGCTGATTGCCCACTATCCGCACCCAGTAAATTAAAGTAGGCGTGATTGGTTAAGTTGATTGGTGTCGCTTTGCTGGTTTTCCCGTGATAACTGAGCACCACCGTATTATCTTCAGTCAGCTGATATTTAACTTTAACTGTGAGTTCACCCGGAAATCCTTGATCACCATCAGGAGAAACTAGCTCAAATTCAACACTGTTTTCCCCACTGTTTTTTTCCGAATTATCCGTCGCTATCCATCGGCGTTTATCAAATCCATAAGTGCCTCCATGCAAGGTATTACCAGCCTGATTAATATCGACTTGATGCGCAACCCCAGCAATAGAGAACTGACCTTTTGCGATACGGTTAGCTACTCGCCCCACGGTCACCCCCATATAACTTTGCTGTAATTGAAAGTCTGACATATGACTTTGACCAAGCAATACTTCTCGCAATTCACCATCTACAGGTACTTTGCAGCTTAACCACGCAGCACCGATATCCATGAGTACGATAGCCATACCGTTATTATTTTTCAGTTCGAACAACTGAGCTGGGCGGCCATCAACAGCCACCTCAGCAGTCATGCTGTCGAACAAGTTTGTTTGCTCATTCATCATCATGCCCTATTATCACGATCTAAAGTGTTGCGACTAAGCCTGCACCATTTTTTGCTTGGCACACATAGATGGATTCTTTTAAACCAGTCGCTGGCTCATACAGTTCTTCAACCGCACGACGCACTGAATCAAGTAATGCAGGTGGCACTAAGGCAACAATACAACCGCCAAATCCGCCACCCGTCATACGCACACCACCATTAATACCGACAACGTCTTTCACGATATTAACTAAGGTATCAACTTCTTTTACCGTGATCTCAAAATCATCACGCATTGATGCATGCGATTCAGCCATCAGTTCTGCCATGCGTTTAATATCACCTGCAGCCAATACACTTGCCGCTTCAACGGTACGATCATTTTCGGTGATCACGTGGCGAGCGCGTTTCGCCACCATGACATCAAGTTCATGCACTTTAGCATTAAACATTTCGATAGACACATCACGTAACGCTTTCACCCCAAATATACGTGCCGCTTCTTCACACTGTTCACGGCGAGTATTGTATTCAGAATCCACCAGCCCACGTTTTTTATTCGAGTTAATGATCACTACAGACATGTTTTCTGGCATTGATACCGCTGTAGTTTCAAGACTACGACAATCAAGTAACATGGCATGATTTTCATTACCTTCTGCCGACACCATTTGATCCATGATGCCGCAGTTACAACCAACAAATTCGTTTTCAGCTTGCTGACCGTTTAACGCAACTTCTGCTTGGCTGATATTTAAATCATATAGATCTTTAAATGTTTGACCGATAACCACTTCCAGCGCAGCTGATGAACTGAGTCCAGCACCTTGTGGCACATTACCTGTTACCGCAATGTCAGCACCTTTAAATTCAAAACCACGTTCAAGTAAACACTTCACTACACCACGAATATAATTCGCCCACATTTTATTGTCTTGAAACATAATAGTCTGGGTAATATCAAATTCGTCCGTTTCATTACCGTAATCCACAGCAACCACACGTACAATATTGTCATCACGGGTTGCAGCGGCCACCACGGTTTGATAGTTGATTGCACAAGGCAATACAAAACCATCGTTATAATCGGTATGTTCGCCAATCAGGTTCACACGACCTGGCGCTTGCACAATATGAGTCGGTGCGTAGTTAAGAACTGAATTGAATGCATTTTTTACGTTTTGAATTAAATTGGTCATCGGTGCCTTCCACACTTTGTAGGGGTCTGAGTTTCTCGTCGAGCGCAGTATCATCACACTGCGTTTACCGACTTTACTTACTATCTTTTTTTATTATGACGGCGGTTTTTCATCACAGCTATTTTCCATCAGTCATCGCTGTTTATAAACGTTCTTTATAATGTACGTCGCTCACATCACGCAGTTTTTGCGCTGCTTGCTCGGCCGTTAAATCACGCTGACTTTCAGCTAACATTTCATAACCCACCATGAATTTACGTACCGAAGCAGAACGCAGTAATGGCGGATAGAAAAGTGCATGTAATTGCCAATGCTCTATATCCGTCCCTTCCTCAAAGAATGGCGCGTAATGCCAGCCCATTGAATAAGGGAATGAGCATTGAAAGAGGTTGTCATAACGGCAAGTGAGTTTCTTAATGGCTAACGCTAAGTCATCACGCTGTTCATCTGTTAATTCACTCATACGACGAATGTGTGTTTTTGGCAGTAGCATGGTTTCAAACGGCCACGCCGCCCAATACGGTACAACAGCAAGCCAATGTTCCGTTTCAACGACAGTACGTTCACCGTCTTTTAACTCTGATTCAACGTAATCAACTAATAAACTCGAACCATGCTCTTGCTGGTATTCTTTAAGCAGTTTTTCTTTACGCTCAATTTCATTAGGTAAAAAGCTATTCGCCCACACTTGGCCATGCGGATGCGGTTGCGAACAGCCCATCGCAGCGCCTTTATTCTCGAACGCTTGCACCCATAAGTAATCTTTACCTAATTCCTCAATTTGCTCATTCCAGGTATCAATAACACCGCGGATTTTTTCAACAGGTAGTTCTGGTAATGTTTTACTGTGATCCGGCGAAAAACAGATAACGCGGCTTAACCCACGTACACCTTCGGTCTTAAACAACGGGTTAGTTGATTTTGGCGCTTCAGGTGAATCAGGCATGAGCGCGGCAAAATCATTACTAAACACATATGTGCCGTCATAGTTTGGATTTTCATCACCGGAAATACGCTTGTTAGTCGGGCATAAAAAACAGGTTTTTTCATACGTCGATAACTCGGCTGTATCAGGTTCTTCACCTTGACCACTCCACGGACGTTTTGCTCGGTGTGGTGATACTAAGATCCACTGACCCGTTAATGGGTTATAACGACGATGTGGATGATCAATTGGATTAAATTCTTGGCTAGATTCCGACTTATATTTAGAGTTAGACATGAGATTAATATCCTTGTTGATTCGTTGACTGCCAGCGCCATGTATCAGCACTCATTTCCATCACAGTGCGCGTGGCTTTCCAACCGAGATCTTGTTCGGCTTTTGCTGTATTGGCCCAGCACTCGGCAATGTCACCAGCGCGGCGTGGACATAATTGGTAAGGAATTGGTTGGCCTGATACCTGTGCAAACGCATTCACCATTTCTAATACACTTGAACCTTTACCTGTGCCGAGGTTATAAATATGTAATCCCGATTTTTGGCCTACCGCGGTTAATGCGGCAATATGACCATCGGCTAAATCCATAACGTGGATATAATCTCGAACCCCCGTACCATCCGGTGTTGAATAATCATCACCGAACACTGACAATGATTCGCGACGACCAACTGCAACCTGCGCAATAAACGGCATTAAGTTATTTGGGATCCCTTGCGGATCTTCACCCATGGTGCCAGACGGATGAGCGCCAACCGGGTTGAAGTAGCGTAGTAAGGTAATGCTCCAATCATTTTCAGCATCAAAAAGGTCAGAAAAACATTCCTCGACCATAAATTTACTGCGACCATAAGGGTTGGTCGTCGCACCTGTCGGGGAATCTTCGGTAATTGGTACAACCTCTGGATCACCATAAACGGTCGCCGAAGAGCTAAATACGATGCTTTTCACATTGGCGTTACGCATTGAGCGTGCCAACACGAGTGAACCATTTACATTGTTATCGTAGTATTCCAATGGTTTTTGCACTGATTCACCAACCGCTTTTAACCCTGCGAAGTGAATAACCGATGCGATCGTATGTTCAGTGAAAATTTGGTCTAGAAAGGTTTCGTCACGCACGTCACCTTGATAAAAAATAGGGCGAACCTGCGTTAATGCTTCAATACGATCGAGTACCGCCAATTTACTGTTATCTAAATTATCGATAATAATAGGCTCAATGCCTGCTTCAATCATCTGCACACATGTATGGCTTCCAATATAGCCCATGCCACCAGTTACCAATATTTTCACAACGAATTCTCCCGCAATTTTAAGACACGAAGTCAGTGGTTCTCTAAAATATTTGAGTACCCTACCGATCAAATGTAAACGTTTCCACAAAAACAACCGCCGATTAGTAAAGTTTTACTAAAAATGAGATTTAGGTATCAAAAATTTCATTTATTCCGTAAAATACCCCACTATAAAAGAACAATAATGAATGGGCTGGAGGATGAATGGCAACATTAAAGGAAATAGCCAACGAAGCTAAGGTTTCATTAGCGACGGTATCGCGTGTATTAAATGAAGATCCAACATTAAGTGTAAAAGAAGAAACCAAACGACGTATCTTTGAAATAGCAGAAAAGCTGGAATACAAAACCAGTTCAACGCGAAAACTGGCAAGCGCATTACCTGCGAAAATAAAAGAGCATCTGCACTTTCTCGCCCTGTATAATTACAAGCAAGATACTGAAATAAATGACCCTTATTACCTGGCTATTCGTCACGGCATAGAAACTCAATGTGATAAGTTTGATATAGCCCTGACCAACAGTTACGAGAGCAACCTCAATATTAAGAACTCGCAAGTAGACGGGATCTTATTAATTGGTCGTCAAAGTAAAGAACAACTAACGGCGATAAAAAAACTCACTAAAAACATTGTTTATATTGATTACACAGATCATGAAGAAGCCTTTGACTCTGTCGATATCGACCTAGCTAGAATCAGCAAGCAAGTTATTAATCACTTTACCAATCAAGGCTATAGCCGCATTGGCTTTATTGGTGGTCAGGATGATATTGATACACCGGATATCCGTGAACAAGCCTTTAGCGAATATGGTCAGCTAAAAGGCGTCGTATTGGAATCAGATTTATACCGCGGTGACTTCTCAAGTTCATCAGGTTATAAACTCGCGAAAAAGATGCTTGAAACTGATTATCCGAATGCTTTTTTTATCGCGTCAGATTCAATCGCCATCGGTGTATTACGCGCTATTCATGAGCAAGGTCTATCCATACCTAACGACATAGCCTTGATCAGTGTTAACGATATTCCGACCGCTAAATTTACTTTTCCATCGTTATCAACGGTACGTATTCATTCAGAATTAATGGGGAGCCAAGGGGTTAATTTATTGATTGAGCGCCGCCGAGATGAACGTGTGATCCCGATTAATGCGTATATTCCAAGTAACTTACGTTTACGCGATACCACCAAGAAATAGCATGAACTAAAATCAAAGCAGCATATCGCTATGCTGCTATCCCCCCCCCTCTTCTTTCTTACCCCCTTTCAAGCGACTTCTTAACATTCCCTCTACCCGTTCACTTTACAGCATACAAATTAGTTACATTACAACCTTGAGTTAACGTTATCTAGCTCACAAAAATTAGCATCTACTGTGATCCAGTTAAAAGTAAAACAACCTCCCGCTTTGTTTTACTAAAACTTTAGTTAACATGCTTTACCAGAAACAATTTGCTAAATTTTTTAGAACTATCGCTATCGTCTTGGAGGCTACACGTGAACAATTGGGAAAACTTCTTCCGCCTGAATGAAAATAGAATGGCACCGCGTGCTTACTTTTTCTCATACGACTCAGTACAAACAGCAAGAACATTCCAACGTGAATTAAGCAGCCACTATCAACTTCTAAGTGGCCAATGGAACTTTAACTTTTTCACTAATCCGCTGCTTGTACCTGACGAATTTTATTCTCAGTACATGATCAACTGGGACAAGATCACCGTTCCAAATATGTGGCAAATGGAAGGCCATGGCGATCTTCAATATACCGATGAAGGTTTCCCATTCCCGATTGATGTACCTTTCGTACCAAGTGATAACCCAACTGGTGCTTACCAACGTACATTCACGTTGGGCGATACATGGAGCAATAAGCAAACCATCATCAAGTTCGATGGCGTTGAAACTTACTTTGAAGTTTACGTTAACGGTCACTATGTTGGTTTTAGTAAAGGCAGTCGCTTAACGGCTGAATTTGATATCTCAGAATTTTCCCAACAAGGTGAAAACTTACTGGCCGTGCGTGTAATGCAATGGGCTGATTCAACTTACATTGAAGATCAAGATATGTGGTGGACAGGCGGTATCTTCCGTGATGTTTACTTAGTGGGTAAAGAACAAGTACACGTGCAAGATCTTACCGTCTGTACTGACTTTGATGATACTTACCAAAATGCGACCCTGTCTTGTAAAGCGGTGCTAGAAAACTTAACACCGGATCCAGTGGCTAATTATTCACTCGAATATACCTTATATGATGGTGCAACAGCGCTGGCAGAAGGTAATATCAAGTCATTGGATTTTGCTTCGACTCAAAATGTAAACGTTACCATTGATCTGGTTAACCCTATTCACTGGACTGCTGAAAATCCTCACTTGTATCAATTAGTACTGACACTAAGAAACGAACAAGGCGAGGTACTTGAGATCATCCCGCAGCGTGTTGGTTTCCGTGATATTAAAGTGCGCGATGGTTTGTTTTACATCAATAACAAATACGTCATGTTACACGGCGTTAACCGCCACGATAACGATCACCTAAAAGGGCGTGCTGTCGGTATGGAGCGTGTTGAGAAAGACATCATCTTGATGAAGCAACACAACATCAACTCAGTACGTACCGCACATTATCCAAATGATCCCCGTTTTTACGAGCTGTGTGATGTATATGGTTTATTCGTGATGGCCGAAACCGATGTGGAAACCCACGGTTTTGCTAACGTGGATGACTTGAGCCGTATCACTAATGATCCAGCTTGGGAACTGGTATTCGTTGAACGTATCGAACGCCACATCCATGCTCAAAAAAACCATGCCTCTATCATCATGTGGTCGCTGGGTAATGAATCTGGTTATGGCTGTAACATCAAAGCTATGTATGCAGCTGCAAAAGCAATTGATGACACACGCTTAGTGCATTATGAAGAAGACCGTGATGCCGAAGTGGTTGATATCATCAGTACCATGTATTCTCGCGCGCAATTAATGAATGCCTTTGGTGAACACCCACATAACAAACCACGCATCATTTGTGAATATGCGCATGCTATGGGTAATGGTCCAGGCGGATTGACGGAATACCAAAACGTGTTCTACAAACATGATTCTATTCAAGGTCATTTTGTTTGGGAATGGTGTGACCACGGAATTCTGGCTAAAGATGAAAGCGGCACTGAATTTTTGAAATACGGTGGCGATTACGGTGATTACCCAAATAACTATAACTTCTGTATGGATGGTCTGGTTTATTCAGATCAAACACCGGGTCCGGGGTTAAAAGAATACAAGCAAGTAATTGCACCTGTGAAGATCCGCGCGAAAGATGCGACAAACGGTATTTTCACTGTTGATAACAAGCTGTGGTTCTCAAACCTTGATGATTACACCATTACAGCTGAAATACGCGCCGAAGGTGAAACACTACAAAGCACTACATTTAAAGTAATCGAACTAGCAGAAAACAGCAGCCGTGATATTGAAATTACCCTGCCAGAGTTAGATGGTCGTGAAGTATTCATTAATTTCACGGTACGTAAAGACTCTCGCACGCGTTACAGCGAAGCAAACCACGACATCGCAATTTACCAAATACAATTAAAAGAGAACACCCAACAACTACCTACATTCGCGAATAGCAATTCCATTGCATTAGACGTAGTTGAATCTCGCTTAAATTATGTGGTTAAAGGGCTAAATTTTGCAGTTAACTTCTCTAAAGTGAACGGTAAATTAACATCATGGTTGGTTAACGGCGAAGAGCTGATTGCCAGTTCACCAAAACTGAATTTCTTCAAACCTATGGTTGATAACCACAAACAAGAACACGATGGTTTGTGGGAACCTGCTCACTTGCACATAATGCAAGAGCACTTCCGTTCAATTGCGCTTGAAGAAATAGACGGTAAAGCGATCTTCACCGTGACCAGCATTATTGCACCACCGGTATTTGATTTTGGTATGCGTTGTACTTACGTGTACGAAGTGAATAAAGAAGGCCAAATCAACATTCAACTTACCGGCGAACGCTACGGTAAATACCCACATGTTATCCCAGTACTTGGCTTAGATTTAGGCATCAATAATGACTTCGACCAAGTGCAATACTACGGTCGCGGTCCTGAAGAAAACTACCAAGACAGCCAGCAAGCTAACATGATTGATGTGTACAAAACGACAGTTGCAGATATGTTTGAGAACTATCCGTTCCCACAAAACAACGGCAACCGCCAACATGTACGCTGGGCATCATTAGCAAACCGCCAAGGTACTGGCTTGTTTGTGAAACCAGAGCAAGAAATTAACTTCAGTGCTTGGTTCTACACCAACCAAAACATCCATGAAGCACAACACACGATTGAACTTGAAAAGAGCGGTTACATTACCGTGAACCTTGACCACAAATTGATGGGCTTAGGGTCAAACTCTTGGGGTTCGGAAGTATTAGATTCATACCGTGTGTACATGGATAAGTTTAACTACGCATTAACGCTAGTCCCTTTTCACCAGGGTGGTTGCAAGTCAAGCGCACTCGCAAATCATACGTTCACAACAACGGACGACGCGATTCAAGCACACACTCTTATTGGCGGAGATAAGTAATGATCGTTTTAGATAATTTAGACCAATTCAAAGTGGTATATCGCGATGGCCGTAAATGGCATCGCTGCATTGAAGCAATTGAGAACATCGGCAATCTAAGAGATGGCGTGATGTACTCTATCGGCGATTCGTTGGTGTACATGATTGAAGCTGGCATCGCACGTAATACCGAAACCTTTGAAGGCAATCGTCGTTACTTTGATGTGCATTATTACTTAGCAGGCCGTGAAACGGTAGAAATAGCAGACAAGTCTGATCTTGAATTAGTGCAAGCTTACTCCGATGAAACTGACCGTGAATACCTGACAGGTCACGGTGAAATACAGCAACTTTGTGAAGGCCAAGTCGCTGTATTTGATAACTCAAAAGCGTACCGATTCCACGGTGATAATACGGTGCGAAAAGTGGTACTGAAAGTCACAATCGAAGACGGCTATTTTTTGAATAAATAATTAAATAAGTAGTTGAATAAATAGCTAGATAAATAGTTACATCAGTAACCAAATAGATAGTTAAATAATAAAATCTGGGCACGTATCCAGAACTAAAAATGAGAGAGGGATTGGAACTTAACCGTCCAAATCCCTCCTTACCTACATTTGAAACACGATACATCGGAGTACCTTATGTCAACATCTAGACGAGGCACGATAGGCAAATTTGCCCTATTGTCCATGACTTTTGCAGCGGTTTTTAGCTTCAATAATATTATTAATAATAATATTGAAATAGGCTTATCGTCTGCCCCTATGTTCTTTCTCGCAACCATCTTTTATTTTATCCCGTTCTGCTTAATTGTGGCTGAATTTGTGTCACTCAACAAAAGTTCTGAAGCGGGTGTTTACTCTTGGGTAAAAAGTTCGCTAGGTGGTCGCTGGGCGTTCATCTCAGCTTATACTTATTGGTTCGTTAACCTCTTCTTTTTCACGTCACTGTTACCAAGAATTATTGCTTACGCGTCGTATGCCTTCTTAGGGTTTGAGTATATATTCACCCCAATGACAACGGCGGTTTTAAGTACCTTACTTTTCGCGGTTGCAACACACGTATCAAATAACGGAGCCAAATTACTGGGTCCAATTACGACCGTTACATCGTCACTCATGCTGTTACTCACACTGTCTTACATCATCCTGTCAGCTGGCGCTTTAATGGGCGGTATTGTACCTGCGGACCCAATTTCAATTGAAGCGATGACACCATCGTTTAACTGGGCATTCCTCGGTGTGATCACCTGGATTTTTATGGCTGCAGGTGGCGCAGAATCTGTTGCTGTTTATGTGAATGATATTAAAGGCGGCCACAAGTCATTCGTTAAAGTCATCATCCTTGCAGGTATCTTTATTGGTGCACTTTACTCTGTGGGTTCTATCTTAGCGAACGTCTTTGTGACACGTGAAGCATTGAAATTTACCGGCGGCTCTGTGCAAGTATTTGAAGGCCTTGCAAGACACTTCGGTTTACCAGAAATCATGATGAACCGTTTTGTTGGTATCATCTCGTTTACTGCCATGTTGGGTTCATTATTAATGTGGACGGCAACACCAGTGAAAATCTTCTTCTCTGAAATTCCAAAAGGTATTTTTGGTGAAAAGACGGTGGCACTCAACAAACAAGGTGTACCGGTACGCGCAGCATGGATTCAATTCTTAATTGTTATCCCACTGATGTTTATCCCAACATTGGCGTCTGACACGGTGCAAGACTTAATGAGCACTATCATCAACATGACAGCGGCAGCGTCTATGCTACCACCTCTGTTCATCATGATTGCTTACCTCAACCTACGCTTAAAATTAGATCACCTCGAGCGTGACTTCCGCATGGGTTCTCGCTTTACCGGTATCGCTATTGTGTCTGTACTTATCGCTATCTTTACTGTTGGGTTCTTTGCTTCAACCTTCCCAACTGGCGCAGACATCATGACTATTATTTTCTACAACGTTGGCGGGATTGTTATTTTCCTTGGCTACGCGTGGTGGAAATACAACAAGTATGAACAATCACTGACACACGAAGAACTTGCTGAAGAAGCAAAACCTGCAGTTCAATTATAGGCGTTGAATTACATTATGAAGCACCAGTGACATCGGTGCTTCCTTTGTTAAACACAGATAAGTAAGCACAGCGACATGTTCTATTATACTCATTTGGTCTGTTGCTTATTTTCTGTTTAATGACTTAACCACAGTAATTTTTAGTAAAGCTAATAATTGGATATTTACTAAAGATCACTTAATAATTTAATTAATATAGGATACGTTAATTATGTCTCAATCTGTACGTGGCACGATAGGAAAGTTCGCTTTGTTATCTATGACTCTCGCGGCGGTATTTAATGTCCGTAACATTGTTAATAATAATATCGAATTAGGCTTAAGTTCAGCGCCTATATTTTTACTGGCTACCTTGGTTTACTTTATCCCATTCGTGTTTATTATTTCTGAATTTGTATCTGCCAATAAAGATTCAGAATCAGGCATGTATGACTGGTTGAAAAAACCACTAGGCACAAAGAATGCCTACCTTGGTTCGTTCCTGTATTGGTTTGTTAACCTATTTTGGTTTGTATCACTACTACCAAACGTAATTGCTTATGCGTCTTATGCAATGCTTGGATATGAGTACAATTTCTCTCCAGTGGTAACTTCTATTATCTCGATTGTTTTGTTTGCTGCGGCAACGCACATTTCGACAAAGGGTGCATCTTGGTTAGGTAGAATTTCTGAACTTGTGGCTTACGGTGTATTCGCGCTGTTTGGTATCTATGTTGTTGGGGCGGTAATGGCACTCGGTAGTGACCATGTTCCGGCTCAACCAATTACGATGGAAGCAATGACGCCGACGATCAACTGGGCAACGATTGGTATTATGTGCTGGATCTTCCAAGCTGCAGGTGGTGCTGAAACAGCGGCTGCATACTTGAAAGATGTGAAAGGCGGTCAGAAAACGTTTATCCGCGTGATCATCTCAGCAGGTATCCTTATCGGTGCTATGTATGCGATTGGCTCTCTATTAGTAAACGTATTCGTTCCACGTGAGTCACTGACTTATGCTGGGGGTATGGTTGAAATATTTACCGGTATGGCGCAATACTTCAATATTAATGAAAACGTAGTGGGTCGCTTGGTTGGTATCATTCTGTTCATTGCGATGTTTGGCTCGATGATGATGTGGACAGCTGCACCAGTTAAAATTCACTTTTCTGAAATTCCAAAAGGCGTATACGGCGAGAAAACAACTGAACTTAACGAGCACGGTGTACCAGTACGTGCCGCTTGGTGGCAGTTCGCATTCGTGGTAATCATGTTAGTGGTTAATGGTTTCGGTTCTGAATCGGTACAAGAGATGATGAGCACAGCAATTAACTTAACTGCTGGTACAGCGATGTTACCGCCAATCTTTATTATGGTTGCTTACTTCATCTTCCGTCTTAAATACGATGACACACCACGTGATTTCCGCATGGGTTCTCGTAAAGTGGGTATGACTATTGTTTCAATTCTTATCGTTATCTTTGTGGTAAGTATGACAGCATCAGCATTCCCAACAGGTGTTGATTTAGTGAATGCATTCTTTATCAACGTATTCATGACGATGGTGTTCTCTGCAATTGCATGGTGGTGGATCTCTCGCTTTGAAAAGAAGCAAGCACAAGGTGAAACGGCAGCGAAGCAAACTTTAGCTTCTGCTAAATAATCTTTATAGAAAGAGATAGTTTATAAGTAAACGTGAAGGTACTGATATCCTCAGTGCCTTTTTTGTTTTTGGTATAGTCATGTCTGAAAATTCATTGATTAAAGTACGTTAACGATTTTTTATGATCGTGAATGTTACGCTTAGTAGGGTTAAACCGCCCAATATGGTTCGGTTACGCAGATTTAACGCCTTTAGGTTTATATATTTAAAAATTTCTTAAAAAGCCACCATCGATTGTAATACTAGTATTTCTAATATTTTCTGACTGAGGGTCCAGTAGAAATGATATTACATGCGAAATTTCGATCGGTGAAATAAAATTTTTAGAAGGTATCGAGGACTTAACCTTACTGTAATAATTAATATCACTTTTCTTTTTTTCAAACCAGTATCCAGAATCACCTATAACATTACCTACAATAATATTATTGAATCTGACTTCAGGTATTTCATAAGCTAATGACTTAAGAAAGACTTCTGCGGAAGCCTTTGAAGCTGCATAAACTGGCTCAACATTAGTTCCACACTTCGATACGATGGTATTAATATATATTACATTTTTCAAATTAAACCCCTTTGATGCAATCTCCTTTGTAAGTTCATAAACCGAATAACTATTTATTAAAAAAGAATTAATAGGGTTATTTGAATAATCGCATAGATTAAAGATCAAAGATAAATGTGTCATTCGATCTATTTTTTTATGGAGGTCATTGAAAAATTGTTGCTTACTACTTTCAGATAAAACATCGAGTTGTATGTGACCGCTATTGTAAGAAGGTGAACGAGATGTCCAATATACAGGAATATCCTTATCGCTTAACTTTATTGAATCAGCGATAATTCCAGTACCGCCTATTATAACAGTCACATTTTTCATATTGTAAATAGCATCTCCAATTCCATTTCTTTAACAGAATATGGTGATATTTTTTCTAGGAAACCTTCTGCTTTCTTCTTGAAATTGGCACTAATAACGTCCTTAGAAAAACCACTAATTTCAGCTAACCAATTTATAGCCGAATCACTTACAACTAATGTATCCTTATTTTTTTCAAAGTGTTCTTTATATTTAACAAATAAATCAGGGTCAAGCTCAGCTTTCTTTTTGAAGTAAGAAACACCAAACGCAACATGCCGTGCTTCATCTATCATGACTCCACGGTAAATTTTACCAATTAAGCTATCATCACCAAAAATACCTTGATAAACATTAAAAGATTCCATAGCTAAAGCTTCTAAATAAGCATGACTTAAAAATATGTCGTCAAAGGAGTTTAAAGAGTCAAAGTGATCATTAAATTTATCTTTAGTTTTATCATTACCAAGAATTTTACCTGATGATAAAGATACATAACGAGAAAAAACTTCTGTATGCCTTGCTTCATCATTAATCGCTTGGGCAAGGCATAGCTTAAGATCTAGATCATCACATTGAATTAATAATTCAGCCGCATTTCTCATTCCAATCTGCTCAACTCGCAAAGAAAGGCTAGCGAGCTCTATAGCCAATTTTTTATGTGTTTCTGATAAATTGTCATTTTCAGCCATTTCCCAAGGTAAAGATAAGTCCCAAAGAGACTTTTCCTTGCCTCTGGTATAAATTTTTATTAATTCAGTGTCAAACATAATACGTCCTGTAGATATGATTTAAAACAAAAATGGCTGTATAAACAGCCATTTATGATGATTAGTGATTCGCTGGATATAGCATAATAATCTCCTTTTATAAAATTTAAAAAATGGTTAAACCCAAATAGAAAGAAAATCCAGTTAAACATAAAAACAACAAATGGGAAACACAAAAACAACAAATAGGTAACACAAAAGAGGTACGCACGAAATTTATCACAATAAAATTTCTACTTGAATCACAAAAAATAAACTTATTTCAGTTCAAATCGGATATAAGTATTGGCCAAAACATATTACGAGCGATAGTGGCCCTTAAGTTTCATCACCTAAGTAAGATGTTTTATATAATTAAAAATATTAGGCTATGTAACATGATTGAAAAGTAGTTCAATCTAGTTGTTCTTTGAAAAATTAAAATCTGGATTGATACCGAATAAAGGATGCTATGGTTTGAAAAAACAAAATGATATATTACGAATTATATAACTAAGTATTACGGTCAGGTTATACCATGTAAATATGATAATTATTACCCCCTCAATAAATAAAACGAAGGCACTGATTATAATACAAAAAATAAAAATTTAATTAGCTACTACAAGTATTATTTTGTTATAGTTTTATGGATCAATGTGTAAACAAGGACATCACATGCCAGTAATTATGACATTTTTATCAAATAGTGGATTCTTCT
>Ga0209291_1001326_pt1 | contig 22100 bp, 18 predicted proteins | sample GOMGulsemesocosm_FD_184633 | JGI IMG/M metagenome (GOLD analysis project Ga0209291, IMG submission 184633) | Methane-oxidizing microbial communities from mesocosms in the Gulf of Mexico - GOM9B Gulf of Mexico (SPAdes) (version 2) | ecosystem: Environmental > Aquatic > Marine > Cold seeps...
TAGCCATCAAGCAATCAATGCCAGTAGTGCAGCTGTGACACGCGTTATAGAACAAGGGCGAGTCGTTTATGGTATCAATACCGGTTTTGGCTTGCTGGCGAATACTAAAATAGCCCCAGAAGATTTAGAGTTGCTGCAGCGTAGCATTGTGTTATCACACGCAGCGGGTATCGGCGAGTTTATGAGCGAAGAGAGTGTTCGCTTGATGATGATCTTAAAAATTAACTCACTGGCGCGTGGATTTTCAGGTATTCGCCTAGAGGTGATTGAAGCCCTAATCGCGTTGGTTAACTTGCAAGTGTACCCTTGTGTACCACAGAAGGGATCAGTCGGTGCCTCTGGCGATCTTGCCCCACTGGCACATATGAGTAATGTATTAATAGGCGAGGGCGAAGCTTTTTATCGCGGTGAGCGCATGTCAGGTATCGCTGCATTAACAGCCGCTGGTTTAACAGCAATAGTGCTTGCTCCCAAAGAAGGGCTAGCTTTATTAAATGGTACACAAGCCTCTACCGCGTTTGCTTTGCAGGGGTTATTCGCAGCAGAAGATGTTTATGCCAGTGCAACAGTCGCAGGAGCCATGTCGGTTGAGGCGGCTTTGGGTAGTCGTAAACCCTTTGATCCGCGGGTACATCAAGTGCGTGGACACCAAACCCAGATAGATGCAGCAGCGGCATACGTGCATTTACTCGATGAAAGCTCTGAAATTGGTGACTCGCATGATAATTGTGAGAAAGTACAAGATCCTTATTCACTACGCTGTCAGCCACAAGTCATGGGGGCTTGTTTGCAACAAATTAGACAGGCGGCAGGGGTCTTATTAGTTGAAGCCAATGCTGTGTCTGATAATCCGTTGGTCTTTGCAGGAAAGAATGGCGAACCAGATGAATTTATCTCAGCGGGGAACTTCCATGCAGAACCTGTAGCAGTGGTTGCTGATAACTTAGCGGTTGCTATTGCGGAAATAGGGGCGCTTTCAGAGCGTCGTATGGCACTGTTGATCGATTCTAACTTGAGCAAGTTACCGCCATTTTTAGTGGACAACGGCGGAGTAAATTCAGGTTTCATGATTGCGCAAGTGACGGGCGCGGCGCTAGCCTCAGAAAATAAGACACTGGCACATCCAGCCTCTGTCGATAGTTTGCCCACCTCAGCGAATCAGGAAGATCACGTATCGATGGCGACGTTTGCCGCACGTAGATTACGAGACATGGCTGATAATACGGCAGGTATTTTGGCCGTTGAATATCTGGCGGCTTGCCAGGGCGTTGATTTTAGAGCACCACATAAAGCCTCTGCAAGATTGGAGCAAGCTAAGCAAGTGTTACGTGATCAAGTGTCTTTTTATGACAAAGATCGCTATTTCTCGCCGGATATAGAAAAAGCGAAAAGCTTGGTTGCCAGTGGGCGGTTGAATGCCTTTATGCCTGCTCAACTGTTACCGAGTATTGGTTAACTTGATTGTTGTGAGGGCTTCAATAAGTATATACAATTCATTTACATATCTTTGAATTGGATTTATACGTGAGCCCTCCTCGTTATCTGCAGATTAAGAATTACCTTCTCGATGCAATAAAATCAGGCCAGTACACGCCAGGCAATAAAATTCCCACAGAAAATCAGCTCGCTGAACAATTCAGTGTTTCGCGCATGACCGTGAATAAAGCGATCAGAGATTTAGTGCAGGCGAATATGTTAGTGCGTTTTGCAGGTGTCGGCACTTTTGTCTCAGACGCTAAAGCCGAATCGCCGCTGGCTGATATCAAAGATATTGCACAAGAAGTGCAGCAGCGTGGTAAACGCTACAGTTGCCAGCAAATTAAGCTCAAACAAATCAGTGCTTATGAAATGCTCGCCATGCAAATGGGCGTACCTATTGATAGCACCATTTACCGCTCTGTCATTGTACACTTTGAAGATGATATCGCCATTCAAGTGGAAAACCGCTATGTACTAGCCAACTTAGTACCGCAATACATAAACCAAGACTTTAGCAAAGCGACGCCGCACAGCTATTTAACTAAAGTTTGTCCCGTCTCAAAAATTGAACATGTCGTAGAAGCGGTGATGCCAAGTAAAAAAGTGCAAGCACTACTGGATATCGACTCGCATACACCTTGCTTGCAAGTCAATCGGCGAACTTGGTCGGATGATCGCTTGATCAGCTTTGCCTGTCTAACGCACCCAGGACCTACCTATAAATTGCGCTCGATTGCTGCTAAAGAAGGGTAGCTACTCTGGCTTTAATTGCTCTCTAAATACTCTGATTGGCACCCTTCATCACTTTAGTTGGCAGCCCAAGTGCTTTTGATTTGATTTTTTTAAACTGCTAAGTAAGCGAATAACTAATCCATTTTTTGTCGTATTTATGTCTACGTTATCCTCTACTTCCATCGCTTGCTTGTTTAATAGCTGCCTATCTTGTTCGCGTATTTGTGAGAGCGTTGGTTGATAGTCATTGCTCACAGGCATTGTGATAATGCTATGCAACAGTCTTACGTTGCGTCTGAATTTTTGATCTCGCTCTATATCACAGTGTTTCATTTTGATACCTCGCTTTGGTTTACTCTCTAAAGATTTATGCCCCTTTCGATGTAAATAATATTCACCTAAAGCCAGTGGATTGACAAACGATTAGATCTAAATTATGTTTTAGAAATTCTATTGCGAAATACGTTGGTTAAATATGCCAAAACGCCGATTACCCCCTTTAAATTCGATCCGAGCTTTTGAGGCAGTAGCCCGCCATTTAAGTTTCTCTAAAGCTGCAGAGGAGCTAAATGTGACACCAGGTGCTGTCAGTCAACAGGTTAAGGTATTGGAAAGTTATCTTAACTTAGCGCTTTTCAAGCGCAAGAACCGGATGATCTTACTAACGGATGAAGCGCAAATTTGCCTGCCTCTATTGAGTGAAGGTTTAGATAAATTGTTACATGGTATCGATGCTATTCGAGAGCAAAGCAATGATAAACCGCTAACGATTACCACGCCGCCAGCACTCACTTCTTATTGGTTATTACCCAGGCTCTCCAGCTTTCAAAAACAATTTCCCGATATTGATGTGCGTATAGATGCGAGAAATGCGCTGGCAGATTTAGTTAATGAGGATATCGATGTAGGGATTCGTTTTGGCACAGGCGAATACCCAGGCTTAGAAGCCGATTATTTGCTCTCACAAAGTATTATCCCCGTCTGTAGTCCTGATATTTTACAAGGTAGACACAGATTGCAAACGCCAGATGATTTGAAAAATTTTACCTTGCTTCACGCCCAGGGAGACTTCTTTGTCGCCGATAATACGCATATCGACTGGGATATGTGGTGCGCAACTGTCGGTGTTGAAAATATGGATACTCACCATGGTCTGTATTTTTCACAACACAACTTTTTAGTAGAGGCGGCTATTCGCGGGCAGGGGGTAGCGCTGGTTGGGGATGTCATCGTCCGTGATGAGCTAGCATCAGGGAAGCTGATAAAGTTGTTTGAAGATACAGATATTTTATTAAACTTCTCTTTCTATCTAGTGTACTCCAAAACGAAAGCTCAACTAAAACGTGTACAGATATTCAAAAAATGGCTGTTTGATGAAATTAATCAGGGTCCTGTAAAGCTTTAATAGAGTGCTTGGAGTTCTACTCGACTCTATTGACCAAAACTTTATTTGTTGGCGACTCCATCAAAAAAACTTGCCCCTCACATCAAGCTGTAACAAGCTAATAATCTGGATTCAAGCCATTTATGAACAATCGTTTATTTCTTCACGTTGAATCTTCTAGAAAAAAACGGCTATACTTATTATTAAGGGTGGATTAATAGGTTTTGTTTTAGTAATGATTTTTGCTACGCTATTTCTGTAATCTTTATTTTTTGTATCAAACAAACCTAGCGAGTGAAAACGAGTAAAAGGGGTGTAAGGATGAAAAACAGTAAAACTGCATTGCTATTGATAGGATTTCAAAATGATTACTTCTCTAAAGATGGCGTTTTAAACGGCGCATTTGAAGATCCTCAAGCGTTAGAAAATGTGATTGTTAAAACGACCGAACTGTTAAATGCTGTGGCTGATACAGAAATGTTAATCGTAGAAACGCCCGTCAAGTTCACAGCCAATTATCAAGAATTGGATGAGCCTGTCGGTATTTTAAAAGCCATTAAAGATGCTGGTGCGCTAATTAAAGACACTTATGGCTCAGCCACTATTGATCGCATCAAAGAGACCACTCCACAGATCATTACCTTACCAGGAAAACGTGGTCTGAATTGTTTTTCCAATACCACTATCGATAGCTTATTAAAAGCGCACAACATTGATCATGTGATGATTGCGGGCGCTATTACTTCTCTTTGTATTGATACAGCCGGAAGAGAAGCGCTAGATTTGGGCTACAAAGTATCCATTTTGTCTGACTGTATTTTAAGTCGCACGCCGTTTGAGCAGCGTTATTATTTGGAGGAAATTATGCCCTTGTACAGTACGGTACTTAGCTCCGACCAAGTGATTCAATCTTTGGCGGTATGAATGCCTGTGTCAAACAATAAGCCCGGCGTAAATGAGTTATTGGCGCAAGCGCAAAATCAACTCATTGAAAATCTACGCAGCTCAGAGAAAAGGTACTCTGATCTTGTGGAGCACCTTCGCGATGTCGTCTTTCAGTTAGATGTAAATTTTAAATGGCTGTATTTAAATCAAGCTTGGGTAACGATGACAGGCTACAGTGTTGAGCAAACTAAGCGGCATACTTTCACTCATCATTTACACTTTGATGATGCACTTGTCTGTCAATCTGGGTTGGAGCAGTTGATTAAAGGTAAGGTTAATGAATTTACTTTGCAGGTAAGACTAATCACAGCAGATGATCAAGAGAAGATATTAGAGTTGTCATGTCGGGCATTTAAAAATGAATTGGGTCGCCATCATGGCATTGCAGGTATCCTTAACGATATTACTGAGCGCGTAAAAGCCGAAAAGAAAATCACCCATTTAGCCTATCACGATGCTTTGACAGGTTTGGCAAACCGTCGACTCTTAATGAAATACATTGAAGATCATATCCCCTGTAGATCCAATCAAGATAAGTGCACTGGCTTAATCTTTGTTGATCTAGATCGTTTTAAGCAAATAAATGATATGCATGGTCATATCATTGGCGATCTGCTTTTATGTAGTATTGCCTATAAACTTAGAACCATTTTTGCTGGGTATAACTGCCTGTTGGCCAGAATTGGTGGTGATGAATTTGTTATTTGTCTTGAATTAGCTAGCTTTGATGAAAATGTCGCGCGTATAGAGTTGTTAGATGTCTGTGCACAAATGTTACAAAAAATACGCGAAAAAGAAGTACTAGGTGTCGTACCTATCAATGTAACCGCAAGTGTTGGGGCTATATTGTTAGACTCGAGCATTATGGATAAAGATGATGCACTAAAGTTTGCCGATGCAGCAATGTATAAATCTAAACGCAATGGCCGCAATGATATTCAATTCTATGATCGCCATTTTGAGAGAGAAGCGCTAAAGCAAAAGCTATTTGAAAAAGAAATACAAGAGGCGATGTTAAAAGACCAGTTTGATCTTTTTTATCAACCGCAAATTGATATTAACTCTGGCTGCATTTCTAAGGTTGAAGCGCTAATCCGTTGGCGTCATCCGCAAAAAGGCATTGTCTACCCCGATGATTTTATTCCCTATCTAGAAATCAGTGGCTTAATTATTGATGTCGGAAGCTGGGTATTAGAAGAGAGCTTTAGGCAGCTGGCACAGTGGATAGAGCAAGGTGTCAATAATATTTGCGTATCCATTAATGTCAGTGCACTGCAGTTTATGCGTTCTGACTTTGTAGATAATATTGCCATATTACTGCAAAAGTATGCAGTACCTGCGCATTTGATTGAACTGGAATTAACTGAAAACGTCGCTGTGTCAGATATAGATTTGACTATAACCCGTATGAAGATGGTCAATATATTGGGGGTGAAAATAGCGCTAGATGATTTTGGCACTGGATACTCCTCGCTTGCCTACCTTAAATATTTTCCAATCCATACTCTAAAAATTGATAAGTCTTTTATCAATGGTGTTCCCGATGATGGATATGATGCGGCGATTGTTGAAACAACGATGGTGATGTCGCGTCACTTAGGTTTAACCGTTGTCGCTGAAGGGGTTGAAAACAATGCTCAATTAGACTTTTTAAAAGAGCAGCAATGTCATTTGTACCAAGGTTATCTCTGTAGTGAGCCAATGACGGGGGAAGATATATTCCCATTATTGTCAGGTGAGATAGAGCAAGTTTAACCCGTGTTAGATTAGATTTTTGTTTTAAAATCAAATGTTTAGGTGGTTTAGAAGCTGGCTGAGTATTGCCTCATTCACGGGTACTTCTACTCTAAATGAACCTTCAACTACGATTATATTTCTCTAGCATGCTTTCAATTAGATCTGCTCTGTAAATCATTAGCTAGAGCTTGTGGAGAGCATCGCGTATTTTTTGCACACTATTTGATTGAGTCACGGACAAGTTTAATCGTAGAGCTATTAATTAGTTTCCATCCGGAACGCCTGTCTACTGCGAACGTCTCCTTATCCAATAGAGATGAATTAGGCGGGGCCTAAATCATCAGGCTTTAACAATCCGCGCCTTGCTAAGATGTGATTTTCCGGCGTATAAAGTGGTGTTCAACAGCTGAATCTAGGTTGAACGATTGAATCGCTCTCCCAGCGCTCATGTTTCTGGATGAAAACGAGCTAACATAAATCTATCACTTGAATTTGAGTATACATAATAGTATAAATGTATATACATTTGCTTTGCACGATAGGTGACTACTTTGTTTGATACAGCAACTTACATTTGGATTAACGTTAATATTGCCACAATGAATAGTAATGTTACTTCTCAAGGTGATTTTGATACAGGCTATGGCGTGCTGTTAAATCAGGCGGTGGCTATAGATGATGATTGCATCAGTGCCATTACTCCTATGCAGCAATATATACAGCCAAGTACAGACGTCATCATCATTGACGCAAAAGGTCGTTGGTTAACGCCTGGTTTTATTGATGCACATACGCATTTAGTGTATGCGGGTAATCGCGCTGATGAATTTGAACAACGCTTGCAGGGCGCTAGCTATCAGGAGATAGCGAAGCGTGGTGGCGGAATACTCTCTACCGTCAATGCCACACGTAAAGCCTCTTTGACTGAACTGATTGAATACTCGCAACCTAGATTAGATGCATTAATGCGTGAAGGGGTAAGTTGTGTTGAGATTAAATCAGGCTATGGTTTAACCATCGAAGATGAGCTAAATATGCTTAGAGCCGCCAAGGCGCTCGGGGCTAATAATCAAGTACGCGTATCCACCACTTTACTTGCTGCGCACAGTCTCCCCCCTGAATATACCAATAACCCCGATGACTATATCGACCTTATTTGCGATGAGCTGATCCCTGCTGCGGTGGCCGAGTCGCTGGTGGATGCGGTGGATGTTTTTTGCGAGAAAATCGCGTTCTCAGCGCAGCAGTGCGAGCGAGTATTTTTAGCGGCCAAAAAGCATGGCCTTGCGGTTAAAGGGCATATGGAGCAGTTAACTAATCAACATGGCTCGCAATTGGCGGCGCGTTTTAATGCGCTCTCGGTCGACCATTTAGAATGGTTAGATGAAGAGGGCGTACAGGCCATCAGTGCTTCAGGCACAGTTGCAACCTTGCTTCCAGGTGCTTTCTACTTCTTGCGTGAAACCAAAGTGCCACCCATTGAATTACTGCGCTCATATAAAGTACCAATGGCTATCGCCACAGATTTAAACCCCGGCTCTTCACCCATAGCCTCTATTCGTTTAGCAATGCAAATGGCCTGCACATTATTCAGGTTAACACCTAGCGAGAGTTTAGCGGGAGTTACTTGTAACGGTGCTAAAGCATTGGGCTTAAGTGAGAGTATCGGTCAAATAAAAGTCGGTATGCAAGCGGATATGCTGCTTTGGGATATAGAGTCTCCTGCCCAGCTTTGCTATCAATTTGGTATGAATGAGTTAGTGCAAAAAATCTTTGCGGGGAAGGTCAGTGATGTCTGAAAAAAATATAAATAACAACTTTGAAACGTTGTGGACAGGACGCGTTGATAACCAAGAAGCGTTTGTAGATGCTGCCAGGTTACACCAGATAATTGCGCCATTTAATCAACACAGTCGTGGTGTGGCAGTCATCGGTTTTTGCTCTGAAGAAGGAGTGGCTAGAAATAAAGGCAGAGTGGGGGCGGCCAGTGCGCCTGCGCTGCTTAGAAAATCATTGGCAAACCTACCTTGGAATACACAACAGCAAGTGTTTGATGCCGGCGATATTCACTGCACTAATAACGATTTGGAAAGCGCGCAGCAGCTGTTGGCTGATCGTGTACAACAGACGTTGCAGCAAAACTGTCTGCCATTTGTGCTAGGCGGAGGTCATGAAGTGGCCTTTGGCAGTTGGCTGGGTTTAATGCAACATGTCGAAGAAAAACAGGCAATAGATGCAACCACAGCAGCCAAGCCACGCATTGGCATCATTAATTTTGACGCGCATTTTGACCTGCGAATAGACACTGAGGGTGCCAGCTCTGGTACGCCTTTTTATCAAATAGCCAAACAGTGTGAAGATCGAGGTTATGCGTTTAATTATTGCTGCTTAGGTGTCAGTGAAATGGCCAATACTGCCGCGCTGTTTAAACGTGCAGATGCGTTAAATGTCAGTTATAGATACGACACCCAAATGCATAGCGCACAGCTAGCGCAAACACGTGCGCAGCTGCAACAATTTATCGATGATTGTGATTATGTATATCTGACGATTGATCTCGATGTACTACCTGCACATGTCGCCCCAGGAGTGAGTGCTCCAGCGAGCTTAGGGGTGGAGTTATCAGTGCTAGAGTCATTGATTGCTCAAATAAAGATCAGCGATAAATTAGTGTTAGCAGACATCGCAGAATACAACCCAAATTTTGATATCGATCAGCGCACAGCGCGTGTTGCCGCTCGGTTGTTTTATAACATTGTTAAAGAATAACTCAAAATTGGGCAATCTAGATTTAACCAGTTACCGGGAAATAGAGGTTTACGATGAACAACTCACAGACAAACGCAAGAAAAGATACCAGCCGTAAAATTGCAGCACCCACTGGCTCAACATTGAGCTGTAAAAGCTGGTTGACGGAAGCGCCAATGCGCATGCTGATGAACAACTTACATCCTGATGTAGCCGAACGTCCAGAAGAGCTGGTGGTATATGGCGGTATTGGGCGTGCTGCGCGTAATTGGGCCTGCTATGACAAAATCATTGAGGTGTTACAGCGTCTTGAAGATGATGAAACCTTATTAGTACAGTCGGGTAAGCCAGTTGGGGTTTTTCCAACACACGCTGATGCACCGCGGGTATTGATTGCCAACTCCAACTTAGTACCGCACTGGAGTAGCTGGGAGCACTTTAATGCGCTCGATAAAAAAGGCTTGATGATGTACGGGCAAATGACTGCCGGTTCATGGATATACATTGGTTCTCAAGGCATTGTTCAAGGGACCTATGAAACTTTTGTGTCAATGGCCAAAACGCACTTTTCAGGGGATAGCAGTGGCAAGTGGGTACTAACAGGCGGGTTAGGTGGCATGGGTGGTGCGCAACCATTAGCGGCATCGATGGCTGGTTTTAGCTGTATAGCAGTAGAGTGCGATGAGACGCGTATCGATTTCAGATTGCGCACGCGTTATGTCGATAAAAAAGCCCACACTTTAGACGAAGCACTGCGTATGCTGGAAAGTGCTACAGAAAAAGGGGAAGTGATTACGATAGGCTTGCTGGGTAATTGCAGTGATATTTATCCTGAAATAGTGAAACGCGGCATAACTCCAGACATTGTGACAGATCAAACCAGCGCGCATGATCCCTTAAATGGCTACCTACCAAAGGGTTGGAGCATGGAGCACGCTGCAAAAATGCGAGAAACCGATGAAGCGGCGGTCGTCGATGCAGCGAAAGAGTCGATGGCGCTACAAGTTATTGCGATGCTTGAGCTACAAAAAAGAGGCGCGGCGACTACTGATTACGGTAACAATATCAGACAGATGGCGCTGGAGAAAGGGGTGGAAAACGCCTTTGATTTCCCGGGTTTTGTACCCGCCTACATACGCCCACTGTTTTGTGAGGGCATAGGTCCATTTAGATGGGTAGCGCTCTCAGGTGACCCTGAAGACATTTATAAAACAGATCAAAAAGTTAAAGAGCTGATCCCCGATGATGCGCATCTTCATAACTGGTTGGATATGGCGCGCGAGCGCATTGCTTTTCAAGGCTTACCGGCACGTATTTGCTGGGTGGGTCTGAAAGATCGTGCACGTTTAGCATTAGCCTTTAATGAAATGGTGAGAACAGGCGAGCTCAGTGCGCCAGTAGTGATTGGTCGTGACCACTTAGACTCAGGCTCTGTAGCCAGCCCCAACCGTGAAACAGAGGCGATGCTAGATGGATCAGATGCGGTCTCCGACTGGCCGTTACTCAACGCGATGCTAAATACTGCCGGTGGCGCTACTTGGGTTTCGCTACACCACGGTGGTGGTGTCGGCATGGGATTCAGTCAGCATGCGGGTGTCGTTATTGTCGCCGATGGCAGTGAAGCGGCAGATAAACGTTTAGCACGGGTATTGCACAATGACCCGGCTACGGGTGTGATGCGTCATGCTGATGCCGGTTATGACATTGCAGTGGACTGTGCCAAAGAGCGTGATTTAGACCTACCTATGGTTTAAATACAAGAGAAGTAACACAATAGTGATGGGCTGCGTATTAGCGACCTGTCACTAAACGTTCTCGCCTTCACCTCTTTAACAGGGTTAACAAGCATAATAAATCAGCTTCTCATTTTGCGCGTATCTAATTACAATCAGAGGCTTATTCTTTCTGGCTCAGGTTGCGCGTGAAAAAAATATTACTATTGATTGTTAGCTGTTTGCTGGCTTTATTTATCATTTTATCGATAGATGATGAACTCAGTGATGAAACAAAAGCGCTTCTAAGGCTGACACCGCAAGTGAGTGATAGCCCGGCTTTTATTTACAGCTTAGGAATGTTTGCAGCAAGCGACGATAATCCTGCTGTGGTAGGAAAATCGCTATTAAGGGAATATCAAAAGCAAGCGTTGGATGAATCTTACCAAGTTAACGAGTATCCCCAAACGCAGCAGCTCCCACTACCCACAGGAGAGTTATTTTGTCGTTTTCAGGAGGATGAATGTCTATCAAAGCTATTTCACGCCCATTACGATATTGCTGCGCTTAATAAAAAACATGCTGTTTTATTACAGCGACAGACTACTTTTTACGATTTTTCTGAATACGCAACACTCACTAAACCTTTAGTTATAGAAAGAATTCCCCCTTTGCAGTACTTTTCAACAGCGGTGCGTTTACAGCTATTAAATGCAATCGAGTTGCATCACCGCGGAAGTTCACAACAAGCAATGCTTGATCTAAATACTTTGTTGTCTCAGTTAAGGCATGTCTTAGCACTGCAAGATACTTTGATAGGAAAGATGCTCTTTTTGCATAAGCTCTCTGACGTGGTAGATGTGATGGCGGTTATCTACCAAAACTCCGACATACTCGTTGATGAAATAGCCAATTTAAGTGTGACAGAAAAATCGTTGAGCCAGACATTTTCACGAGAGTTCACGATGCACTACAACACAGTAAAAGGACTTGCTGGGCAACCTGAATTTTTTAAGAAAGGCGTCGAAGTACCAAAGTGGATAGCCCGCTTAGTATATAAACCCAATATGACCATTAACGCTGAGGCTCCATTTTTTACCAGATTAGTGCAAATGTCAGGCTTCTCTCACATTCAATTTGTTACTGAAATAGCACAGGGAAATGAGGTTGATTTACCGCCCATTAGTTTTCGCAACTATTTAGGTAGTGTACTGGCAAATATCGCCATGCCCTCGTTTGATAGCTACATTGCAAGGATCTTGGACTTTGATGCTAAGCTAGTGTTGCTCAATCATTTAGACAAAGATTTAGCAATGGCGCCTAACCCTTATTATAAAAAAGCAATACCGATAATATCCGATGACAAAATCTGCTTTGAAGGGCCACTTGAAGATAATCATTTCATCAGATGTTTAAGAACAAATATCTCGCCATGATTAATTATGTTTACTAGAATACTGGCCTTTTATACAAAACATTTCATAAAAGAGACTCTCTATGCCAACTATTCTCTGTTTTGGTGATTCAAATACTTGGGGCAGCGTGCCTAGAAGAACGCGACGCTACAATAACAATGAACGCTGGCCTGCACTGCTACGAACGGCACTGTCTGATGAGTTTGAACTTATAGAAGAAGGACAGCCGGGCCGTACCAGTGTACACGACGACCCCTTTGAGAGTGAGAAAAACGGTTTGCGCTATTTAAAACCTTGCTTGGAATCGCACATTCCAGATTTGGTGATCATTTTTCTCGGCACCAATGATTTGAAACACCGTTTTGGGCTTTCTGCCTATGATGTAGCTTTAGGATCAGCAAAGCTTGTTGAGGAGTGCCTCAAGTTTAAAAGTATGGCTAGAGCTACACCGCCTAAGGTGTTACTGGTCTCTCCTCCACCAGTATATGAAGTAGGATTTTTTGCCGATATGTTTGCAGGTGCTGCTGTTAAGTCACAAGACTTGGCGAAGTATTATAAAGAATTTGCCAGAGGTTTAGGTTGTGAGTTTTTTGATGCAGGCACAGTCGTCACCTCTTGTAAAAGGGAAGGCATACATTGGCAGGTGGAGCAGCATAAGTTTTTGGCAGATGCGTTAGCGCCTATTGTTAAAGAATTATTTCAGCCGTAAAGTGAATGGCTCTGCAGTATCGCATAAGAAAATATTGGCGATACTGCAGAGCACACTTTATTCAGACAAAAATAGCCCCGGGATTTTCCAGTAAGCGTTTCAGTGCTTGAATCAGTTGAGCCCCATCAAAGCCGTCGACAATGCGGTGATCAAATGAGGCAGATAAGTTCATCATCTTGCGCACCACTATTTGACCGTTGCGCACCACTGCACGTTCCTGCATTTTATTGATACCAATAATAGTTGTTTCAGGCGCATTGATAATCGGCGTACTGGCGATGCCGCCAATAGCACCAAGACTTGTGATAGTGATGGTTGAGCCGCTAAGCTGCTCGCTTTTTGCTTTTCCGGCTCTCGTGGTTTTTGATAAATCGCTTAATTGCGCCGCACATTGCCAAATATCTAGAGATTCTACATGCTTCATTACCGGCACTAATAAGCCCTGCTCAGTCATAGTGGCAACGCCGATATGCACAGGTTCGTACTGTGTCAGTATTTGCTTTTGATCATCGTAAAGCGCATTACAGTGTGGGAAATCTGCCACTGCTTTGACCAGTGCCTGCATAATAAAAGGCAATAAGGTGAGCTTTTCTTGAAGCGCTTTCCGGTTGTCGTTGAGGTGCTGGCGCAAGTCGTCTAATGCTGATAAATCAATCTCTTCTATGTAAGAATAGTGGGGAATATTTTGCGATGAAGAGACCATCTTCTGTGCAATAATACGGCGCAACCCCTTAATTTTAACTTCATTAGTTGCTGAGGTCTGATGCATATTTAAGGCGTTTGGCAAGCTAACTTGGTTGCCTCCTGCAGCGATAAAGGCATCTAAGTCCGAGTTGTGAATACGTCCACTAGGACCGCTTCCGCAAATGAGCCCTAAATCAATACCTTCATTTCTAGCGCGAAAGCGTACTGAGGGCGAGGTGAGTAAATCAGCAGTGGTATCGGCGTTTTTATTCACCTGAATTTTTGAATGCGCGGCTGCAACGGGAACATCAACCTTACTAATTGTCGGTTCGATGTTATTAATTTCAGTTTCAGGCTTAGGATCATTGTCGTTGCTTGCAACGTTGGTCGCCATAGCGCCACTTGTATTGAAGAGTATTAACTGGGCACCAACCGCTAGTACTTCCCCTGCTGCGCAGGCTAAGTTTGCTACTACACCTGACACTGGGGCGGTGACTTCAACCACTGCTTTGTCGGTCATTACATCGACAATGTGTTGGTCTTCAGCAACGTCATCGCCTAGTTTGACATGCCATTCAACTATTTCTGATTCGACAATGCCCTCACCCAAATCGGGTAACTTAAAGCTGAATTCTGACATTAGTTGCTCTCCAGAGTGCGTTGCATCGCTGCATTAATACGATCTTGGCTGGGAAAGTATTCCCACTCATAAGCATGCGGGTAGGGGGTATCCCAGCCGGTCACACGCTCTATTGGTGCCTTTAAATGCCAGAAACAGGCCTCTTGAATTTGCGAGACAATTTCTGCGCCAAAACCACTAGTACGGGTGGCTTCATGGATCACCACACAGCGCCCAGTCCTTTTCACTGATTGTTCTATAGTGTCAGTATCTAAAGGCAGCAAAGTGCGCAAATCAATCAGCTCAGCGTCTATGCCACTGGCGTTAATTGCCGCTTGTGCTACATGCACCATATTGCCGTAGCTAATAACAGTGACATCGCTGCCCGCTTGTACAATACTGGCCTTGCCCAGCGCTAAGGAGTAATAGTCATCGGGGACTTCACCCATTGGGTGTGACGCCCAGCTGCTAGATGCTTTAGTATGATCACCGTCAAAGGGACCGTTATAGATTCGCTTGGGCTCAAAAAAGATCACCGGATCATCATCTTCAATGGCCGCGATCAAAAGCCCTTTTGCATCATAGGGGTTTGATGGCATCACAGTTTTTATACCGCAGGCATGGGTGAACATCGCCTCGGGGGATTGCGAGTGCGTTTGTCCACCGCGAATACCGCCACCGCAAGGGGTGCGAATAGTCACTGGGGCGAAGTATTCGCCGCCACTGCGATGGCGCAAGCGGCCAAGTTCTGAGACAATTTGATCAAAGGCTGGGTAGATGTAATCGGCAAATTGCATTTCAACCACCGGTCTTAGGCCGTTAACGCCCATGCCTATCGCTGTAGCCATAATACCGCCTTCAGCGATCGGCATATCTAGCGCTCTGTGTGGTCCGTATTTATCATAGAGCCCTTGGGTACAGCGAAAAACGCCACCAAAATAACCAACATCTTCCCCCATTACTAATACGTTGGGGTCGCGCTCCATGCACAGATCCATGGCTGAGTTTAACGCTTGTATCATATTCATTTTAGCCATGTTTATTCTCCCATTTGCGCGCGTTGTTTTTGTAAATGCGGCGGTACATCTTTAAATACATCATCGAACATGGTGCTCACAGGCCAATGTGGGCCGTCCTCGAACGAGCCGTAAGATAGGGCCTCTTTCCAGTTAGCTAAAATCTCAGCCTTAAGCTCTACTTGCAGCGCTGTATGTTGCTCTTCACTCCACTCATCGATAGCTATTAAATGGTTTTTTAAACGCTCGATCGGATCGCCTAATGGCCAGTGTTTAGCAGCATCTTTACTGCGATAAGCATCGGGGTTATCGCTGGTGGAGTGGCCTTCGCTGCGATAGGTGTATAGCTCAATAAAGGTAGCGCCACCGCCTTCGCGGGCGCGCTGTGCAGCCCACTGAGTAGCAGCGTAAACGGCTAAGAAATCGTTACCATCAACACGAATACCGGGGATACTAAAGCCGATACTGCGTGCGGCAAAGGTCGTTCCAGTGTTAGCAAAGGATTGTGGGGTGGATATTGCCCATTGGTTATTAACCACATTTAAAATAACCGGCGCTTTATAGGTAGAGGCAAAGACTAAGGCGTGATACACATCAGCGGCAGCTGTTGTGCCATCTCCCACCCAGGCTGAGGCGATATGTGACTCGCCTTTATAGGCAGAGGCCATTGCCCAGCCAACAGCTTGTGAGTATTGCGTGGCCAAATTGCCTGAAATAGAAAAGAAATTACCCTCTTTCCAGCTGTAAAAGACGGGCATTTGACGACCTTTGATATTGTCTTTGGCATTGGACAAACAGTGGCACATCATATCAACGACAGGGCGTTTACGTACAAAGAGCAGCCCTTGCTGGCGATAGCTGGGAAATAACATATCGCCGTCGCTGAGTGCCATTGCTTGGGCAATGGATACGGCTTCTTCGCCACTGCTTTTTACATAAAAAGTTAGCTTTCCCTGACGCTGCATGCTGAACATGCGCTCATCATAGGCGCGTACGTGCATCATATGTCTTAGCCCCTCACGCAGTTTGTCCGCTGATAAGTTGGGCTGCCACTCTCCTTGGGCCTGATGATTATCATCTAATACCCGCACTAATCCGTAAGCTAAATCACGCGTTTGCTCAGCATCCACTAGAACGTCAGGGCGTTTGCTTTCAAGAGGTGTGGGGATTTTTAGATGTGAAAAATCTGCACGGTTTTCAGGGCGTGAAGAGGTTTTAGGCACAAAAAGTTTAGATTGATAGGTCGGTTTATCGTTAGTCATCATTCAACCTTATTGTTTAGATGTTTTGTTTAGATGTTCCGTGTATAGGCATCAGGTTTTCAGAAAGCGGGCTATCAGTATATATACGCTCTTGTGCCATTTGATCGGCAACTGTTTGCGTGGCTAAATTGGTTTGTACAGCGCGTTGATAAATACTGCTTAAAGTCGTGCCAATAGACTCAATGTGAGCGGTAAGCGCTGCTTCATCTCGGCCGTTTCGCTGGTAGGCAATATCAATAATGCCACCGGCATTAATGACGTAATCTGGCGCGTATAAAATGTTTTTAGAGCGTATTGTTTCCAGTACTTCAGGGTTGGCTAGCTGGTTGTTAGCAGCCCCTGCAATAACTTTGGCTTTTAACTGGTTTAAGTTTTCATCATTGAGGATGCCACCCATAGCGCAAGGGGCAAATACATCGGCTTCAACGGCATAAATCTCATCGGGAGCAACCGCAGTGGCGCCAAATTCATTGACGGCTATGTCAACATTTTCAGCAAAGATGTCCGTCACAATGAGTTGTGCACCGGCATCTTTTAAATACCGGCATAAATGCCGGCCAACATTACCTACGCCTTGCACAGCGACCGTTAATCCCTTTAAATCCGAGCGATTAAATTGCTGCTTAACACTGGCTTTTAAGCCGACAAAAACCCCTAAGGCTGTTGAAGGAGAAGGGTCTCCTGCGTGTTGACGTTCTGCAACAAATCCAGAGGCGTACTGTGTGCACTCACTGATAGTGATCATATCAGCCACACTTGTGCCTGAATCTTCTGCGGTGATATAGGCACCTGACAAGCCTTCAATGGCCCGGCCTAGGGCGCGTAGTAATTCAGGCGTCTTATCTTTGCGTGGATTGCCGAGAATGACACATTTACCACCGCCTAAAGACAGCCCTGCAATAGCTGATTTGTAGCTCATGCCTTTAGAGAGGCGCAGCACATCGGTCAGTGCTGCTTGGTCACTGTCGTAAGGCCACATACGACAGCCGCCAAGTGCTGGGCCAAGATGAGTATTGTGCACTGCAATAATGGCTTTTAAACCGCTTTTAGCATCGTTAACAAAAACGACCTGCTCATGATCGTCAAACTCAAGGTGTGAAAATACGGACATATCACTGGATCTCTTATTTTTATTGGTCTGTGAAAATATTTTTCTGGTACTAATAATGTATCTGAAATAGTGCGTATTTTTTATTCTATTAATATGTTAAAAAGCACTTAATGAGTATAAAAAATACTTAAATAATAATAATTAGTGGTTATTTATACGCCTAGGGTGAGAAACGTGAATATTGATAATACTGATAGACAAATTTTAAAGTTAATTCAAAGTGACGCCAGTATGTCTGCATCAGAGATAGCAGAGCGGGTTAATTTATCGCAACCACCGTGTTGGCGACGAATTAAACGTTTAGAGGAGGAGGGCTATATTTTACGAAGAATCGGCGTGTTAGATCCTAAAAAGCTTGGTTTACATTCGGTGATTTATGCAGAGGTAAAGCTCACTGCGAACAGCGAACTTGAAGCTTTTGAGGAAGAAGTTAAAAAAATCCCCGAAGTAACAGAGTGTTTTATTATGATCGGACAAGTGGATTTTCTATTGCGTATAGTGACCACAGATATTGCGGGATACGAAAAGCTCTATCGTGAAAAACTGGCAAAATTACCGGGCTTGCAGGAGATGAACTCCAGTGTGGCGATGAGCGAAGTTAAAAGAACGACAGAGCTGCCGATTACGTTAACTTAATCACTTAGCGACCTCTGCATAACGTAGCGAATTCAGATAAGACAAGGCAAAAACAGGCGAAGTAGCGGAGTCAGTGTGCCCCTCTTTATGGGTATTACTGGTGTAAATGAGCATTTCTAGATGATTTAAACATTACTTAATTCATTTTTATTGAGCCTGTTTTTAACGCTGCATTATCAAATGCAGTAGTTATGCTGAGGTCTCACTAAATCACTTACTCTAAGAAAGTACTGTTACGCATCTGTCGGTATTGCTTGGGTGAAATGCCCATGATTTTTTTGAAAATGCGTGAGAAATAATAAGTATCAACATAACCCAAATCATAGCTTATTTCTTTGATTGGTTTGGTGGATATATCTAACAGATGACAGGCACGCTCTATCTTTAAGTGAATAAAATAGTTGATAGGCGTGGTATTCGTTAGTGCTTTGTATTTCTTAATAAAATGAAATTTCGAAAGATTAACGCTTTGCGCCAGCGCAGTTAAATTCAGTTGTTCGTGTAAGCTCGATTGCATCAAAGAGTGCACTAATTCTAAATCAAATTGATGGGCGATCAACTGGGCTTTCGCTAATGGGCGTAACTGAGGAATAGAAGTAAGTATTTGTTGCAGCATATTTGCCCCGTGAATAAATGCACTGACATTAATACTCGATTGTAAACTTTCCAATAGATAATCAAAATTAGCAATCAATCGCGAATTAACCCCCACAGGCACAATGAATTTATCCTTAGGCCCTTTTAAGTGATTGATGAAAGTATCACAATGATCACCACTGAAGTGTGCCCAGTAAACGGTCCATGGATTAGTTAAACTCGATTGATAGCTGTGGGCGACGCCACTGGGCAATAGTAATAAATCCCCCGCATTCACTTGATGGCGTTCTTGATCGACACAAAACTCCCCACCCCCTTCAATGCAATAAATTAACAAATTATCGTCGTGCACACGACGCAACATAGTATGCTTTGCTGCGCGCTTATAGCAACCAGCAGCTTTAGGGTATAGCCCTTGAGAGAGTTTGTTAGTCGCCAAGTTTCGGGTGATGGTTCTTGGCACAACCAGGCGAAGGCTGTCTTGCGGCAATGGCCAGTTTGAAGGTTGACTCATCTCTTAGCCTCTATTTATATATACTAAAGGATTATATGTATCGCAATATAATCCATCAAATGCGCAAGATTATCAATCGTTACCTCTTCATCTGTATGCTTAAATAATTGCAATTAGAATATACAAGCCCATAAAAAGGATAATAAATCATGATTGCACAAGTACCTCTATTGATTAATGGCGAGTTCATTAACAGCAAAAGCACGAAACTCATCGACGTTACTAACCCAGCTACGCAGGAAGTGATTGCGCAAGTTCCCTGCGCGACTGATGAAGAGGTTAATACTGCGATTGAAACAGCTAAAGATGCCTTTGCTATATGGAAAGAAAAGTCAGTCGGTGATCGCGCTAGAGTCATGCTGACTTATCAGGCTTTACTAAAAGAGCACCAAAAAGAAATAGCGACAATTTTGTCTAAGGAATCAGGTAAAACATTTCCCGATGCTATGGGAGATGTATGGCGCGGTATTGAAGTGGTCGAACACGCCGCTAATGTGGCATCCCTGACTATGGGAGAAACGCTGGAGAATGTTGCCCGTAAAATAGATTGTTACAGCTTCACTCAGCCACTGGGTGTCTGTGTCGGTATTACGCCTTTCAATTTTCCAGCAATGATTCCGTTGTGGATGTTCCCGATAGCGATTGCTTGTGGTAACGCTTTTATATTAAAACCTTCTGAGCAAAACCCATTAACACCCATGCGCTTAGCAGAACTTTTTGTTGAAGCAGGAGCGCCTAAAGGCATCTTGCAAGTACTACACGGTGACAAAGAAGTGGTACAGCAGCTATTGGTACACCCTGATTTACCGGCGATCTCTTTTGTTGGCTCTGTGGCTGTAGGGGAGCATATCTATCGTACCGGTAGTGATCATATGAAGCGGGTACAAGCCTTTGCCGGTGCCAAAAATCATATGGTTGTTATGCCGGATGCGGCTAAAAAGCAAGTAATTAATAACATAGCGGGTGCCTCAGTAGGCGCTGCAGGTCAGCGTTGTATGGCTATTTCTGTCGCGGTGTTTGTCGGCGATTCAAAGGCGTGGATTCCTGAAATAAAAGAAGCTTTAGCACAAGTGCGCCCAGGTGCTTGGGATGATGAAGAGGCGGGATACGGACCACAGATTAATCCTCAAGCGAAAGAGCGCGTACTTAATTTTATCGCACAGGGCAAGGCTGAGGGTGCTAACTGTATTCTAGATGGATCAGACGTGGTGGTCGAAGGTTTGGAGAAAGGTAACTTTGTTGGCCCAACTATGTTCACTGATGTCACCACAGATATGACTATATATCAGGAAGAGATTTTTGGCCCGGTATTGATCGCCATTGAAGTGGCAACGCTTGAAGATGCCATTGCACTGATCAATGAAAACCCTTACGGTAATGGCACGTCGATCTTTACTTCATCAGGTGCGGCTGCACGTAAATACCAGCATGAAATTCAAGTGGGTAATGTAGGTATTAACGTGCCTGTTCCTGTACCACTGCCAATGTTTTCGTTTACCGGGTGGAAGAAGTCTTTCTTTGGTGATCAACATGCTTATGGCAAGCAGGGTGTTAAGTTCTTTACTGAGACTAAAACAATTACAGCGCGCTGGTTTGATGAAGATATCGACACCGGTGTCAATACCACTATCGATTTGAAATAAATATTCACCCTGAATTAGTGCTCTGATTCAGGGTGATGCCTCTATGCAGGAGTGAGCTTGTGAGTTGTGTACTACTAACAGAACATCAAACGTTTGATGGGCGTAAAGTCATAGAAATAACGTTGAATGCGCCGCGCTCGTTAAATGCGCTATCACTGGAAATGATCAACATTATTCAGCCGGCCTTAGATAGCTATAGAGATGATGATTCAGTGGTGGCTATTATCTTAGATGGTAGCGGCGAAAAAGCCTTTTGTGCTGGTGGCGATGTAGTGAGTTTGTATCACTCGTTACAACAAGAGGGGGGTGGTGAGCTTGCAAAAAACTATTTTGAAGCAGAATACCGCTTAGATTACACAATCCATACTTACCCTAAACCTATTATTGGCTGGGGTGCAGGCATTGTGATGGGTGGTGGTTTAGGTTTATTAGCGGGCTGCCATTATTCAGTGGTTACAGAGACGACCATGATCGCTATGCCAGAGGTCACTATTGGTCTCTACCCTGATGTAGGTGCCAGTTGGTTTTTGAACCGCTGTCCCGGTCGTACTGGGTTGTTTTTAGGTATGACAGGTCAGCGTATTAACGCAGCAGATGCTAAGTATTTAGGCATAGCACAACGTCAATTGGACAACGCGCAGCGCCCTGAATTTATCGAGCAGCTATTAGCCGCTGATTTAGCAAGCAATGCCCATGCCTCAATCAATCAGATTTTAAGAGGCTTAGAAAATATCAGTGAAGCGCAGCTACAAATCTCTCCAGTCAGAGAACATTTTGACTTGATTCAAACGCTCACCGATGTGGACAGTGCCAATGAGTTTGTAAAAAACTTACTGGCGCTCGAACTGGATGATAGCTGGGTTAATAAAGCGCAAAAAGCAGTCGCTCATGGTAGCCCAATGTCTATCGCGATGATTTACCAGCAGTTAGCGTTAAGTAAACACCTTTCATTAAAGCAAGTGTTTATGGCTGAGCTTGCGCTATCAGTGCAATGCTGTGTGGTGGGAGAGCTAGCAGAAGGGGTCAGGGCATTACTGATCGATAAAGACGGCGCACCTAAATGGCGCTTTAAGCAAGTGGAACAAGTTGAGCAAGCTTTTCTCGATCAGCTGTTTGATCCTGTTTGGCCCACCAACCCACTGGCAGACATGTAGTAA
>Ga0209291_1001327_pt1 | contig 22099 bp, 22 predicted proteins | sample GOMGulsemesocosm_FD_184633 | JGI IMG/M metagenome (GOLD analysis project Ga0209291, IMG submission 184633) | Methane-oxidizing microbial communities from mesocosms in the Gulf of Mexico - GOM9B Gulf of Mexico (SPAdes) (version 2) | ecosystem: Environmental > Aquatic > Marine > Cold seeps...
TGGACAATTTTGGCATCAATTATACCAGTGTTTGGATTTACAGGTTCATTAAAGTTGTCAATAGTTGCAGCTGTTATTGTTTTTGTGTTGGGTTTAGGGATGTTGTATTATGCAATTTTGTTGTACAAACGAATGGATTCTAAAACAGCACGGCAATTAATGTTGGCAAGTGTATCTTATATTACCTTGTTACAAATAGTGTATATAGTAGATAAATTTTTACAATAAATAAATTATGGATTTAACTCACGGTACGGAGCAAGAGAAAATTGGAAGGGCAAAAAAAACCATGTTGTGGTTTGCAATGATAAGTATGACTATGACTTTTGCAGGTTTAACTAGTGCATATGTAGTAAGTAGTTCAAGGCCAGATTGGTTAAAGGATTATGAGTTGCCTCCAATGTTATTGTGGAGTACTATTGTAATAATAATTAGTAGTATTACCATTCATCTTGCAAAAAAGGCTATTGAAAAGGGATCGGATAAACAAGGTATGATATTGCTAGTAAGTTCTTTGATTTTGGGCTTAGCTTTTGTTGTATTACAGTGGCAAGGTTTCTCATACATGGTGTCTGAATTAGGTTATAACTTTACGGGGCCAACAAGTAATGTGGTTATTTCCTTTATGTATATCTTGTTTTCATTGCATTTAGTGCACTTGTTTTCGGGTATAATAGTTCTGGCTATCATAATTTATAACCATTATAAACAACGCTACAGTAACGGACAAACACTTGGATTAGAGCTTGGTGTGATGTTTTGGCACTTTTTAGATTTTCTGTGGGTGTATTTGTTTTTGTTTTTCTATTTCGTTAGATAAGAAAAATAGTTATTTTTGTTTTTTTTAAGAAAATTTTATAATTCAATAATTCAATAAATAGTATGGGAGCTACAGCAGCTGTAAATTCTGGACATGATACAAGTAAAGGTTTCGGGAAACCTTTCGGGATTAGTTATGGTAAAATGATGATGTGGTTTTTCATATTATCAGATGCTTTAACTTTTTCTGGTTTCATTGTTGCTTACGGATTTTCTAGATTTAAATTTATAGAAGAATGGCCAATTGCCGATGAAGTGTTTAATCACTTTCCATTTTTACATGGGGTAGATGCGCCAATGTTATATGTTGCGTTAATGACATTTATATTAATTGCTTCTTCTGTAACAATGGTACTTGCGGTTGATGCAGGTCATCATATGAAAAAGAACAAAGTAATTACTTACATGTTCTTAACTATTATTGGTGGTGTAATATTCGTTGGGTCACAAGCATGGGAGTGGAAAAACTTCATAGCTGGTGGATACGGAGCAGTTACAACAAAATCAGGAAAGTTATTACAATTTACCGATGCTGAAGGGCATAGAGTTCGTATGAGTACTTTTGTGGTAGCTTCTGCTACTGACAGGGTACATCATGAAGCTAGTAAAGGTTTGTGGAGTGTTGAAGAAGCTTCATTGCCTCCATATGCTATGAAGGATGTTGTGAGTTCATTTGCTGCTGATTCTAACTTAAGAGTTAGAGTACAACAGTTAACTGAAGAGGGAGAGAAAACAGTTTTAAGTAGAGCAGAATCTATTGAAGCTTTAAAAAGAGGAGTTCGTTCTGTTGAAGGAGCTAACTTAAAAGAGAATGAATATGGTCACCCATTATTTGCTGATTTCTTCTTCTTTATTACAGGTTTTCACGGATTTCACGTACTTACGGGTATCTTAATAAATATTATCATTTTTATCAATGTAGTATTAGGTACATATGAAAAAAGAGGGCAATATGAAATGGTAGAAAAAGTTGGTCTTTACTGGCACTTTGTAGATTTAGTTTGGGTATTCGTATTTACTTTCTTCTACTTAGTATAATTTGATTACGATATAGCATTATAAAATAGATAACGATTTAAAAGCATAGCAATGGCACAAGAAGTACAACCTTTCTTTTTCGGACTATTAAAACCAAAAAACAACATTAGTAAAATATGGATGGTGTTTTGGTTATTATCTGCAGTAACAATTTTTGAAGTTGTTTTAGGGCTTATCAAGCCTGAATCATTAGTTCAGAATAGAATAGTGGGAATGAAAATTTTAAACTGGATTTTCATTATCTTAACTGTATACAAAGCATATTATATTACATGGGCATTCATGCACATGGATGGAGAAAAAAAATGGTTCAGACGTTCAGTAGTTTGGACAGGAGTATTTTTAATATTATACCTTTCTTTTATTGTTTTAATAGAAGGTGGTTATATTTATGAAATCATGACATCTTCATTTGTCACTAGAGATTTTTAGTAGATGAATACATATTTATAAATAAAAAAGACGGTTAATTTAACCGTCTTTTTTATTTTTGTAATCTAATTAACCACCTTTTATAGGTAGTGTTAGTTTTGAATATATCAATATCATCTTTCATTCGAGATTAGTCTCGAGGAAATTAAGCCCACTACTGGGATTAAAAGTATTTATTTTGAATAAAAAAAACATCATCTTAGGGCTTTTGTTTATTTGCCCAATTATTATCTACCTTTTTTTCGCAACAGGAGTTTATAATTTCTCTGCATTGCCAATAGTTTCTACAAATGTAAAAGAGGTTTCTGCTTTTAAAAACCTTAAAGGAGAACAGGTTCAATTAAAAGATAAATTGACAGTTTTAGGGTTTTTAGGGTCAGATTTAACAGATAGGAAAATCAATGTATATAATTTACATGAAGAAATATACAAAGGAATTCATAGTTCGGATAAGGATTTTCAAATGCTAATGTTACTTCCTGTTGGTGCAGAATCACAAGTTGAGGAAATTATTGTGGAGCTTTCTCGTTATGCGGAAATTAATAAGTGGCAGTTTGCCTTTGGTACTCCGGAGGCAATTAAAGAGGTGTATAAATCGCTAAATTTATCAGAAACCTTAGATGAAAATTTAGGGACTGACTATGTTTTTATAATTGATAAAGAGCAAAGTTTACGTTGCGCAGATGATAAAGAATTAAAATCGTATAACGGTTATGATGCAACTGCAGTTTCTGTTTTGCATAAAAAAATGGATAATGATGTAACAGTATTGTTGTTTGAATATAATGCGGCATTAAAGAGTAATTATAAAATAAATAGAAGAGATTCATTTTTAAAAATCAATCAAAAAGATGAAGAATAATAAATCATATATTGGAATTACATTTATCATTTTAGTTTTCGGGATTTTTGCTATTCCAAAAATAATTGACCGTATTTCAAATGATACCATTACGGATGCTAATAGGTTAAATAAAGTAAAAAAAGGTGTACAATCTACTTATACCGATTCAGGTTTAGTAAAGTTTAATAAAGTTCCTGATTTTAATTTTCGAAATCAAGATAGTATTGAGCTTGGAAATTCATTTTTTAAGGATAAGGTATTTGTGGTAGAATTCTTTTTTACTACATGTCCAACTATTTGTCCCATTATGACTCAAAGTATGTTGCAAATTGAAGATAAATTTGGTGATCTAGATGATTTTGCAATTGCTTCTTTTACTATTAACCCAGCTCATGACACACCTTCTGTATTAAATAAATACATGGTTGATCACGGAATAAAGTCAAAAAATTGGCAAATGCTTACAGGTAGTCATGATGATGTCATGAAGCTAGCAAATAAGGGTTTTAATCTATATGCAGCTATGGAAGACAAAGCACCTGGTGGTTTTGAGCACTCTGGTATGTTTGCCTTGGTGGATAAAAACGGTTTTATTCGTTCACGAAAAGATGAGTTTGGAAATCCAATTTTGTGTTATCGTGGAATCACAGAAACTAGTAAAGATGAGTTAGGGGAGGTTGTTGATACTTCATATCATCAATTAACTGAATTGAAACAAGATATTTTAAAATTGCTTAAAGAGTAATTTTATCAATATTTGGCAATCTAATGCAATTCAAACTTCGTTAAAAAAATATTAAAAAATGAACACACAAAACGTTACAGAACAGAAATACAATAAATGGATTTGGATATTATCTATAGTTATACCATTAGCAGTTGCGGCGTTATTTAAAGTTAACTTAAAGGAATATGTTGAGCCGTTAACTTTTTTACCGCCTATATATGCTACAATAAATGGTTTTACAGCCATTGTATTGGTTGCTGCGGTAGTGATGATTAAAAAAGGGGATAGAGTTATTCATGAGAGCTTAATGAAGTTAGCTATTGCTTTATCTGTTTGTTTTTTGGTATTATATATTGGGTATCACATGACTTCTGAGTCAACAAAATTTGGTGGAGAAGGAGTTGTTAAATATGTATATTATTTTCTTCTATTAACACACATTGTGTTGTCGGTTGCAGTAATACCATTGGTGTTAATTACCTATGTAAAAGCTCTAGCCAAGCGATTTGACAAGCATAAAAAAATAGCAAAAATAACATTTCCTCTTTGGTTGTATGTTGCAATTACAGGAGTGGTTGTTTATTTAATGATATCTCCTTATTATGTTTAATATAAAAAAACTCCTCTTATCTCTCTTTTTTCTTCTTTTCTCTTTTTCAATGAAAGGGCAATGTGCTATGTGTAGAGCTCAGTTAGAGAGTATGGATGATAACTCTTTGGCGGAAAGCGTTAACGATGGGATAGTGTATTTAATGGCGGTACCATATATATTAATTGCTGTTGTCGGTTTTTTTATTTGCAGAAGTTTTCAAAAAAAAAAGACAAGTAAATAGGTTTGTTTTTATAATTACATATTAGGAAAATAAACTTAACCTTTTCTTAGAAGATGTATTTTTTACAGCAATCCATAAGTGGCTGTGGTATAGGATATTACGTTTTTTATTTGTAACTTGTATACTTCTTCCCAAAAAGCAATCACATTATTATTGAATAGAATAACTTATGACATTTGTTTTTAGTTTTTATAGTAGGTGAGCACTTTTTTTTCAAATCTATAAACCTATATATTATGAAAAATTTTAAGCTTTTTTTGTCTGCTATATTTGTTGTATTGCTGTTTAGTTCATGTGAAAACGAGGAAGATTTGTTTATTGAAAACACAGATTTAAATACAGAAGCCTCCGTAGGTAGTATAATTGAATCTGCTAATAGAGGGCCAACTATAATTTTTGGTAGGTATTATGGAAAATGTTTTGGAAATGAATGTGTAGAAATATTTAAATTGGTTGATATCATTTTATTGGAAGATACAGAAGATAATTACCCGGCTACTGGAACTTTCTATAAAGGTAGTTTTGTAAGTTTTAAAGGTGCTGATAGAGTTAATACAAGCCAGATATTATCAAGTTTTCCATTAGAGTTGTTAGGCTCTAAATTAATAACTTACGGAGCTCCAGATGCAGGAGATTGGGGAGGGATATATTTAGAGTATCAAGATGGTAACCACCACAGATTTTGGTTTTTGGATTTAAAAGCAGAAAACACCCCTAAGTATTTAAGATCGTATATAACCTTAATTGATAAAAAAATAACGGAAATAGGAGAGATTAATAACCTGAATTAATATTGCTTAGAAGTATATATTTCAAGGCGACTAAAACAGCTAAATAAGTTTGTTTTAGTCGCTTTTTTTGTTAGTCATTTATTTTTTTTTGAGTTTTCACATAATTAATTCTCTCCTTAAGTGGCTGATTTAAGAGTGTTTTTTTTAAGAATAGTTTCTATAAATTTATAAGCAGTTATTATTTCAATAATGTAATTGTGGTCCTTCTTATATTCAGTTCTAAAAATTAACATCTTTTTTATCTTCTTTACTGTAACAAATTTGAAATTGAATAGTCTTATAAATAAGTTAATAACAAAAACACTTGTTTTTCGTTTATAAGAATGGTTTTTCTTTTTGTTAGTAATTAATCAATACATCAATTAAATGTTAGAAATCAAAAAACTACACAAGTCTTATCCGATAGGTAAGGACTCATTACATGTATTAAAAGGAATTGACCTTTCAGTAAAAGAAGGAGAGTTGGTTGCTATTATGGGGTCTTCAGGTTCTGGAAAATCTACTTTACTGAATATTATCGGTATGCTTGATGAAGCAGATGAAGGCGATTATATTTTAGATAACGTCCCTATAAAAAATTTAAACGAAAAAAAAGCTGCCGTATATCGTAATAAATTTTTAGGATTTATTTTTCAGTCTTTCAACTTAATTAATTACAAAAATGCAGTTGAGAATGTTTCTCTTCCATTATATTATCAAGGAGTAAATAGAAAAGAACGCCATGAAAAAGCAATGTTTCATTTAGGAAAAGTTGGTTTAACTGATTGGGCTAAACATTTGCCTAACGAACTATCTGGAGGGCAAAAACAACGTGTTGCTATTGCAAGGGCATTAGCCGCTCAACCAAAATTATTGTTAGCTGATGAGCCTACAGGTGCTTTGGATACCAAAACATCCTATGAAATTATGGATTTCATTCAAGAGTTGAATGATGAAGGAAAAACAATATTAATAGTAACTCATGAGGAAGATATCGCCAATATGTGTAAGCGTATTGTGCGTTTAAAGGATGGTGTTATTATGGAAGATAGTTATGTAGAACAAGTTAGAGCTTCACAATATGTTTGATTTAGGGCTTTGGCGAGAAATATTTCAGAGCATGAGTAAAAATAAACTGCGAAGTTTACTTTCGGGGTTTACAGTTTCTTTTGCAATCTTATTATTTACCTTGTTATTCGGGATAGCTAATGGCTTAGAAAACACCTTTAATGATTTATTTAAAGATGATGCTCAAAACTCTATTTTTATAAGGGCAGGTCGTACTACACAGCCATATAAAGGTTTTAAATCTGGACGGGTTATTCAATTTAAAAATGAAGACTATACATATTTAAAGGAGGGTTTTGGAGATAAAGTACAATACATTACTTCTAGAATCTATAAAAATTTACCTGCATCATATAAAAATGAAAAAAATGTGTATGATGTAAGGGCAGTGCATCCAGATCATCAATATTTAGAAAAAACATTGGTGTATGAAGGAAGGTATATTTCTACTAAAGATATTAAGGAAAGAACGAAGGTTATAGTTATTGGTAGGTTAGTTGAAGAGGATTTATTTACTAAAACAACTGCTTTAGGAAAGTATGTGAATTTGGGAGGTATCTCTTATAAAGTTGTAGGAGTGTATAGAGATGATGGAGGGGATAATGAGGAACGAATTATTTATTTGCCAGTCTCTACCGCTCAGCAAGTTTATGGAAATACGGATCATGTAAATCAGATTAACTTGACTCATAATCCAGAAATGAAATCTGAAGAAGCAATTGCATTTAGTAAGACTTTAGAAGAGAAACTAAAAAAGAGGTTTAAAGTTGCTCCCGATGATCAACGTGCTATACGATTGTTTGATATAGCAAGTAGATCAAGCGAAGTAAATCAAATGACCACGGTTTTAGGAATATTGATTCTGGTAATAGGAATGGGGACATTGATAGCAGGGATAGTTGGTATTGCTAATATTATGATCTTTGTGGTGAAAGAACGTACTAAAGAGTTAGGGATACGTAAAGCTTTAGGAGCTACTCCTAAATCGATTGTTCGTTTGATTATGTATGAGTCAGTTGTAGTAACTGCTTTTGCTGGATATTTAGGACTCGTTGTAGGTATGGGGACTCTAGAGTTAATAGGAGATGGGTTGAAAGATTATTTTATAAAAGATCCAAGTGTAAGTACTACTTTAATAGTTAGTGCAACTATTGTATTGATTGTTGCAGGAGCAATTGCAGGATATGTGCCAGCGAAAAGAGCATCTAGAATAAAACCAATTATAGCATTAAGAGACGAATAATATGATACGATTTTTAATAGAACGCGATACTTGGCAAGAAATTTACGATAGTTTACGTAAAAATAAATTCCGTACAATAGTTACTATGATAGGAGTTTGGTGGGGGATTTTACTGTTGATTTGGTTGTTAGGTTCAGCTAGAGGAATGGAAAATAAATTTAACAGAATGTTCGGTGATTTTGCTACTAACTCCGTATTTATTTGGGGGCAGTATACCAATAAACCTTTTAAAGGGTTTCAGGAAGGCAAACAAGTTAGGTTAACCCTAAATGATGCTAAAATTGTTCAGTCAGAAGTTGAAGGAATTGAATTTGTGGTGCCTAGAAACCAAACTAACGGTAGAGTGATTCGTGGTTTTCAATCAGGAAATTATGGTATTGCAGGTGATTACCCTTTGTTGGATAAAGTTCAAAAAAAGAAGTTACTTCATGGTAGGTTTATCAACCAAAAAGATATTGATGAGCGTAAAAAAATGGCGTTTATTTCTGAGGATATTTACAAGCAATTATTTAAAAAAGGTGAAGATGCAATTGGACAATATATTCAAATAAATAGCATCAATTTTAAAGTAGGAGGAATATACAAAGCCAGTAGTATGGGCGGACCTTCAACGGATATTCATATTCCGTTCACAACTTTTCAACAAATTTATAATAAAGGAGAAGAAATTGGTTGGATGATGGTTACTGGGAAACCAGAATATGACATCAAGCAAATAGAATTGGATGCTAAACTTATTTTAAAAAATTTAAATAGGGTTCATCCAGAAGACAAACGTGCTTTTGGTAGTTTTAATTTGGGAAAAGAATTTAAAAAAGCTACAGGGTTTTTAACGGGAATGCAATTTTTAACCTGGTTTGTTGGAATAGCGACTTTGATAGCAGGGGTTTTTGCAATAGGTAACATCTTATTAATAACCGTTAAAGAACGAACTAAAGAAATCGGAATAAGGCGAGCATTAGGGGCAACCCCTTTTGAAATTAAACGTCAGATAGTTTTAGAAGCAGTATTATTAACTTTAGTGGCTGGACTAGCAGGAATTATTTCTGGAGGATTAATATTAATGGCCATGGATTTAGCGCTTGGGAAAGGTGAGGATGCCATGCTGGTTAATGCTTCAGTGTCCATTCCAATCGTTTGGTTAGCCTTAGCGATATTGATAATATTCGGAACTTTAATAGGGATGATACCAGCGCATAAAGCAACTAGTGTAAGGCCGATTGATGCATTAAGAGAAGAATAGAGTAAATAGATATAAAAACAATCAATTAAAATAAGAATAAGTAAATCAAACAAAATGAGTAAAACACTTAAAATAATATTCGTAGTCATAGGAATTGCTTTATTAGTAATGGTTATGAGTTTTTTTGCAGATAAAAATTCGAAAACTGCAGTAGAATATAAAACGGAATCACCATTTAAAGCTAATATCGTTACTAAAACTGTTGCTACAGGAAAAGTAAACCCAGAAGAAGAAGTAGAATTGAAACCTCAAATATCTGGTATTGTTTCTGAGATATTAGTTGAAGAAGGAGATATTGTTAAAAAAGGGGATTTAATTGCTCGTATTAGAGTAGTTCCTAATGCACAGAATTTAGCAAGTTCTCAAAGTAGGGTTCGTTCAGCGAAATTGTCCTTCGATAATTCTAAAACATTATATGACCGTAATAAAGCGTTATTTGAAAAGGGAGTGATATCTAAACAAGACTTCGAGAATAGCGAATTGGCGTACAATCAGTCTAGACAAAGTTTAATTCAAAGTCAGACAGATTTTCAAATCATAAAAAAAGGTTCAGCTGCTGGTTCAGGATCAGCTGCAAATACTGATATTATTGCTCAGATTTCAGGAACAATTTTAGAAATACCTGTTAGAGAAGGTAATCAAGTAATTGAAAGTAATACATTCAATGCAGGGACAACTATTGCTACTATAGCAGATATGAGTAAAATGATATTTGAAGGAAAAGTTGATGAGGCAGAAGTAGGGAAGTTAAGAGAAGGAAGAGAAATAATTATTAAGTTAGGAGCAATTGAGGAAAAGGATTTTCCTGCAAAATTAACTTTTGTAGCGCCTAAAGGAAAGGAAGAGTCTGGAGCAGTTCAGTTTACTATAAAAGCTGATGTAACAATCGATAAGGATACCTATGTAAGAGCAGGTTATAGTGCTAATGCTGAAATTGAATTAGAAAAGAAAGATTCTGTGTTTTCAATTAAAGAGTCATTATTGCAATTTAACAGAATTACTGAAAAGCCGTTTGTTGAAGTTGAAACAGGAGATCAGAAATTTAAAAAGGTTGATGTGAAGTTAGGAATATCAGATGGTATTAATGTTGAAATTACTGACGGTTTAAAAGATGGTGATAAAATTAAAGTTTGGAACAAAGCTTCAAAAGACAATAACGATGAAGAGGAGGATAATGACTAATTTACAGCAAGTACAAATGAAAAAAATCATATTAGGTTTAACTATAGCAATCACATCATTATCATTCGCTCAAGAAAAGCAATGGACATTACAAGAATGTGTTAACCATGCTTTAGAGAATAATATTTCGGTTAAGCAAGCTGAATTAGATACTGATTTAGCTATTGAAAATATTAGAACTGCAAAAGGAAATTTTTTGCCAGGTGTAAATGCTTCTGCTTCTCAAAATTTTAATTTTGGATCTTTTATTGATAATAATGGTGGGCGTGTAGCAAGTGATAGTAGAGGAAATAGTTTTGGAATCAATACTGGGGTTAGTATTTTTAATGGTTTTCAAAACACAAATACCTATAAGCAGTCAAAATTAGGTTTAGAATCAAGTAAACTGCAATTAGCTATTTTAAAGGATAATATTTCCTTGAATGTTGTTAATAGTTATTTAAATGTGCTGTTTAATAAAGAAAGTTTGCGAATTGCTGATGATAAAATAAAAGTAACTGAGCAACAGTTAACTCAAATTCAAAAATTTGTTGATGCAGGTGTTAGAGCTGTAGCGGACTTATCTGAAATTAAAGCGCAATTGGCAACAGATCAGCAAAGCTACGTAAATGCTCAAAATAGTATAGATCTTGCATTATTGAGCTTAGCTCAGTTATTACAAGTATCACATGTTGGGTTTGATGTTCATAATATTGAACTTGATATTACTTCTGTAGCATTGTTATATAACAATACGGAAGATATTTTTAATAGAGCTTCTGAGGATAGACCAGAAATTAAAAGTGCTCAGTTGGGTATTGATGATGCCGAATATAGCGTTGCAATTGCAAAAGGAGCTTATATGCCGACATTGAGTGCAAGTGCAAGTGCTGGAACTTCATATCAGCATAGGCAAGGAAAAAAAGACGATATTACATTTACAGATATTAATGATCCTTTTGATTTAACAGATGATGTAATTACAGTTATTCCAAATGGATTTGGAGATCAATTAGATAATAATTTAGGGTACAACGTTAGCTTAAATTTAAGTATCCCAATTTTTAACAGAAACCAATCTAAAGCAAGAGTAAATAGCGCTAAAATTAATGTGGCTAAAAGTACTACTAGGTTAATTCAGGCAAAGCAAGACTTAAGGTCGAAAATAGAAAATGCGTATGCGGATGCTAAAGCTTCTTTAAAGCAATTTGAATCAGCTCAATTATCAGTAGCAGCTCAGGAAGAAGCTTTTAAAAACGCTAAAGATAGATATGATTTAGGAGTAATGACTTCTTTTGAATTTGAGCAAGTTAGAAGTCGTTTTGTAACAGCACAATCCTCTTTGGTTAATGCAAAATACAATTTTGTTTTTAAGTCTAAAGTGTTAGATTTTTACGCTGGTAAATCATTAATAGACTAGTAAAGTAAAACTAAAGTGATAAAAAACTATTGTAGGTCTTTTTACTAAAAAGGATGTACAGTAGTTTTTTTTATTTCTGATGATGTAGTTTCAATAGAATTGTCGAATTTTGCTATAAATTCAATATCTGTGGCTTATATCTTACAAATAGAAACATCAACAACTAATTGTTCAGTGGTAATCTCTAATAGTGGAGAAACTATTGCGCTGAAGGAAGTTAGTAACGGATATTCACATGCCGAAAACTTACACGTATTTATTAAAAATATTTTAGCTGAGAATGAATTAAAGTATTCTGACTTAAATGCAATTGCTGTAAGTAAAGGACCTGGTTCATACACAGGTTTACGTATAGGTGTGTCAACAGCTAAAGGTTTATGTTTTTCATTAGATATCCCGTTAATAGCTTTAGAAACACTAGAGGTATTAGCACATCAGGTAAAGATTGATAATGGTTTTATTGTTCCGATGATTGACGCAAGACGTATGGAAGCTTATACAAAAGTATTTGATACTGATTATAAAAGCGTACGTGAAATTAAGGCTGAAATATTAGATTCAGCTTCTTTTTCTGAGTTTTTGATAAAAGATAAGGTCATTTTTATAGGCAATAAGACTGAAAAAGCACAAGAAGTTATTCAACACAATAAGGCTGAGTTTATTGAAACATTTCCTTCTGCAAAAGATATGAGTGAATTGGCTTATGCTAAGTTTGAAAAAAATGATTTTGAAGATGTTGCTTATTTCGAGCCCTACTACTTAAAAGATTTTTTAGTAACACCTGCTAAAAAGAAAGCCTAAAGAATTATTCTAGTTAATATCTAAAACAGCCATTTTGCATTAGTGAAATGCTATATTATTCTAATAGGTACTCGTTCCTTAAACTTCTTTAAGTTGATTGAAAAAAGAAAGCTGTCTGAAAGGTAAATTTATTTTTCAGACAACTTTCTTACTTGAATAAGAATACTTCTTTATCCTTGCTTCCTTATCTCTACAGTATGAGGGTAAGGTATTTCTATACCCGCTTCGTCAAGAGCTATTTTGCATTTTTCTAAAGTTCCGAAATACACAGCCCAATAATCAGCTGTGGTTGCCCATGGTCTTACGGCAAAGTTTACGGAGCTATCAGCTAGTTCAGATACGTTAACACTAGGGGCTGGGTCACTTAACACTTGTGGATTATCGGTTAAAACTTTTAATAAAACAGCTTTTGCTGTTTTAATATCTTCATCATAACCAATACCAATAGTTAAATTCACACGCAATTGCCCTTCGGTAGAATAGTTAGTAATATTACCATTAGATAAAGTTCCATTAGGAATAATAATTTCTTTGTTTTCAGGACTATTTATTTTTGTGGTAAATATTTCTATTTCCTTTACAACTCCTAGTTCACCTTGAGCTTCAATTAAATCACCAATTTTAAATGGTTTGAAGATCATAATTAAAACGCCTCCTGCGAAATTTGCAAGTGACCCTTGTAGAGCTAATCCAACAGCTAAACCTGCAGATGCTAATATTGCAGCAAATGAAGTTGTTTCAATACCTAAAACACCTAGAATAGTAATGATTAAAACTATTTTAAAAGTCCAGCTTAATAGGTTTATCAGGAATTTTTGAAGGCTTTTTTCATAGCCTCTTTTGTCCATTAGTTTATTAGTCTGTTTTAATGTTTTTTTGATTACCCATGACCCGATAAGCCAAATCAAGATGGCTCCAATTACTTTTGGTCCAAACTCACTTACAAAGTTAATTCCTTTTTCTATCCAGATACTTGCTTCGTTTTGAGTGTTTTCTAATTCTTTTGATTGCATTTTATTTTCTAATTAAAGTTAGTGCTTGTTCAATGTTTTCGGTAGGTAGTTGACAAACCGAATTTTTACAAATGTAAATGTATGTTTTTTTAGGAATTATTCTATATTCTAACAAAGGAAGTTCTTTCATTTTAGTGTTGTTCTCTTCTGATGAATTGTGTCCAGAAAATAGGATGTTGGGTAAATATTGTTTTTTTAAATAATTAATTTTTGATAGAGCATTTTCACCGGTAATTACAATTTCTTGAAATTTTTCAGAGTTCATAAGGAAAAGATCCAGCCAATTGGAATACCCCGATCCGTAATTGTTTATTTGTGGAAGGATATTGTGAAGCATTTTTTTGGAAGTCTCACTGTATTTCTTGTTGTTAAAATGTATCCCTAACATAAATAAGTTTTTTGCCATAATGGAATTACTGGCAGGAATTACATTATCACGATATTCAGTATTTCTGACTACTAATTTAGGGTCTTCATCTGAAGTGAAATAAAATAGATTATTCTCGGTGTTATAAAAATGAGTAAAACAATAATCGGTCAGATTTTTAGCGCTATATAACCATTTTTCATCTAACGTATTTTCATATAATTTTATAAAGGCTTCTATAACGGTTGCATAATCTTCAAGGTAGCCGTTAATGGTACTTTTTCCATTCTTGAAATTATGAAATAATCCACCATCATTTTTAAACAAGTTATCAGAAATGAATGTCGCGTTTTTTTGAGCTATTTTTAAATACTTCTCTTCATTTAAAGCTTCATAAGCATCAAGATAGCCGACTAGCATTAGTGCATTCCATGAAGTAAGCGTTTTGTCGTCTAATGAAGGCTTTTTACGTTGTTCTCTTACGTTGTGTAATGCTGTAATACATTTATCGATGGTAACATGTAATTGAGGTATTAAAAGGTCAAATTTCTTTGCGATTTTTTCGTCACTATCTTTTCTAGTTAATACATAAGTGCTTTTTTCCCAATAACCGTATTCATTTACATTATAGTAATCTGCAAATAGTTTATAGTCTTTTTTGAGTGTTGATTTTAACTCCTCTTTAGTCCATAAATAAAAAGCCCCTTCTTCTTTCTCTCCTAAATGATTATAACTATCAGCGTCTAAGGAAGAATAGAAATATCCTTTTTGATGATATAATTCTTGCTCAATAAAATTCAGTGTTCTTTGTATGGTTGTTTTGTATAACTCATTTTTGGTGAGCTTGTATGCTTGTGAATAGAGACTTACCAGTTGACCATTGTCATACAACATTTTTTCAAAATGCGGTATGTGCCATCGGATGTCTGTTGAGTATCTGGAAAACCCTCCGTCAATATGGTCAAAGACACCTCCATAAGTCATTTTGGTTAATGTTAAATTTATATATTCTAGAAGCTCGTTGTCATTTTGTAAATGAGCATATTTTAATAGGAAAGCATAATTGTTGGGAAGCATAAATTTAGGAGCCCTTTTAGTGCCTCCGAATTTATTATCAAAAGATGTTTTCCATTGTTCAACTATAGTAGAAATATCTTCAGTTTTAAAAGAAATAGCATTGGGGTTTTTAGCTACTAAATCAGAGGTGACAATTCCTTGTTCTAAATTATCGGCATAGGAAATGAACTTTTGAGGATCGTTTTGAAATTGTTTTTGGAGTTGTGTTAAAGCTGATATCCAATCATTTTTTCTGAAATATGTCCCGCCCCAAACAGGTCTTCCGTCAGGTAATGCAATTACATTTAATGGCCACCCGCCTCAGCCAGTAATTAATTGAATAGCACTCATGTATACTTGGTCAACATCTGGCCGTTCCTCTCTATCTACTTTAATAGTAATAAAATCATCATTCATTACCTTGGCAACATCTTCTTGTTCAAAACTTTCTTCTTCCATTACGTGGCACCAATGACATGCTGAATATCCGATACTAATAATAATAAGTTTATTCTCTTTTTTAGCTTGCTTTAATGCGTTTTCGCCCCAGGGTTTCCAGTTTACAGGGTTGTGAGCATGCTGTAACAAATACGGACTAGTTTCATTACTCAGTTCATTAGTAAATTGGTGTGTATTGGTCATGGTATCGTTATTTTGTCCTTTACAGCTAAAAAGTAAAATAAGTACTAGTGAAGTTATTAGATGTCTCATAACTCAAAGTTAGTGAAATTAAGGCATAAAAAAAGCACTCATAACCATAAGGCAATGAGTGCTTTTATTTATATTTAAACCAGTTGTGTCTTCCTGTAGGCTAATTATCCGTTTAAGGCAATAACAGAGCCTATTTTTCCAGGAATCATCTCTTTTAAAGTAGCTTCAATACCGCTTTTTAATGTCATAGTGGAAGATGGGCAGCCACTACAAGCTCCTTGTAAAATAACTTTTACTTCTTGAGTGTTTTCATCATAGGACTGAAACATAATGTTTCCACCATCACTCGCTACTGCGGGTTTTATATATTCGTTTAATACATTGACGATTTCGGTAGATACATCATCAAGTTCATCAATGTTTAAATTTATTTCAGGAGCTATTTCTTTAGCAGGTTTTTCAATAGTAGTGTCAATTATTGTGTTTCCTTCTGCAATAAAATTTCTGATTTCTTCTCGTAAATCATTGGCAACATCTGTCCATTCTGCTAAATCATATTTGTTGATAGAAACATAATTTTCATCAATAAAAATTTCTTTTACAAATGGGAAATGGAATAATTTTGTTGCTAGAGGGGATATTTTAGCGTCATCGATATTTTTAAACTCAAAAATAGTATCCACTAACTTTTTATTCACCACAAATTTCATTGCGCTTGGGTTTGGAGTACTTTCCGCATAAACTGTTACTGCTACTTTTTTTGTGGCAACATCGTTATTGACTGCTTTTTTTCCAGTATTTAAAAAATCTTGGATCTGCTCTGCTACGTCAGTTTCAATTTCAGGCCACTCTACAATATTAAATTTTTCAATAGCAACAAAATTTCCAGAGATATATACTTTTTTTACAAAAGGTAAGTAGAAAAGTTCTCTAGCAAGTTGTGAGTTACTAGCTTCATCAATATTATTGAATTCAAAATTTTTATGCTCTGTAAGAAATAGGTTCGATTCAAACTTTACAATATTAGGAGAAGAAGTATGTGTTATAGTAATTTTATGCGCTTCCATAAAGAAAATTTTTATGCAAAAGTACTGAATTACTTTGCTTCAGAAGAATTAATTGTATAATAAAAGTATGGTTTTAATATAAATAAATGTTTTTATAGGTGTACTCTTTGATTTTTTTTTATATTTGAAAATTATCAATTTTACCTGAATTTTAGCAATTATCTATGCGGGTCCAAGCGTTTAGATATTAACGGAATTAAATAGTATGACAAAGAACATTTATATTTTCATAGCATTGTTTGCCTTTCTAGGTGCTAACGCTCAAGAAGGATTACCAACGTATTCTGATTATTTAACCGATAATTTATATTTAATTCACCCATCAATGGCAGGTGCTTCTAACTGTAGTAAGCTTAGGGTTACCGGACGTCAGCAATGGTTTGGACAAGAAGATGCTCCAGCATTAATGACAGCTAGTTATAATACTAGGTTTGATGATACAGCGCCTTCAGCCGGAGGAATTATTTTGTTTAGTGATAAAAATGGTTACCATACACAAACAGGTGCTTATTTAACATATGCTCACCACATCATGCTAGGAAGAAATACAATTGATTTAAATCAAGTTTCTTTTGGTTTAAGTGTAGGATTGATTCAAAGTAGCTTAGATCAGGGTGAATGGGATTTATTATGGAATGCAGGAAACAATAGTTTTGGAGTTCCTGATCCTTCTGCAAATTCAAATGATAAAATTTCTAGTACGTATTATAATGTTGATTTTGGTGTGTCATACCATTTATTGGATTTTTATGCGCATTTAACTATCAAAAATTTAATGGGTACAGGTAGGAAATTATATACTGTTGCTGAGAGTGCAAACTTGCAACGTTTTTTAATTTCAATGGGATATGTTTTTTCAGGTATAAACAGTGATTGGTCTGTAGAGCCTTCTGTGTTATTTCAACACATTTCTCAAACAGCAGAAACTCAATTTGATGTTAATGCGAAAGTGTATAAGAAAGTAGATTTTGGTAAAGTATGGGGAGGATTATCATACAGAAGAAGTTTAGACGGGGCTGAGTATGCTACTGCAACAGGTTCTGGTGAAGGGCAAAAATTACAATACATTACTCCGTTTATCGGAGTGAATTATGATAAATATATGTTTGGGTATACATACTCACACCAAACAGGTCAAATAAAGTTAGTTGATGGTGGTTTTCACCAAATTACTTTAGGAATTAACATTAATTGTAGACCAGAGAAATACGATTGTAACTGTCCTGGTATTAACTAGAAAGACAAAATATAACTAAAAAAGCTCGCAATTTGCGAGCTTTTTTAGTTATAAGATCTTTGGGTTTTATTTCTCCCAATAGTATTTTTTTTGTTTTCCTTGCTTTTTAATAGCATTTAACATGGCGTTTTCTAGATGATTGTTAATGTTGTTTTTCTTTTTTTCTGCAGCAATGTATATTTTTCGTTTGCCATTTTCTTCTTGTATTTTTTGCTGAATTTTAATTCGTTCCGCTTTTTTTATTGATACGTAGGTTTCTAGCTCTTTATTTGTTTTTTGTTGCAATTCCTTAGGCAACATTTTTTTGTCAATTTTTGTATAGCTAAAATCTTCCTGTTCTGTTTCAGCATCTACTAAATCCCATGAACTATTTTTATAAAAAGAAGAGCTTTTACTAACCGTTCTGCTTACTTCATTGGCTTTTCCGTATTTGGACGCATTAACATCTTGCGTAGACTGAGAAGCTACTTTTCTTCTTCCTTGTTTTCCGTACGGGATATAGGTTTTGTTTAGTTTGATATTTAATTGTAAGATGTAATCATCATATGGTGAAGGGATATGTACAGTTTGTTGGTTGTGATTGATAGCCATATAATCGCCATTACTTAGTTGAGCTCCTTGTTGCCACATACTTGTAATACCATCATTATAATCACCACAATAAATAGTATTGATGTTAATTTGTTTTTTTTTTGCGTTAGAACTTGCATCCATATAGTTTACAGATCCTTGTGTAAAAGGTTCATTTCCAGCAATAAAAATTAGTTTTAAATCATTTTCATTTGTACCCCACTCCAATTCATTAATTGAAGTTTGTATTACTTGTCCGCAATATTCATTTCCACCATTGGTGGTTAATGAAAATAGTTTTTCAGAAATATAGTCAAGGTCATTTGTAAATGCACTCACTTGTCTGATGTGCCCCTTAGTACTTGGAAGGTGGTCATTACCATATTCATATAAGGCGATTTTTAAATTTGGTCTATCCATTTTGCATTTTGCATAAGATAGTTCGTTAACAATTTCCCACAACTGAGCTCTTGCTTGATCAATAAGTCCGTCCATGCTATTACTAGTATCCAACAACAATGCTACTTTAATGGTGCTTTTTTCAATAGGGATAGAAACGGTTTTAATTATAGTTAAATTATTCGTTTCAGTTTTTGTGTCAGCCTTACAAGAAAGACTACAAAGTAATAGGAGGCTAAATCCGATTGTTTTTAATTTTTTCATAACATTATACTATTTAGGTTTTATACAAAGTTATTTAGGATCATTGTTAACTAAAACCTAAAATGAGGGAGTGAAGTAGTTGAGTTAGTGAAGTAGTGTTTTATTCAGGTTAAGTATTTAAAATCTATTGAGAAATGCTCATGTTTTGTAGTAAAGTATTATTTGTTTATTATAAAGTACGTAAGTTTATAGAAAATTAGAGCTAGTTTTAAACAAATGAAACAATTGATATACATAGTCCTCTTTTTTGCTTCTGTTTTTGTGTTTGCACAACAGGACAAAAATAAAATGGAGGATAGTAAGACCTATTATATAAAAGGAGAAGTGCTTTTAAGAGGTTCTAGAGCCCCCGTTTCTAATGTAGAAGTACAAGTATACGGAGGTAGTTACACAAGAACTTCATTATCGGGTGATTTTAGGATTAAAGCTAGAGTAGGAGATGAAATTGTAATTAGCCATCCAAGTATTGAAACAGTAAGTTATGTGCTGCAAAATAAAGATGATCGTTTAATAATAGAGGTAGAGGAACCTAAACTGAATAAGAAAATAAATTTAAGAAAAAAAACTTCTCCGAAAGAGTTTTATACTCTTATAGATTCAGCGAAACAGGTATATAAAACCGATGCAGAAAAGGGAGCAGAGTTTGTGGCAAAATCATTATTAGTTTCTAATAATTTGACTAATAAGCAGCAAGCAATATCCTATGAAGTATTAGGAGATATTTACTTGTATTGGAAACAATATGATTTAGCAATATCAAATTTTAATAGAAGTTTACAGCAGCAAAAAACAGCTAGGGTTCAGCTGAGTTTGGCGAAAAGTTATTTTAAAAATAAAAGTTATAGCTCAGCGATTTCAATCTATGAGAATATAAAAAGTAATCAACTGTCGAATTGGGAAAAGGTGGTGTTGAATGAAGAATTAGGTGATGTGTATTCTGCTAGAAAGGAATATGTAACTGCTGAAAAATACTATAACATAGGACTGTCAATAGCAAAGAATCATTTAATAACTCCAAAAATAACCGATTTAAATTCTAAATTAGGTAAAGTTTCGTTTTCTCAAGGAAAGGTTGATCAGGCTACTACTTATTTTGATAATTCACTAAACTTGGCTTCTCGTGAAAATGAACAAAGGGCAGTAGTTGAAAAGGAACGAGTTGCCGATTTTTATAATTCAAACCAGCAATTTGATCAAGAAATTGCATTGCGAAAAAAAAATCTATCATCATTAGAAACACTAGATATTGAGGTGCTTACTGAAAATAGTTTGAATGAACCTGATTCATTAACTACTCAAAAAAGTAATTATAAAATAGCCAGTGCCTATGTGCAACAAGCTAAGTATGATGATGCGATACCATATCTTGAAAAAAGTATTTCAGAGGCAAATAAAAAATCTGATTTAATTGTAGAAAAGGATGCTACACGCAAGTTATCAGAAGTATATAAAACTGTTGGAGAGTATACCAAAGCTTTGGGGACCTATCAAAGTTATGTTGACTTGGTTGATAAAGTATATTTAAATAAAGAGCAGCAAATAGCAAACGTATCTAAAGTAAGTAGAGATTTAATAAAACAACAACAACGGATCACAGGCTTAGAGGATGAACGAAAGTTGGTAGAAAGTAAATTGTTATTGGCTTCAAAAGATAGTGAGCTACAAAACGAACGAAATAAACAACAAAGTCTTGTTATTTACTCTCTTTTAGCGGGTTTGTTCTTATTGTTGCTGTTAGCCTTTTATATGTACAGGAACATTAAACAACAGCGTGTAAATAATAATCTATTGGCATTAAAATCACTTCGGTCACAAATGAACCCCCATTTTATTTTCAATGCTTTAAATTCAGTAAATAGTTTTATTGCTTCAAATGATGAACGTACTGCGAATAGGTATTTAACCGATTTTTCTAAGCTGATGCGTTCTGTTTTAGAGAATTCAGAAGAAGATTTTATCCTACTGTCAAAAGAAATAGAATTGTTACAGTTGTATACTAAATTAGAGCATTTTAGGTTTCAGGATAAATTTGAGTATAGTATTACTATTGATGATAGTGTTGCCGTTGACGAATTTTTAATACCTCCGATGCTATTACAGCCTTATGTTGAAAATGCAGTATGGCATGGTTTACGCTATAAAGAAGAAAAAGGATTACTTCAAATTTCTTTAAAGTCGCAGACGGATAACGAACTACAAATTATAATTGAAGATAACGGAGTTGGTAGATCAAAATCTAAAGCGTTGAAAACTGAGCATCAGAAAAAGCAAAACTCAAAAGGAATGGGGAATATTAAAAGAAGAGTTGCTATACTAAATGAAATGTATGCAGATAAAGTGGACGTTTATATTGAAGATGTAGCAAATGATGGTGGAACAAAAGTAGTACTTACTTTAAAGAAAGATTAAATAGTTTAACTATGAAACTAAGAACAATATTGGTAGAAGACGAAGCAAGAAGTAGGGAGATATTACGAAATTATATTGTAAAATATTGTCCGAATATAGAACTTGTTGGTGAAGCATCAGGAATAGAAGAGGGCTTGAGTTTAATTAAAAATAATCAATTGGACTTAGTTTTTTTGGATGTAGAAATGCCGTATGGTAACGCATTTGATCTATTAGATAAAGTTGAAAATAAAACTTTCGAAACTATATTTGTAACCGCTTACGACCATTATGCTGTAGAAGCCTTAAATAATCAAGCATCTTATTATTTGTTGAAACCTATTTCAATTGATGATTTAATTACTGCTGTCGAGCTGGTTACTGATGTTAAACAAAAGGAGAATGCCTTGCAAGAAGCAGTGTTAAAACCAAAAAATGATATAGTGCAAGGAAAAATTACTGTTCCACAACAGGGTGGATTTGAGGTGTTAAAAACATCAGATATTTTATTCTGTAAAGCAGATGATAATTATACAGAAATTCACTTACAGTCAGGGAAAATACTTGCGAGTAAAACACTAAAATATTTTGAAGAGGTATTGCAAGAATTTGGGTTTTCACGAATACATAAATCCTATGTGGTTAATGTTAATTCAATAGTAAAATATAAAAAAGGAAAAGGAGGAAG
>Ga0209291_1001328_pt1 | contig 22097 bp, 17 predicted proteins | sample GOMGulsemesocosm_FD_184633 | JGI IMG/M metagenome (GOLD analysis project Ga0209291, IMG submission 184633) | Methane-oxidizing microbial communities from mesocosms in the Gulf of Mexico - GOM9B Gulf of Mexico (SPAdes) (version 2) | ecosystem: Environmental > Aquatic > Marine > Cold seeps...
CAACATACCGTTCATCCTGAACATAAAAAAGGTGGGCTATGCCCACCTTTAAATACTTTATAAAACAATTATCTTTAGTTCTTATTTAAAGCAGTAGATGTAGAACTTAATCACTACCACGCAAACTAAATATCGCCGGCTTATTAATGTATTCTCTTAAAGGCCAATAACAGGCAAACAAGGTAACCAGAATAATTAATACTAAGCTAGCTATTACCATAGGTAGTGCTTGCCAAGTAATAAATGGTTGAATGTATTCACTCATTCCAATGTATGAAAGAGCAAATAATATGACACTGCCGATAAAGCCAATGAGTACAGCCTTAGTATTATCGTTAATAATCATAGAAAGCAGATGCTTACGTGTTGCACCAATGGCCATACGAGCGCCAAGCTCAAAACGTCTAAGCTGAGTGCCGTAACTCAAAATACCATATAAGCCGATACCTGCGAGTAAAAATACCAAACCCGCTAATACCGCAGTTGTTATTGCTGTAGTAATTTCAGCAAACAAGCTTTGAGTTAGAATGTCATCGGCTGAATTGTAACTAAACACCGAGTATCTTGAATCAACGTCGCTTAACAATGAACCTAGTTGTTGGCGACTAACCGATTGACCAGGTTTAGTTTTAATCATAAAGCTTTGGTTGCCAAGCCCATTAGGTACATAAGCTCTTGGTACGCCTTCATCTGCATTGTCGCTACCGATTGGTGCATCATTTGGAATAGAAATATCTTTAACAATACCTATTATTTTAAAAGGATCAGGGCGACCTGTTGAAATTTGCAAGCCTAGCACATCACCATCAGCTTTTAACTGTTTGGCAAAAGACTGGTTTACAATCATCACATTCGTGCCATCTTTACGATCTGATATTGAAAAGTTATCTCCTTGCAATATTCGTTGCTCGATCATGCTGAAGTATGTATGAGAAACACCATTAAAATAAGGGGTATACCTTTCGTTATCAGCTTGATTAGTTAACGCTCTCACGCTAAAACCATCAAGTGGTGAACGCGACTGGGTAACTGACTCAACTTGAGGTAAAGCTTCAAGTTTTTCCATTATCTCTGTCATAATTGGAATCGCTTCTTCTTGACTAGGAAAGTTTGTAGAAGAGAAATTCAAAATCAAAGTAGAAATATTTGTCGTGCTAAAACCTATCGGTGCATTGATGGTTTTTACAGCGTCTTTAAGCAAGCTAATGTTAGCAAATACGAGTACTGTTGCTAAGGCTACTTGACTGGCAATTAACACTTGACGAGTCTTTTTAGATACCTGTAAACCACTACCTTTACCACTGCTTTGCAGCGTGGTATTTAGCGCACGGTAGTTAATCATACGGGTACTTAATTTAGCGAAAAACATTGCAAAAACAACAGTAATTAATACGGCACTGCCAAAAGTTATTGGGTTAAGAGATAACTCATTAACTCGCGGTAGAATCGCCCCCAAATATTCCTGCATCACAGAAAAACCAACACTAGCAAGCACCAAGGCGATGATTATAGACATAAACATCAAGATACTGGTCTCAGCAAACATCGCTTTAAATAAATGTTTCTTAGTAGCGCCAATCGCCGCTTGAATAGCCATTTGTCGCTGTTTTTCTGCAGTACGTGCCATAAATAAATTGGTAATATTAAGACAAGCGATCAAAACCAAGCCAATCACACCCGCTAGTAACTTTATTGCTATGGACTCACTATCACCTAGAATGATTTCTTTAACCGGGGTCGCCATCATAACGATTGACCAGCCCTTGAAAAAATCAATCTCAGCAACACCTTCTATCCAACGATTACTTACTAAGGGTGTTAACAACTGCTCGGCTTGGCTTTTACTAACACCTTTTTTCAATTGACCGATAAATTTAAGGTTACCGCTTATATTGCCAAAACTTTGTCTCTGGCCTTCGCCTGCCTGATTATAGTCCCAAGGCATCCACACTTGTGTTTCACGTCCGATACCGTTCAGTTCAGGTTCAACAAAATCTTCTGCTAAAACGCCAATAACACGATAACTGATACCACTAAGGTTAATTTTTTGCTCAAGAATATCAGCACTACCGCTAAACTCTTTCTTCCAAGTATTATAGCTAAGCATGGCAACAGGATTATTAGTATCCATTGCTTCGCTCGCTGCAAACATCCGACCCATTGCCATAGGAGACGCTAATATTTGATGCAACTCTGGAGTTACATAAGCAACATTAACAAGAGGTTGGTTATTATGAGAAATGATTACATCTTGACCATAAGACATCATCGACGCTTTCTCAAATGCTTCTTTACTCTTGTATAAATGCACTAAACCAGGATAAGTATAAGCAACACCTTTGGTTTCTTTTTCTGCGCCAATAATTTTATGTTGAGCGACAAAAAGTCTGTCTTGCTCAGGGTAAGGCAACGGCTCTGCCAATAACAAATAGTTTAATGTGACTGCACATAACAATGCACCTAAGGTAATGCCCATTGTCATTAATACGGTTAATATAAAGCCAGGTTTCTTTTTCAGACTGGCCCAAGCCTGTTTATGTTGACGAACTAATTTCCTCATACTGCCACCTTCAATGGTTCGTCTTTAACGATTTGACCATCAAGTAATCTAAGTTGGATCTTCGCCATATCAGCATAACGCGCATCATGGGTAACCATACAAATGGTGGTGCCATTTTTATTAAGCTCGGCTAATACTGCCATTACGGTGTCGCCACTTTGAGAATCTAGGTTACCCGTAGGCTCATCTACTAATAATATTGCAGGGTCTGCAACTAAGGCACGAGCAATTGCAATACGCTGCTGTTGTCCACCTGACAGCTGGTTAGGTTTGTGGTCGGCTCTATGGCTCATTTCTACCATCTTCAAACAAGTTTCAACTCTTTCTTTAATAAAGTCGTCTGTTGGTAGTTCTTTTTTGTATTGTAACGGTAACGCAACGTTATCAAACACTGAGAGTTCATCAATCAGGTTAAACGACTGAAAGACAAAACCGATTTTTTCATTACGAATAGCTGCAGCTTCATCAAGAGAAAGGTTACTCACGTCAAGCCCTTCTATTGTATAAGAGCCTGAACTTGACATATCTAATAAACCCAATAAAGACAATAAGGTAGACTTACCACAACCCGACGGGCCTGCAATAGATACATACTCTCCAGCACGAATAACAATATCAACATCTTTTAACGCATGAGTTTCAACATCATCAGTTTCAAAAACCTTACTAATACTTTTCATTTCTATTTTTATTTCAGTCATATTCATTTTCCTTTTATCTTTCATTGAATTTTGGGATGATTTTTTAATTTATGTAATTTTCTAGATAACGTTTAAAAATTTTCGATAGTGAGTTCTGAATTTTTAAGTAACGACAAGTCAGAAACAATAAAGGTGTCATTGACTTTGCCACCGTCAATTATTTCAATATAACGACCAGCTTCTTTACCAAGTTTTACAGGAATTCTCATGGCATAGTTATTTGAATCATCGACTCTAAATAAGCGAGTGTCAGAATTAGCCTTACCATTCACTGGACGTTCCATATAGGTAATATTGGCTAAAACATCAGTAACAATTACTGCATCAACACTAAGTTGCGGACGAGCGCTAGCAGGTAGTTGATCAGGCAAAGCTATTTCTACTTCAACGGTATTTTCTACTACCACTGGGTCAATGCGTGAAACGGTGCCAACAATTTTATCTCGGCGAGTATCAATAATAGCCTTTTGGCCAATAAATATTTGTTGCGCTTTGCTTTGTGGCACCCTAACAAGTGCAATTAGATCTTGAACACTACCGATAAGTGCAATTTCTTGACCCGCCGCTAAACTTTGTCCCAGTTCAACCGATAAACGTTGTAATACGCCATTAAAGCCTGCTTTAACGGTAAGACGATCAAGACGGTTTTGTGCGATATCTAGCTGACCCTGTTGTTGTTGGATTTGCTCTTGCTGAATATTAATCGCTTCTTGATTCACGAGTTTAAGCGCAGATGTTCGCTGTTTGTGAATGTTCAAACGTTTTTTAAGCTGCGCTTCTTGAACCAAACTATCTTTGTAGTCAAGTGCTGACACAATGCCAGATTTAACCAACCCAGATTGAGCTTCAAGTTTTACTTTAGCCGTTTCATAGCGTGCTTCTAGTTCAGCAAAAGTGGCACTTTCATTAAGGATTTCTCGTCTTTGATTTAATTTTAACTGACGTAGGTTGCCTTTGCGTTGTGAAAGCTCTCGAACAGCGCTATCAACCTCTTGTTGTAATTCAGGGTTAGCAAGTTGCACAACAATGCTATCTGCAGTGACTAAAGCGCCTGGTTTAAGAACGATTTCTTGAACCGTTGCATTGGTTAACGACGTGATAAGTACTTGTTTATCACTTCGCAGTGCACCATAACCTTCGATTTCTACCTGCAAATCACCTTGTTTTACTGTGCCAAAAAGCATGTCATTGCGTTTAACTGAAGTACCGCCAGTTTGGGTACTTACATACCAAGTGAGCGCAGCGATCAAACAAACCGTCACGCCACCTATTACTGGCATTGTTTTGAGTTTACTTTGCTTAGCTTTAGTTTTTTTTACATCCATTTCGCAGACACCTTGATTAAATACTTTACTGATAATGAAAGTACTTAATGCTAATATTGTGCCATTATTTTTTATCGTTATTATTCAACAAGTTAAGTATTCAACCGTGAATATAACGCTATAATTGGTCCGGTAGTGGAATACAACGGACCGGAACTGAACTGGGAATAAGGGGGACGTTTCGGTGAAAACCTCAAAGATTGCGATCCACGTTAAAAGCAGACATCAGATAAATTGAATCGCAATACTTTTGCCGCTAGAGCATCAAGACCAGAATGTGTTAATGCATGAAGTGAACTAACTAACTAACTAACTAACTAACTAACTAACTTGGCAGTTTCTTCTTATCTAGATAAATAAACTTATCTTCTGACGAGACTACAATGGTATTTCTGCCGTTCTCTTTTGCTTCATATAGGGCTTTGTCTGCAGCAATAAATACATCTGTTGTATTTGAACAACGTTGAGTAAAGGTAGCAATACCAAATGAACAGCTAATTTTTAATGCTTTATTCTGGGTACGCAATTCAAACTTCAAACTGCTGATCACCTTTTTAATTTTTTTAGCTAATTGTACCGCTTCTTTTAAATCAGTAGCGGGCATTATAATAACAAACTCTTCACCGCCATAACGAGCTACATAATCAGTAGAGCGAATTTGTTTTTTTAACGTTTGCCCTATACATTTTAACACTTGGTCACCAATACTATGGCCAAAAGTATCGTTAATTCGTTTGAATTTATCGGCATCAATTAACATTAACGTTAAAGGCAACTTTGAAGTAGACCAAGACTTTCTTTCTCTGTTAATTGTTTCTACATATCCTTTACGATTACCAATAGTGGTGAGTTCATCAACTAATATGCTTTCTTCGGCAATATTCAATTTTGATTCCAGCTCCTCAACAAAAGTTGCAGTAGAACTAACTTTATAAGTGAGGTCACTAATCGTAGATTCATTATTTAAATGGATCTGATTCTGCGTTTCAGCATAATCATTCATAATAGTAGACATCAAAGAAACATTGTCTTTTATATGTTTTTGCATTCCTTCAAGGGTGTCTATGGCTTTACCTTTAACTTCCATATTCTTAAGTTGGGAAACCATACAATCTTTAACGTCATTCGCATTATCTTTCGTTGAGCTAAGCAAATTTTCAATGACACTGGTATGTTTGAATGCGTCAACAATATTGGCATGAATATCATTTAACATTTCTTCCGCGGCGCAACGTTCTTGTTGAATTAACAAGGCCAAATAGGTTGTCGAACGTTCGATTAAGTTAATAGACTTAAAAAAGCACCCTTTTTCATCTGAAATTTGTTCTGCTTCTAATAAAATATTGCTGATAAACTTATCATTAGGATATGTTTTAGCGAGCTGTCTGGAAATGGTTACTACATCTTTAATCAATCGTTTACTGGCTAAATGAATATCAGCCGCTTTAACGCCTGTTTCTTCTGTAATCACGTCAATATCAGGAATAACGACTTTTGATATATCTCTGAGATTGCCTAAATCTTCAGAAAAATAGGCTAAAGCCTTACCAACCGCAACCATAATGACATGGTCTTCTTGGTTCAACGTTATCGTTGACATGATCTCAGTGATTTTTTCATTTTGAATTGAAGATAGGTTTTTATTGGCACTCTTTTTTAGTAATGCTTTTAAAGTATTCAGATCTTTTTTCTTGTTTTGATAGTCGACATTATCAAAATTTTTCTTCATTTTAGCGTATTGTTCAACCAACGAAGCAAAGGTAAAAACCGCTTCATTTGAATTTAATGCAGTCTTAATGGCATCAACTTTTACAGCTAATGGGCCTGAGTTTGGGGCACTATCAATAAAATGGCGCAATGCATGTTTTAATTCACTATTAGTACGACTAAGCAACTTGGACTCAGGAGTAGACTGAGGGACACTCATTTATAAATCTCGCTAAAAATGTAGAATATATATAACTCAACGGGGCTTTTATTTCAATCTACGGAAATAAATCAGCCTTCTATGATAGAAAATATCTACGTTTGGGGTGAAAATCTAAGACACTTTGTGCGCTAGAACATCGTCTTTTAAGTATAAAGTAAAATGTTAGTTTTGTGACAATAAAATTTCCCCTTTCACACCTAATCATTCTAATGGATGAAAATATCCTTGCCTATTTTACAATAGAAATAAGAGGGATAAGTGCCGTGACTTGTTTTCCGCTTACCTTGAGAATATCTGAAGTACATGATCACAAGACAATATATTTATTATCAAATATGTATATTCATTTCATAAAGAAGTCTAAAATCCGACCTAACGAAGAGATCGCTGCGAAATATCGTTATATTTTCACTGGTGACATTAACCTGACCTAAGGCTTGTCTAAAAAGAAGACGATTAGATTTGGTTTAATAACTTGAACTCTTGGTAACGAGCACTTGATGTTTAAGTAAAACAATAACGGCTAAAAGCTCAGGTTAAATAAAGAGGAAGTGCAAACGTTGAAGAATGAAGAGAATAACTGGACTATTTGTCAGGAATGTCAGGGACTCGGTAAAAAAAGGAAAAGACCCCGCAAAAAAATGCGACTTCGTTATCAAAGGGAGTTAGCTGAATATGATAAAATGAATGGCGAAGGCACAGCCCCACTTCGTCCTAAAGGTCATCGCTACGACTGTTTGAACTGTAATGGTACCGGCTTAGTTCATTCTGCCAACCATCCTATTGCGGATAAAGAGAACTTCCCACACCTTGCTATTATTGGCGGTGGCATAGGAGGAGTAGCGCTAGCTGTGGCTTGTTTGCACCGCGGGATCCCTTTTACGCTCTATGAACGAGACAGCGGCTTCGGCACTCGATCTCAGGGCTATGGGCTCACGTTACAACAGGCGAGTAAAGCGATTGAAGGCTTGGGCCTTTTATCGTTAGAAGATGGAGTATTTTCAACCCGACATGTGGTTCATACGACAAAAGGAGAAGTGATCGGTGAATGGGGTATAAGAAAGTGGCAGCCCGCAGATGTGGAAACGTCAGTGAAGCGCAGAAATGTACATATCGCACGACAGTCTTTGCGTTTGGCTTTACTTAAGCAGCTCCGTGAGCATGATGCCGTGAAGTGGGGTCATCATCTAATAGATTTTAAAGAATGTGAAAATGAAGGTGTTGATCTTAACTTTCGAGTGGACGGACAAATGAAAAGCGCCAAAGCAGATCTTGTCGTTGGTGCCGATGGCATTCGTAGCACTGTGCGCAAATTATTGATTGGTGAAGAGACGACTCCTCTGAATTACCTAGGGTGCATTGTTATCTTGGGTATTTGTCCGTTAGCAGATCTTGATGATATTGAGAGCTCTTTGCTCGACTCTGCCACGGTATTTCAAACCGCCAATGGTAATGAACGCATCTACATGATGCCTTTCGCGTCAGACTCAGTGATGTGGCAACTTAGTTTCCCTATGCCAGAAGAAGAGGCAAAGGCCTTGAATGCTCTAGGCCCACAAGCACTTAAAGATGAAGCATGCAGAAGAACTCAGTGGCACGATCCCATTCCTCAAATTTTAGCGGCGACTCAAGTGACCCAGGTGTCTGGTTACCCGGTGTATGACCGCCCACTACTTAAGTCTGAATTATTAGGAAAAGGGAAGAAAATAACATTGATCGGCGATGCAGCACACCCGATGAGCCCGTTTAAAGGACAAGGCGCAAATCAAGCCTTACTGGATGCTTTATCGTTAGCTCGTATGATATCAATAGGATGTCGACCTTTATCTCAATGGCGAGACGCAGGTATACAAAAAAGTGTGTTAGCTGAGTTCGAATCAGAAATGTTAGTACGCAGTGCATCAAAAGTAAAAGATTCAGCAGATGCTGCACAGTTTCTGCATTCAGAAACGGTACTCCATGAAGGGGATGAACCTAGAGGACGGTGTCTAAAGAGAAAAGGTACTGAGTAACCTGATGTTGAGCGATCTAATATCCATATAGGGTATTAGATCAACGTTGACGGTTAATTGATGAACAACGTTATACCACGCAACTTAACTAGAAAGGGATTTTCCAGCAGACATTATCGGCAGAGATATTGATACGGTAACCCCAGGAGCATTGGTATTATTAACCAATTTTATGGTGCCTTTGTGATGCTCTATGATATTTCTACAAAAGCTTAGTCCTATGCCTTGGCCATTTTGTTTGGTTGAATACAAAGGCACAAAAAGGTTATCGAGATTAGCAAAACCATGACCGTTGTCGATAATTTCAATGAGGGACGTATTATCACTTTCACTAAAGCGAAGTTTTATTTTTTCTCCGGGGCTTGAAGCTTCGTCAGCATTTTTTATAACGTTTAGCAAAACTTGCTCAATAAAAGCAGGATCTGCCCAAAAACGTTCGGTTTTTAATTCAACCTCTAAGTTAATATCTTTAAGCAGCCCTTGAATACGTTGAGCGATGTTAGTGACAACTAGCATCTGACAATTTAAATGGAATGGCTTGGTAATAGATGCATATCGACTAACGAAGTCTTGTAAATGCTGGCAACGCTCGGTGATCACATTTAACGCTTGTGTTTCTCTATCACCTTGCGCCTTTAAACTGAGTCCCTGAGCTAGTGCCGATACAGGCGTTAACGAATTGTGGATCTCGTGCCCAAGCACTCTAATAAGCTGTTGCCAAGCACTAAGCTGACTTTGTCTTAATGCTGACTCAATATTTACAAAAGCCAATAGTTGGTGAGTTTCACCTTTATCGATAAATTCACTGTGGCGAATTTGCCATTTACTGTCTCGCTGTTTATCTTTAAAGCGCCATTTGTTTTCAACAAATTCAAGCCCCAATAATCCTGGAGAAGAATTGCGATATATCTGCCAAGGTTGAGGAAACAATTCATTGAAAGCGCCATTGGCATACGTAAGTTGAGGCTGTTGGTTAAAAACTAAAATGGGGCTATCTAGTTGCTCGATAAGTCGATAAACCAGAAAGATATGTTGGTCGTAGCGCGACTTGAGTAATTGCAAATGCGTACTCAAATTTTCGAGATTTTGATGGAATTCTATGACCTTTCCAGCACTAAAAGCAGGTTTAGCATATTGACAATAGTCATCATTGTGCACCGCTTCGAGATGCATACTGCCGCGTTTAAAGGCAATAATGGTTCTATTATAGATATAAGTAAATAATAACCACAAGACCAATGCTACACCAGAGCAGGCTATAGCTATATTCACCGTAGTCCAATGCAGCAGTAAACCTATTCCCCCCAATAAACTGACCACCAAAAGGCTGGTGGCAATAAAACAAGTTTTAAGTAGCTGTTCTAAAGATTTAAAGACAAATAGGTTCATAATCCCTGTTTCTTATATTTATACTGTATCTCATTTCTCATGACTGACTCACTACAACTCTTTTATGCCATACTTTTCTAATCGTCTGTACATCGACGATTTAGTCAAACCAAGCATTGTTGCTGCTTTAGGAACATTATTGTCATTTAGCTCTAAAGCTTGTTCAATCAGTATTTGCTCTGCTTTTTCAAGTGTCATCATAGGCAAGCTATTACTAGGTTTAAGATTAGACAGATGTAAATCTTCTTGTTCGAGGCAACTGCCTTGAGCCAATAAAACCGCACGTTCCATTAAATGGCTCATCTCACGAACATTACCCGGCCAGTGATATGCTTCTAATGCTGTTAGTGCGCTAGGTGAAAGGCTTAATTCTTCGCGTTTATATTTTTTACCGTGTTGGGCAATAAAGTGTTTAGCTAAAGGCGCTATGTCTTGTAATCTTTCTCTTAACGATGGCACTCTGAGCTCTATCGTATTTAGACGAAAATAGAGATCTTCGCGGAAAATACCATCGCCGATCAATTGGGCAATATCGCCATTCGTGGCACTAATAATTCGGCTATCTGCATGCTGAGTTTGACTTGAACCTAATACTTCATATTCGCCAGACTCCAGTACTCGCAGTAACTTAGCCTGTTGCGACTGTGGAATATTGGCAATTTCATCTAAAAAGAGTGTGCCATGTTTGGCTAGTTCAAAACGACCAATACGATTTTCTTTTGCATCGGTAAATGCGCCTTTTTTATGACCGAACATTTCACTTTCAAATAAAGACTCTGAAATCGCGCCCATGTTAACGGAAATAAAAGCATTAGATGCGCGATTAGATTGTTCATGAACTCGCTGGGCTAAATGGCTTTTTCCCGTGCCATTATCACCTGTTAATAAAATACTGGCGTCTGTTGCCGCGACAGAATCGATTTGACGCAATAACTTTTCCATCGCTGGTGAACGCCAAATAAAGTCTTGTTCGGCAACCGACTCCAGCTGTTGTTTAAGCTTTTGGTTTTGCACTTGTAAACCGGCCATTTTCAGCTGTTGGCGAATAATTTGGATTAATCTTTGGTTATTCCAAGGTTTTTCTACAAAATCACAAGCGCCTAAACGCATGGCATTTACCGCAAGATCAACATTAGACCAGCCGGTCATGGCGATAACAGGAATAAAAAAATCAGATTTACTTAGCCAAGTTAAAAAGCATAAGCCTTCTTCGCCCGAGGTAGTATCGAGGGAAAAATTCATATCCAGCAAAATCAAATCAACGCTGTTTTCGGCCAAGATCCCTTGGGCATAATGGTGATTTTCGGCTTCAAGCACCGTAAAACCCTGATCTTCTAAAATAAAAGCGGCACTTAAACGAATTTCGGGGCTGTCATCGACAACCAGTATTTGAGGCTTAGACATCACAATTAATGATAACTCACTGACTATTTGAATAAATATAATAAGTTGCCCATCAAGATTGAACAAGACAAATATTGTTACTTTAAGTTAATCGTTTTTAGCTTGGCTGATATCAGAATAATATTCGCGCATCGCTGGTTAAATCTTATACTATTTCAGGTATTGGTTTGGTGTTCACTATGATGTTTTAAGCGCTTATTAGCCGAGGTTTACTATAATCATGATATAGCACCAACATTTATTACTGCAGCGCTTGAGGGGAATCTCCATATTGCCTACAATAGCGCAATATTTATTTACTATAGGTCATTAACATGAACGACACTACATCACTGCCCGCATTACCTGATCGACTTTCGGGTAATCCCCGCAGCCCACATTATGACGAAGAAGTTTTTAAAAACGAAATCGGAATTTTGATCAACGGCAAAGAGCGTTTCGATGTTGAGGAATATTGCATCAGTGAAGGTTGGATAAAAGTGCCCATGGCCAAAGCATTAGACCGTCGCGGACAACCGCTTTTAATGACAAAAAAAGGAACGGTTGAAGCGTTCTATCGTTAATACGTTTCAATTTTAAAACATACTTAGCTAACCTTAGCTAACCTTAGTTATCATTAGTTATCATTAGTTAAAGAATTTTGATTGGGGTCTATTGAATGGGATATAACGCTATTCTTGACCCTTTTATTCTCCCCTCTTAATACTAAAATATAACCCGTAATAAACTTTATCCTTTATATCAATTCAACTTTCGCTTCATTGACTAATGTCATATTTGCATAATCTTGTTATTCGGCGTTCATTTTAAGCATCGTCACTCTTTGCCATCCATGGCACCGTGACATACCGTTCATCCTGAACATAAAAAAGTGAACATCCTTCGATATTCACTTTCTTAATCATTTTAACTTTTTAGTAAAAATCACATCAAAGACAATTCACTAATCTTCTTCAACTAACGTCATCAATGAAGTGTTACCACCTGAAGCTGTGGTATCAATACTGATTGTTTTTTCTGTCAATAAACGCTGAATTAAGCTATCAAAGTACTCTGAGCTGATCACCGGTAATATCGCGCCTTGACGTTCGGCTAATTTATCACTGATATAATGTTTACGATCACAGTTACTATCAACAACAACACCAGCTAACGCAGGCTGCGATAACATCGTTGATAAATGACGTAACCGAGCAACCTGAAAAACACCTTTTTCAGCACCTGTTGAAATAAACTTATCTCTAAAGGCTATCGCTTCATCATAATACAAGTCAGAAACAACACTCACAACGGTATTACCTGTCGCCAATGCCGTCACAATGGAGAGCACCCAGAAGTGAAAGCTAACGCTTGCATCAGCAAAACAAATGATATTACCGCGATTTTCCAAATAAAGAATATTAGACTCGCCTGTTGGCCCCGGTAAAAATGTTGGCTTTTTCAACCGTTTTTCAATATCAATTAATTGCGAACGAGCCGACGTTAATGTGCGGTTCAAATCTTCAGCCAAATCATCAACAATTCCAACATGAGCAATTTTTGCTAATAACTGACGAACACAGGAAATACGCGTATTTAAGTCAGTTAAACGCCAATCTTTTTCTGCCGCATTTGCTTTATCCATAAACAAAACCGCTTCTTTATCGGATTGTTTATCGCCGTCTAAGGCCTGTACTTGCGCGGGTAACAAATTAAATTGCTCGGCACAAGGTGTGGCTTTTTCTTTAACCAAACGGGTTAAGTAATTTGGGCCACCGGCTTTCGGTCCGGTTCCAGAAAGGCCACGACCACCAAAAGGCTGTACGCCGACAATAGCGCCAATCATATTACGGTTGATATAAATATTTCCCGCTCGTGATAACTTAGCTAAATCAAAGGCTCTGTGTTCAATACGAGTATGAATTCCCATAGTTAACCCGAACCCTGTGCCATTAATTTTTTCAATGACTTGTTCTATTTCGTTGCCTTTAAAGCGAACAATATGAACACAAGGACCAAAGACTTCTTGTTTAAGCACACTAATATCTTTAATTTCATAAAGTCGTGGGGCAAAAAAGAAGTGCTCGTTACTCGATACCTCTGCAGAGATCTCACATTGATAAAGTAGTTGACCATTAGTTTCCATATAGTCGCTGTGAGCATTGAGTGCACTCAGTGCTTTTTGGTCAATAACCGGACCAACATCAGTACTTAACTTTGAAGGGTCACCAACATGTAACTCTGCCAAAGCGCCTTTGAGCATAGTAATAACATTATCGGCGATGTCTTCTTGCAAAAATAGGACTCGAAGTGCAGAACAACGCTGACCTGCAGATTGAAATCCTGAAGAAATTACATCATCAACAACTTGTTCAGGTAACGCGGTAGAGTCAACTACCATACAGTTTTGACCACCTGTTTCAGCAATGAGAGGAACTTGGTCTCCGCCACGAGCAGCCAATGTTTGTGAAATTACAGTGCCAGTTTCAGTTGATCCCGTGAACATAACAGTTTGAATACGACCGTCAGGAATAATAACACGACCCACTTGACTACCTCTGGCAATCACAGCTTGTACCACGCCATCAGGTAAACCAACAGATTTCATTAGTTCAATGGTGCGCTGGGCAATTAAACTGGTTTGTTCTGCAGGCTTTGCTAATACCGTATTACCCGTCGCAATTGCCGCTGCAACTTGACCTAAAAAGATAGCTAATGGAAAGTTCCAAGGGCTAATACATAACACCACGCCGCGAGCTTCTAAGCGATCATCTGCTTCAAGCTCAATGGCTTGTTGTGCGTAATAGCGACAAAAATCAACGGCTTCTCTCACTTCATCAACACCATCTTGGGCAATTTTACCGGCTTCTTTAATACAAAGGGCAATAAGCTCATCGGTATGGCGTTCAAGGATATCGGCAACACGGCATAATAATGCGGCGCGCTCAGATACCGGCGTTTGTGACCATGATGTGAATGCTTCTTGAGCTGTATCAATCATCGCAAGCATTTTATCTTGGTCGTGATGTTGATGAAAACCAATGATTTCACTGTGGTTCGCTGGGTTTTTAACCGCACTAGCCCCTTCAGGAATATCATGGTCATTAAGTTGGTTGTCTGAAAACCAAGTATCTAATGAAGATTTTAATGGAATAATTTTATTAATATCAGTTAAGTCTAACCCTTTAGAGTTATCTCTCCCCATGCCAGGAGCAACACCTTTTTCGTTGTGGTATAACGCAATAGGCTTAACTATTTGATTATTATATTTATCTTTTAATCGTTGTGTTCTTTCAACAGGATCTTCGAGCAAAGATTCCACCGGTTGAGATTCATCAACGATGGCATTTACAAATGAAGAGTTAGCACCATTCTCTAACAAACGACGCACTAAATAAGCCAATAAGTCTTCATGTTGACCAACCGGAGCGTAGATGCGACATTGAATACTTTCATTGGTCACAATTTGATCGTACAAAGAGTCACCCATGCCATGTAAACATTGGAATTCAAACCCTTCTTTATCATCGCCAGCAAGCTCAACAATAGTTGCTGCAGTGTAAGCGTTATGCGTAGCAAATTGAGGATAAATGCTATCTCTATATTCTAAAAGTTTATTCGCACAAGCATGGTAAGAAACATCTGTAGAAGACTTACGAGTGAAAACAGGGAAATGCTGATGACCATCTTTTTGGGCATTTTTAATTTCACTATCCCAATAAGCACCTTTTACTAAACGTACCATCATTTTTCGGTCAACACGTAATGTTAATTCACGTAACCAATCAACCACGAAAATAGCGCGTTTTTGGTAAGCTTGTAACGCAATACCAAAACCATTCCAACCAGCAAGGTCACTGTCACTAAATACCGCTTCAATCACATCAAGCGAGATATCTAGTCGCTCAGATTCTTCTGCATCAACCGTTAAGCCTATGTTGTAGTGTTTTGCTTGTAAACATAGCGCTTTAAGTTTTGGCACTATTTCAGCCATTACTCGTTCTTTATGGGTAAATTCGTAACGTGGGTGTATAGCCGAAAGCTTCACTGAAATTCCAGGTACTTTACGAGGATCGTTTTTACCCGAAGCAACCGCAGCATCACCAATAGTAATAATCGCATCTTGATAAGCTTTCAAATAACGTGTCGCGTCATTCATGGTGCGCGCACCTTCACCGAGCATATCGTAAGAATACACATACCCTTGCTGCTCTTTAGTTGCAGCTCGCTCAGTGGCAGCAATTATAGTTTCGCCCATAACAAACTGCTTACCCATAATTTTCATGGCATAGTTCATTGATTTACGAATGACAGGTTCACCTAAGCGACCGATTGTTCTTTTTAGTAATCCGAAGCTATCTTGTTTACGACTATCGGCGTAATTCACCATAGAGCCGGTGATCAAAAGTCCCCACGAAGAAGCATTAACGAATAAGGAATCGCTACCACCGAGATGGGTGCTCCACTGACCTTGAGAAATTTTGTCACGAATTAAGGCATCTTGGGTATGTTTGTCTGGTACACGTAGTAAGGCTTCAGCCAAACACATCAATACCACACCTTCTTCGCTTGATAAGGAGTATTCTTTTAATAGAGCATCAATTGCGCCGTTACCTGCTTGGTCTTGACGAATTTGTAGAACCATTTTTCGAGCTCTTTCCCAAGCTCTACTTCTGGCACTTACATTAACTTCTGCTAAAGGTAGAATATGGTCTACCGCTATATTTTCATCAATACGATAAAATTCACGAATTTTCTGACGAATTGGACAATCAGTGATAAAAGAATTATTAAAAAGCATGTGCGAGCCCTAAAAATATTAAATAGTTTTTAAAACTATCTAGAGTTAATAACAAGAAAATTTATTTGCGAATATTAAGCTAATATAAACAGAATGTGCTGCTGAAATATTGCCTTTAAACAGAATTTATTATGGAAAATGTAGACCAACACAGCGATACTTACTTAATTGTATACAGTATACCTAGCAATAAATTCAAGCCCCGAATTTTGGTTACTTATCGACACATAATACAGTGTTAAACCGTCTCGTTATTTTCATGATCCAATAAAATATATACCCTATTAGCAGAAGTGCAAATAGCGTGAAGGTATTGCTGAGATTCGAGGCAATCCCCCTAAGGATTCATCGACTTTAAATGAATAGTGTTGATAAATAACCTGGGATCGTCAATTTTGTCCAGCATTGAATGCTCCGGTAAACAATCATCATCAACATAGTCAACAAAGTCGCCCGCGGAGTCAAAGACTAGAATATCTAACGCTAATCGATCTAATCCGTATAGACCACGGTGGATCATATCAGCCGAAAAAACCAGCACGTCACCAGCAGCTAATTTAATTGCTTTACCTGTAGAAAGACTTTCATTACTCGCTCTGCCCTTTTCTTCTTGTCTGACATTAAATTCTTCATCGGTATCCCAGCGTTTATGTGTTCCTGGCACCAGCTCCATGCCGAGTTCATCAAATAATGGCACCCGAAGGTGTACCACCTGGGTTTCATGAATAACTTTTTTTTGCACGTCAACATCATGGTCATATTGACAGTCTCGATGCCAGAAATCTTTTAGTTGAGGGTTTACCGGATTGAAAAACAATTGAGTGTTCATAAACGCCGGATTATTCGATATCACTGAATCGACAAGCGCCATAATTTTTTTTGAACTAATAAAGTTAAAAAGCTTCAGCCGATCGTTGAAGGCCAAATACTCACTGCCAGTAATTAAAGATGAATTGAATGCCACCTCACGATAAAATTCAGCGTTGTCGAGTTTCCATAATTCATGGAATTTTAATACTACTTTTCTCAATGACTCTATTTCAGACTCACTAAAGTAATCTCTAATGACAAAATAACCTTGATTGCAATAACGGCTATTCAACTGACTCCGCTCTTCTTCTATTAACACCTATTGTCTCCACATTATTATAAATACTATATGTTTTAATTTTTCACTTTCGACTAAATTATTTCAGGTAAATTGTAACAACTAACTGTGTGGCAAGAGAACTAGTCAATTATTTTGAAACGCTCCCCTTAATTAAGGAGTATGAAATTCATTAACAGACCGTTGAACGCAACAACGCAATATGTTCATGATAACCAGTATTATTGAAGTTATTAGAATGTTTATTCATAAAGCCATGTAAGTACTCAACTTGCGTTATATAAACATTAGATTTCACTTCCAGTTTTTTCATTAACTCAGCAACATCAAAGTGCGATTCAGTTTTAGGAAACACTAGATTTATATTAAAATAGGGATCGACTTGGGTGAAATTTCTTATCTGTGAGCCATAAAAGCAAAACGCTTGTTTAATGAAGTTATTTTTATTGCTCTGAGACAACCTCCAAATAGCAGAAGCTCCAATACTAAAACCTATAAGCGTTGTTTGAGCGTCTAATGAAACTAATTTTTTTAAGACCAATGAAAGATAATTATCAAGCCCAATGGCGGCTACAAAATGAGAATATGCATCAGCTTCATTCTTAAAGCACATGTTTTTCCCTTCGTACGGATCAATAATGCAATTTGCCCCTAATGTATTCTTTAGCTCTAGTAGCGCAGGAGTGAGACCAAAAACATCTGAAATTATAATTAAACTCATAAATTTATTTGTCCACCCATGCCCTACGTAAGGGTAATTTATTGTGAGTTAACACCGTAAAAATTGTTATAACCTCCTCTGTAAAGTGCTCTGTTCGTATTTTTGTGTTAAGTAACTTAATCATAATCAGACAAACTCAGATTTTCTTTTTTGCAAACATTAATAATTGCTTCATGCTTTGCTAAGTTACAAAGGTATTTATTTAGCTGATGAAATGCTAGAGGCGGTTTTTTAAATTCGTCAGCCCAAATAGCCAACATGAATAAATAAAAGTCGCAAACCGTAATCATGTTGCCGACTAAAAATTCTTTATTTTCTAATTCACTGTCAAGCAGTTGAAACATCTCTGTTATTCTTTGTTCTTGGATATTAGCAATATCATCCGATGCATTTACATATGTTGTATGTTTTGTTGGATAAAAATGGACCATTAATTCAGCTTGAATAGTATTTGTTAAATACATCATCCACTGAAAAAATTTAGGTCTATATTTGGATCCAACAACAGGAATAAGGTTTGAAGAGGGGGCTGACTCAGCAAGATGAATGCAAATAGCCGCACTTTCAAAAAGTACTAATTCGTCATCGATTAACGTTGGAATTCTTCCTGAGGGGTTTAACGCTAAGTATTCATCTGATTTTTGAGCATTGCTTTTTCGATCTACCATTATTAGTTCGAAATCAACGTCCAATGCTTCAAGCACGAAATGCGGAGCCATACTGGCATTTAGTGGGTAATAATATAATTGATACAACTCATTTCCCTTTTGTTTGCTTATTTTAATCGCTAGCTATACCGTTAAGAATACAGCAACTATTTATAATTCAATAAAGAAACCTTGCTCGTATAGTAAAACGTCCATGAAAGATATTGTTAAGACTGTCGAATCACTTAGTTATTTGATAATGCCGCTGAACGTCTTTAGTCACGGCTCCCCAATGTGATGCTTTAACTCTAGTTTGATGCTTATCAAATGCACTTTGATTGACGAATTCTTCGTATACGTTAAATTTATTCGGGTTATTGTTATCAATAGTTACGCTGAATATTATACAACCAGTTTCTTGCTTGGTTAACTGGGTATGAATCAAAAGTGCATTCGTAACAGTCTCTAAATCAGTATCAGGAACGATAATATGGCCTTGCAAAATGATTTTTGACAACTCTGAATTCCTTGAAAATTATGGCAATACCGGAATGACTATGAAATTAACAACATCACACGGTTTGGTTATGACATTGAGTCACTTATTCTATTTTCATTGCCTTTTTGTCCGCAATTTTTTTTACTGAACGTAAATACCTGATAAGTCTAGCCTCATCCCTATTAATAGGTTTTCCACCAATATAAGTAGACTCTCGATCCAACTTTTGCTGAATTTCGATACTCTCTTTAAAATGAAGCAACTCAGTTTCAGAGAGTTGCTCCCAAATACCATTTCTATCCGTCGCTAAGCCACATTTTCTAGGCAGTGACTCTAGAATCAATATTGACCCTAATGAATAGAATCGATTTTCGTAAACACAACCCAATATTTTCCCTCTATCAATCACAAGTTCCCACGGAAAGCTTTTATCGTTTAGATCAACACCATCTTTTTTCTCTGCAAAAGCCTTTGCATTTGAGCTAAAGCTAATTAACAATAGTAATAGATATATCAATTTCAATTCAATTTCCTCTTACAATAACGATCAAATTTATAGCGGTTAAAATTTATAACCAATATTTAATGTGATTGAAGTGGCTGTTTCTTTTTTACCGTTATTAGACCACCATCCTCCAGCATCTTCGCGAGTAAATCCAAGACCAGTACCAATAACAAATCCATCATTAGCGAAGCCATCGAAGTGGTAATCGTATGTAGCAAATAAAAATCCATCTTCGCTATTAAATTCTACCCGCCCGAAATTTAAACCGTAGGCATGTTTTGAGTTTTCACTAAAAGTAGTTTGAAAACCAGCAGCAGCGCCAATCACACCTAGAGAACCATAATACTTACTGTATTTTGTTTTATAAGCAAATTGAGCCCCTAGAACACCTCCGTATTGGTGGCCAAACCCAATAGAAGGTTCATATTCTCCCGCTGTGCTAAATAAGGTAATAAATGATAAAGCAATGATAGATATTTTCATGAAAATCCTTTTTTATGTAATGCTGGAAATAACGTTTAGCGCCTCACTAGACGACTAAGTTATCGGTTCAGTTATCGGTTCAGTTATCGGTTCAGTTATCGGTGGCTATAATAAGCGACGATTGAGAAAAAGCCCAACAGTTCTTTGCCCTTGATAAGGATTTATTTTAGGCTAAACCACTCAACGGCTAATTTTTCATATTTTTGAATAAACTCGTTTTTTAGCGCCATATAAATATGAATGTTATTGTCACTCTTTAACCGCGCTTCTTTTTTGACTTGCCCATATTCGGATGACGCCCATGGATGAGCGATTAAATATTCTTTGAAAGCCCTATGGCGAATTAAATTAAAATCACCCGATTGAAAAGCGTGTACATGATGACTTCGTTTTTGCCCACCTTTTTGAAAATAACGCCTTCCTGAAATTCCATTCTCACCTTTCACAACGAAACCTAACGTTGCAATTTGTTCATTATATTTATCTAAGTCTAAAAGGTTTTTCACCTCAACTAGAATATCAATAACAGGCTTTGCAGCTAATCCTTTTACCGCGGTACTACCAATATGCTCAATTAAAACCGCATTCTTGCCAATAACACTTGTCAGTAATATTTTTTCTGTTTCAAAAATATTTATCCAATTTGGATCGTAATCGACAACATCAATAACTCTGTGCTTCAAATTGTTCTCCATTGACGCTGATCACCTTAGCCGCATCTTAATGATGTTTATTGATAAATCAGAATAATAGGCGTTCATTATTTGGCGTTAATATCACATAATATTTATCATCTATAAACCGTATTCATTCATTTTTTATTGAGTGTTGGATATTATTAACCACAGTAACTTATAAGTTACTGTGAAAAATACATATAATTCCCCTTTAATTCCTTTAAAAGCTGATAACGATTGAACTAATAAGCCGTTAGCCTTAACATTCAAATTATCGGTTCAATGTCTAGTTAAACAAAATCAAGAGAGTCATTTGTGTCATCTTCTTTTAACAGTAAACTGCCAAATGTAGATACCAGTATTTTCACTGAAATGTCGATAATGGCGAATCAACATCAAGCGATCAATTTATCTCAGGGCTTTCCTGAATTTGATACGCCACTTTTTTTGAAAGATAAAATTAATCAAGCAATTAGTGAAGGGAAAAACCAATATTCTCCATCAAACGGCTTGCCTGACTTATTAACTCAAATTGCCGAAATGATACATAGACAGTATCAAACGGATTTTCCCCATGAACAAAAAATCAATGGACTAAACAACGTTACAATTACGTCAGGAGCTACAGAAGCATTATGGGTTGCGATACAAACCCTAGTACGCCCAAATGATGAAGTGATTATTTTTGATCCCGCCTACGACTCCTATGAACCCGCCATTGAACTCGCTGGAGGCGTTTGTCGTCATATAGCACTCAATGCCCCAAGTTATTCAATAAACTGGGCACAGGTAGAACAAAGCATTAATACAAAAACACGTGCCATTATTATTAACAGCCCACACAACCCAACAGGTTCAATACTGAGTCAGTCAGATCTTATATGTTTGCAGGGTTTAGTTGAGAAATATAATTTGTATGTTATTAGCGACGAAGTGTACGAACATATGACCTTTGACGGCTTACGGCATGAGAGTGTCTTGCGTTATCCTGATTTATTTAAACGTGCCTTTGTCGTTTCTAGCTTTGGTAAAACCTTCCATTGTACGGGATGGAAAATGGGCTATTGTGCAGCCCCCAATGAGCTTATGGCCGAATTTAGAAAAATTCATCAGTACGTTACCTTCTGCTCATTTACGCCAGCACAAATAGCCATTGCACAAATGTTAAAAGAGCAACCATCCCATATCACCGCACTAGCAAGTTTCTATCAAGGAAAAAGAGACATACTTATTAATGCGCTGACAAGCTCACGATTTACCTTGCTCCCTTCACAAGGCACTTATTTCTTATTATTAGATTATTCGGCAATATCAACGCTCAATGATCGTGAATTTTGTCAGTGGTTAACCCAAGAA
>Ga0209291_1001329_pt1 | contig 22094 bp, 13 predicted proteins | sample GOMGulsemesocosm_FD_184633 | JGI IMG/M metagenome (GOLD analysis project Ga0209291, IMG submission 184633) | Methane-oxidizing microbial communities from mesocosms in the Gulf of Mexico - GOM9B Gulf of Mexico (SPAdes) (version 2) | ecosystem: Environmental > Aquatic > Marine > Cold seeps...
CTCTAATTTAAATTCTTTTGTAAAAGTTCGACGTTTACTAGTCATTTGACACCTCATTTAGATGGTAATAATACCACCTTGAATGGTGTCCGAGATCATTAGACCACTACACCATGCCCCTTAATCCATACAGCGACAGTTCCACCTGGTGCGATTCCAACAACAAAGCGAGTAAAGATAGGAAGACTCATATTCCCCATGACTGTAGGATTATCAACGCCCCATTGGAAGAACTCAACTAATTTATCATAGGGTAAATCAAATGTTCCGTGATAAGCCTGATTTTCAGCATAAGAATAAAAACTCACCTCTAAGCGATCAGGTAGGCTGCGTTCTACATGAGGGTGATTTGAAATTCCACTTCCCCACTTCCCGTCAGAGGGCCCTGATGGCACAGGTAAGCCTCCTTCTTCGTCTTTGAAAAATAACATTGCACTTAAAATATTCACAGGATAGCCTTTAGGGCCACTTTTTTGTGCCCCCCAGCTAAATTCTTTCGGATTCTTATTCATTGTAAAGCTACATCCTATAATGGAAAAAATGATAATAAAACAAATACCTACTTTAAAAAGGTTAAGCTTCATAAATAAACCTTTTACGTTTTCCCTCAGAAAACCTAGGCGCATAACCAATAGCTCTAAAAGTCGAAAAGTTTAGTTGATTATGTCTATGCTTCTTGATTTCTTCATTATTCAGCCAATCTTCTGGATTTGAATCTGGCTTTTTAGCGACATAAGACATTACCTCTTTCTCTAAGGCCTCTAAATTACACATCTTTATTACCTTATCAGCTCTTTTTATCATTTCAGGTTTTGAGTGTTAGCTTAGGTTCCTTTTTAACAAAATCAGCCATCACCTTAAGAGGAATATTGGAATAACCACTATTAATACCAGTTCTTTTTACTGAGAGCGTGGCGTATGCTATCTACTACTAAAAAGCCCTTAACATTTATTTGTTAAGGGATTTTTTATGCCTGAAAGAAATTCGTTTCTTAGAGCGAATACTCTATACAGAGTAAAGCCGCCTACAATTGGTAATCGCGCAAATGCAATTGAGTAACATTACTAATCGGTAGGTAAAGACTAAAAAGACCTATAATTTGTTTATTAAGGTCTTTTCATGCACTTTTTTCAATGAGAGAAAAATAAATTGTGGAAACTTAAATCTCTATATTTCACCATTAATACCGTCCCACCTTTCAGGAACAACTATACGAATACCGGTCGTGTCACTTTCTTCTAGTTTCTGCTTAAGTATTTCTGCAAGTAATATAATTCCAGTAAAATAAGCAGGCCTAAATAGTGGTTCTTGATAAGATATTTTTTCTTTTAATACAAGTTTATTAATACGGAATATAATAGTTAGTTCACCATTTTTATCAGTTCGAGCTCTCATATCTGAAGCATCTCTATCAATGCAATCAATTAGCCCAACAAAATTAGCCGCATAAAAACCAGTTTTTGCAATTTCACCTTCTTTTTCGATAACCGTTGCAGGGAAATACTGGATATTCTTTAATCCTAACTTATCAAAATACTGTTTCAAGCGCTCAGAAACAACAGAACAGCCCATATCACTTACCGCATAATCTGTCATAGCGCCTGATGGCAGTGTTTCACAAATAAATTCTAAGTTCGATAAATCATGTTCATCCGGATTTATTTTAATTCCATTTCCCCAAATCATTTCATTACATGATCCATTACCTGAAATTCTGATATCTGGTGAAGTATCGGTATTAGGGAAAAGTAAATGGTATAACATGTTCAAGACCCTACAGTTAAAGTTTAAAGGGGTTGCCTAATAATTTATTAAATTACATTGAGCTACTATATTTATTATCTAGATTTCACCGTTAATGCCATCCCACCTTTCAGGGACGACCAAGCGAATACCCGTCATGTCACTTTCTTCTAGTTTCTGCTTAAGTATTTCTGCAAGTAGTATAATTCCAGTAAAATAAGCAGGTCTAAATAGTGGTTCTTGATAAGATATTTTTTCTTTTAATACAAGTTGATCAATACTCCAAATGACAGTTAACTCCCCATTATCATCAAGTTCAGAATCCATTTCAGATTCATTCACATCAATGCAATCTATAAGCCCAACAATATTAGCGGCATAATAACCAGTTTTTGCTATTCCGCCTTCTTTTTCGATAACCGTTGCAGGGAAATACTGGACATTCTGTAACCCTAACTTATCAAAATACTGTTTCAAGCGCTCAGAAACAACAGAACAGCCCATATCACTTACCGCATAATCTGTCATAGTGCCTGATGGTAGTGTTTCACAAATAAATTCTAAGTTCGATAAATCATGTTCATCCGGGTTTATCTTTATTCCATCCTCCCAAATCATCTCATTACAAGAGCCATTATCTGAAATTCTTATATCTGGTGAACTATCAGTATTAGGGCATAGTAAAAATATTGGCATAGTGTAAATCCTTATAATTTCGGGTATATAATTTCATCAGTGCGATTTAATATATCTTTCGCAAACTCTTCCGCTTTGTTGATATGAGCCGGGTGACAAATCCATGGAGAAACCACACCAGCCGTTTTTTTAAAGGCTTTATCTTCTGCATCTTCAATTTTTTTTATCAAAGTATTCTTAAATTCTGTATCCGGTTTATCACAAAGCTTGTTCTGTTTTATGGCCCTAACAACCGCTCTAATCAAGTAGGTAGATGCATTCATAAATTTATCGGCATGCCCACCAATATGAAGTTGTAATGGCTTTTCCTTTTCCACTGCTGCAGCAAACTCAATGTAGTGAGCTCGGGTATCTTCCTCACCTTTATCTTTCCTGCCTGGTAAATCAATGACATTATTTATATTGTTTGGATCATAATCTTTCTCTGCTAAATAATGATTTAATGCAGCAAACCTATCTTGGGGATTGGCTGGTTTAGATTGAGCTCCCATGATAAATGAGCTAAAGGCAAGACAGTGATGGCCTTCTGATTTATAGACTTTAGGATCAGGGGGACTTTTTTTATCTGGGTACATATCCAACTTAGCACTTTCAAATCGGCCGCCGACACCACTGATTTTTTTCCGCTTCCAGCCCGTAGGCTTAATAACATCTTTTTTAGGGAATTCATGATCACCCTTTCCACAAAATACACATTTGCCTTTTGCAAGGTTAATCATTGCAATAGCTATTCCTTCGCCAATTTGTGTCATTGAGTTCCCCTGCCTAACCTGTATAAAGTCGTATTCATAATCATCCTTAAAACACTAAGTAATATCTATTTTTTCAACAACAACGGCTGAACGTTTCGCGCCATCTGAAGCGCAATAAACAAGGTGTTTTCTTTCATTTTGTGCTGAAAGAAGTTTCAAAGCAGATAAACTCAACATAGTGCTACCCAGTGCAGCGCCCATATCACCAAGACAATCTACCGGATGAACGACAATATTATCACCAGAAAAAAACTGATGGCTTCGGGTCATTGCAACACCAAGTTCCTTAACCCAGTAATGTTCACCATTCATACTGCTATATACATGAGATATATTACTACTAGCACTGTTTGCAATCGCTTTTTTGAATGCCTGGTCTAAGCCATTCCCCTGATAAGGCTCACTACTTTCTATAAAGCCTGCTTCATCTGCTAGTCCCACGGGGTTTAGGGCAACAACTTGATTATTTTCACGTTGAGCATATTGAATGTTTCGGGTTAACAAAATAAAACATGCTCCTTCACCAGGACAAAAGCCATTAGTACTACCGTCATAAAGCAAACGGTCATGTTCATCTAAATAATTAAGCAACGATAAACTCAAATAACTATCACTACTACCAACCAGAACAAAATCTTCGTTTTGTTCATAAAGGTAACGTTCTGCTAGCGCTAACGCCTGCAAACTCGCCGCACGTCCCGTATGGATCCGGTGGATTCTGCTATCATCAATTGGCAGTTCACTATGTTTAGTGATACTTTCAATTAAATAATTAGTAGGGATTTGATCTACGCTAGGGATATTCTCTGGTAAAGCTAAAATTAACGGAATGGGCTGGTGAAGACTTTTTTTACATTGCGCTGTATCAAAAACATCTTTTAATGCCAATAATGCCATTTTGATAACGCGTTCATATTGCGGCCTAAAAAAAATATCTTTGTCGATATCAATATCAAATAACAACGCATCATCGGGTACTTTTGAGACTTTAATTTTTTTACCCGTTTTAGAAATGTAATCAGACTCTGCATAAGCACTAACATCGGCATTAATAGAAGCAGCCGTCATCTGGGTATTAATTCCCACAGGCGTTATCATACCTGTAGCAGCAATATATAGTTTATTTTGTTGGCTCAAACCATACTCCTTGCTTTAATATTCACATAAGGTGATTGTGGGTCTAACAAAGCCAATGTTAACGCTACACTGCCGCGTTGGCGTTGTGCCACCTGTTTAAGGGCATGACTTAACTTAGCAACAGTAGCAGGATTATTCTGTGTAACATCAATCCCGATAAGGTAACGAGACCCTGCTTTGTATCGACTCTTGTAACGAAGCCAAGTGTGATTAATTTTACTCACATCAGGAAATGGTAAGTTTTCATCATCGTCTAAAGCTACAACTTCATCATCTTCTTCATGGTCAGGATTTGGTATCATTGTTATGTCGTCAGGCGTCTCAATCGCCAACTCATAACGTTCAATATCAATACCCGTTATTAGAGAAAAAGCTTCCCCGGCAATTTTAGCTGTTTCAAAATTATTCATTTTATCAATCAGCCAAGGCACGGCATGAGGATCACCAAGTACACCAGTTGCCTGAATAACCGTACGTATCATTTCTGGTTGCTGTGAAAACTCTGAAATCCACTTGCGAGACATATCTAAGGGCAACACTTTAAACACTGTTTGTATTGCGAGAAGGTGCCAATAAGACTGTTCTTTAATACAATCGAGTAATCTCAGTGCACGTTTATGTTCACCTAACATTACCAATGCCCAATTTGCCCAAAAAGCAACCTCAGGTATTTCATGGTTAGCCAATTGCTGTACTTGATTAGCGAAAGTATATAGTTTTAGCTCACCAACCAACCTCAGTAACCTTGTTAACAATTTTGGATGTGCTAAACAATCTTCACGCTGAAATAGCTCTTGTAGAATATTGCCTGGATTTCTACGTTTCACGCTAAAAAAAGCGATAGCCAAGTATTTGTGGTTTAAATCTTTGCTATATAAGAATCGTTCAACCCACTCTATGATTAGGCTTTTAGGAAGCCAGGCCATAGCAGAAACGAGCCCTTTAAATGTTTCATCATTGCAAAAAGCATGGTCTATTACCTGCTTAATTTTATTGATATCTCTACTACGAAAAGCGATTATTGCCGCTGTAAATATTTCACCTGCTTGCTCAAACTCAAGTTCTGGTAAACATATCTCCCAAGCCAAGGCGAAGTTGCACATTGAGCCATCTAAATTAGCATCTATTCGCTTTTCAAGAGCGGCTATATCTTGCAAATAATAATGTGGTTGCTTAACGCTAATTGAGCGCAATAACCATAAAAAAGAGGCATCTACTACAAACTGTTCGTTGATATCTCTAAAGGCATTAGCTTGTTTAAGTGGACTACTGGTATTTATCAAAATTTATCACTAACCCATTATATTTTTCTTGTTATGGAAAAGAGGATCACCCATACGGCAAACATTTTTCCCTTCAAACTTCACGTCAAAAGAGTACATCATAAACTCACACTCACCTTTGGTTTTGCCACTGATTATCCCCTTATGAATACCTGGTTCATCACCTGTGCTTTGCTTGTAAATAGCCCCTTTTACCATCGGCATTTTCTTATCCGTTTTGACAGACTTGGGGCCTTTATCTGTATCTGAAGCCATACCTATATTAGGGTAAGGTATAGGAACAACAGCTGGCCCTACTTGAGTTTTACATACATCGGGAAAAGCAATACTCATACCACCACTGCCTTTGTGAGCAATACCGCGTGAATTTGCAAAAGTTGTTTGTGCCATTATCTTCTCCGATTATGTACAAGTGCTTTAACGAGAGAGCTTTAACTCGATTTCATTAATGTTTAATAAATTTTTGTCACACTGAAATGGTGCTAACCAAACCATAGACAACTGTTGCTGATTAGGGTGAAGTGTCAGCGTTTCGATATTTATCTTAATGGGTAAAGCTTTGCCTTTTAATATAACATTACAGTTAATTTTCACCTGTGGCACACTGAGGTTAATATCACCGGCTGGGTGCATTCCCTTTATTACAATAGGCTCACCGCCTTGAAGAAAACCTGGGTACACTAAATCGGGGTGCGCTGCATTTAAAAAGCGTTTATCGAAATCTTCAGGTAAATAAGGAGCACGCGTAGATTGCCACGTTTCGTCATAAGTGCCAGCCCATTGAGTTCGTGGAGACCAATAGCTACAGCTTGGTGAAAAGCTAGCTGGTGCTGGGGTATCTTTAATATGCCGAATGAGTTGATTAGGATCTTCAATATTAGGCAGGGCTGTTCCTTCCATTTCAGCTTTTGAACGTTTACCTACATAACCAGAGCCAACTAGATTTCTTTCTTCTGCATGTACTATCGACTCATCATCTTGGTATTTACCACCAAAGGCACGTTCATAAACGAGCGGCATAGACTGAAAGGGTTCTGGTGCACTTGGTTCACCATCTAGCCACTGCCGATCCCCAAAGACTATGACCGTCTTGGAAACTTGGCCTACCGACAAATGAACATCTAACTGTTTCACGCTCTGGTGATTGGGTGCACACGCATTACCTTGCATTAAAATATCGGTGTTATTCTTACCTATATGGAAATCTGACAGGGATTTAATGCTAGATAAACCAGGCTCTCCCCAGTACTCATCCGCTTTTTGTGGTGGAACCTGCTCATCAGCTAAGCTCCATTGCTTCCCCATAATAAAAGTGGCTTTGACAATGACATATAAAGAATCAATACCATGCTCATTGGGAAAACTAGCAATTTCAGCTGCAAACGGGGTGTTATTGTTAAGTTGGAGCATACATGTTTTACCTTAAGTGAATCAATTCACCTGAACTGAGCCACCCATAATACGGTTCACACCGCTTGAGCGATTTAATAGATATTTACCGCGTATCATTATTTTTCCCGCTTTAGTTAAAGTAATGCTCGACTCTCCGCACTTAAAAACCATCTCGTCTTGTGCTTCAAAAATAACCTTGTTACCTTCCACCTTAACGTCATCAATAGTTAAATCACCCGCTAACTCTACTTTTTCAGTTGCAGAATGTTGTCCATAGCTTTCTAAAATCGCCTGTAACGGGCTATGAATTAATCCCATAATAATGGGTTGCCCCAAATCGCCTTGATTAAACAAAAGTGCCACTTGCCGGGAAACTTGATGCTGAGTTACACCTGTTGTACTTATGGCTTTAACAGGGGTAGAAAATGGATTTTGAGAGAAATCGACAAGTGCTTCTCCATTTTCATCTATTGCCACTAACGTGCCAATGATAACTTCTCCTGGAGCAATATTATTAGTAGTTGCTAAAGAGTTATTAGCTCTTTCAATTTCATTTAAATGCTTATTACTCATATCCATTAGTTCGCAAGAACCTTACTTCCTTTCAATACAACTTTTCCTGAGCCTTTCACGTTGATGTTTTTACCGCTAATAGTAATATCACCATTACTCTTCATTACTATTTTTGCAGAGCCTGTTTTAAAGGTGATTTCTTTATCAGCCTCCATGGTAATAGTTTTAGCTTTAAGACCGTATTCTTTAGTCACAGCTTCAGAATATTTACCATTAACAGTTTCTTGCAGATCTTTATCCACGGTAATGGTCATATTCTTGCCAATAGTTTCAGTATGATTTTCACCAATGCTGATACTAACATTCTTGCTAATTGACTCTGTGTGGTCTTTACCTACATCAATAGTATTATTGCCACCAATACTTTCAGTTTGATCCTTTGTGACAGTCTTATTTCTATTTTTCTCAATATAAGAGTTTTCATCATTTTTAACTGTTTTTGTACGATCATTATCAACCGTTAATGTTTCATTATTTTTAACATAACTGTCTAAATCTTTCTCTGCTTGAATATAAACCTGCTCACTGGCTTTTTTATCTTCAAAGCGAATTTCATTGTAATTATCTGCGCCGCCCTCTTTGGTAGAATGCGTTTTAATACCGCTCTGTGTTTTGGAAGCATACGGCGGTTTGTTGTTACCGTTATAAACACTGCCGGTCACAATCGGTCTATCTGGATCACCATCTAAAAAGCTGATAATAACTTCATGGCCAATGCGAGGAATAAACGAAGAGCCCCAACCGTTACCAGCGAATGACTGCATTACCCGGATAAAACACGAGCTGTTTTCGTCTTTTTTACCTAATTGGTCCCACATAAACTGTACTTTTATGCGGCCAAATTCATCAATGTATATCTCTTCGCCTTTCGGGCCAGTTACTAATGCCGACTGCGGCCCGTACATTACCGGACGAGCATAAACCATAGGCGGTCTATACATATTTTCTAATGGCATACAGCTAAACGAGTTACTGTATTGCTGATCACCACCTTGGCTTGAAAAGTAACTTGCGTCATTCGCTTGGTGATGAACACTTAACAATAAGTATTTACCCATTTCAGACTTAGCTTCATGTTTTAATAAGCTAAAAAACTGTCCTGCGCTGAAACTACTACAACTACTTCCGCCACTGATGGTATTTGCACCCGCTTCTTCTGCGTCCATTCGAGCATCAGCTAGTTTTTTACCTAACGCAAAGTCATATTGGCTTGGGTAGCTATAATGCTTAAATTGGCCGTTCTTTTCTAACTTACTTTTCGAAGTACTTTGTGAGGTAAGGTTTTTATTAGGCTCTTTAAAGTTATAGTCATTAACTATCCACTCACCTTTTTTCAGTTCATAGTTATGTTGCCATGCATTAATTTCAGCATCTGGGCTATTACCTTTTGAATAAGTGAGTTTGCTGTTTGCACTTTCTGCATAAGCACTCATTTGATCGACAATAACTAGAGTATGTTTTTTCTTATCGTGGCTAAAGAAACTGGCATAGCCTTCTTCGGCTAATAAACGCATAACAAAGGTTAAGTCGCTTTCACCGTATTGCACACAATATTCACGGGGGTTACCACCCTCGGCTTTAAAGTCGAAATCGTTATATCCTAAGTCAGAAAAAACTTGGCTAACAATATCTTTAGTATTTTTATTTTGAAATATTCGACGATTTTCATTTTGATTTAAAAACCATGTCCACGGAACTATGGTTAAATGATATTCACGTAAACCGCTATTTTTAATCTCTCCAAAAGAGAAATGGCTAACATAACCATTGAAATCACGTTTTTCATCAGCGTTAATAGTAAAAGTCACTGATTTGTGAATAAGGTCTTCAGGTTTAATGTCTGTATTTTGAGATAGCGCAGTTAAGCTAAATTGAAAAAGAGACGAAATGGTTTCGATACCATTGATCGAAGTAAGAAGAAGTTCATCTGTTGCTAGCGGTGTAACAATTGATAGAAAACGTCCATCTTGAGTATAATCACTCATTTACTATTTCCCTTCCCTGAGAATACTATAAATAAAAGCTATCTTATTCTTTTGGAATATTTGATAAGTAGATATAAATACAGCCCAAAGGGCTGTATTTAATAGTGCAAATTATAGAGCTTTTGCTGCAGTTAAGTCATAACCAGCGCGTTGCGGGCTACCACTCTTGTTACTGCCGTCATAGTCAGTATAATTGATTTCACACTTCGAGAAGCTAAGTGTAAGGTTTTCAGTAGGCTCTTCATCACCGTCAGCAGCAATGTGGTAGCTACTTACTAGACAGTCTTGTAATGCGTACTGCATAAACTCTTCAACTTTATCGCTTCCTGTGCGAACAAACTTAAGTGTTACTTTTTTACCTGAAGAGCCAGATACCGCTTCTTTAAATAATGCAGAAACTGAGTTGTCTGCTTTTTTAGATAAAGAAACTTCTGATACGTTAGGCTTACCTACTTCACGGTTAGCCATTTTACCTGACTCCATTGTAAGACCACGGCTAACACCGAAGCTTACTGAATCAACTAATACGTGATGCTCGAAACCTTCTGCAGTAACGTTCCCTTTGATTCCTTCAAATTCAAGATAAATTGCCATATTTTTCCATTTCCATTTTTAAAGTTAAAGAACACTATTTAAGTATTGTGTTCATCCTGATTTACTTTGTATAAATTAAAAGATTTATAACAAAAATTCAATACAAAGATAACATATTATTGCATTATTTACATTAATATTAAAATGCATATTGGAAATCAAACGTTACCCTTACCGAGTCGTAGTCAGGATCTTCTCCTGCTATTTTCAACTCACTTAATACTGGAAAGGCTAACTGGATATTCCCATTAAACCCACTACGGTGCGATACTTGCAATCCCATGCCTACATCGGCAAGTTGTGCTGTGGCATATTCTTCTTCATTTCCTAACAGATGTTGATAGCCATATGCATAGTCAACGAACATAAAAGGCTTAAAAACTTCTTTAAATTCAACCCCTGCTAATGAGAAGTTCATAAAACTTGGACTATTAAAAATCCAATCAGCACCAAGGTAAGCTGCATCATCGGCAGTAAAATAGCTAGGTGAAAAGCCCCTTACTTTAGTTGGTCCAGTTAAAGAAAATCTCGCTATTGACGATAGATTAGTACCCGAGTATTGGGTATATGTTCTAAAAATAACTCTAGAACTACTATCAAAAAATGGCACTTTAACAAAACTTAATAAGGTATAGTCGACTGACAACACATGATAGTTTGTTTTTTGCCCTACATCAGCCCCAAAATCAAAGTGACCATTATCATACGTTACGCTAAACTCATGCAAACGCTTATTTACATCATCTAAGACATCAAATTGGTAAGACAAAGATATATGTGAAAGGCGTTCATCGAGGTTATTACCAATATCAGGTATATCGCCAATTTGTAAATCGGAGTGTATTTTTTCATAACGTAGTTTATAAGTACTATTATTTTTTCGGCTACGCTGTGCAATATAGCTACCTTGGGCGGCAAACACACTTACTGTACCGCTAATGTCCAAGCTAGATGCAGATGAAGACTGATCTACCACAAATTGATTTTGTGAAATATCAACTCCGGCTCTAAACCTTGGGCTAAAAAAATTACTTTCATAGTTTGTTTGCCAAAAGGTCGTATCTTCCGGGAAAACGGTTTGTAATAAGCTGATATTTAAATAATCGGCATTACCAAAAAGGTTGTTCGCTTGCGCACCAACAAAAACACGATACAAACCAGAATCCTCAGAGCCATGGTTATCAATTCGTGTATTGATGTTATAGCTACTTTCATTACGAACATTAATATTTAGTCGAGTGTCACCCACTTGACTACCTGGCTCAAAGTAGCCATCAACATTAACTCCTGGAAAAGCATTTATAACAAATAAACTTTCTTCAATTGTAGTACTAGTTACTGGTTTATCTATCTGTTCGTCAAAAATAGAGGTGATTGTATCAATTGTATACAAATCATTACCACGTACCTTAACTTCACCTAAAGTACCCAGTAATACTGTTAAGTTGACAATACCATCACGTACCTGTTGTTTTGGAATATAAGCCTTTGCGAGAATAAAACCACGCTCTCGATAGAATTGGGTGATACTACTTGCAACGCCTTCAATTTGGCCAATAGTGACACCACGCTTGCCCTGCTGAGCACGTATTAACCAAACTAACTGCTGAACTTCCAGTGAGGTTACATGACGATCAACTGTTTCTTCTTCAATATCAACGAGCAAATCTGACAGTTCACCTAGCTCATCAATGGTATAGCCTGATTGTAGTAATTTACCTTCCCCCATCAAATCAAAGCGAATACCTTCAACTAACAGGCTAATGGCCTCTCGAGTAATACCTAGTTCAGGAAACTCAACCAAACCTTGAATCCTAAACTCTGCCACAGCTAGCCTCGGACCAGCCATAGGATCAGGTAAACGATCACTCACTGCGGGAATATTCATATCCTTGAGTAGGGTTTTTTCTTTGATCTGCCTAAGTTGCTCAATTTCCGGCATTTTCAAAAAATCAGCTTTTACTGTGACGGTGAAGCATAACACTACAATAAACATCAACAACGCTAAACTATCTAAACTTTTATCTACAACTTTTTGCACAAACATAACCTTAAATTATCGACTGCTTAGTGATGAACTCTTATTACCTAAAGGTAAAGCAGCCTTTTCACTGATGGCCACTAGCAAGTTTCATTTCTTATTATTTATAAATTATTATCTTTAATAAAATTAATTAACGAAGGCACTTATTCCTCACCTTCCTCACGCTCTTCATCATCAGCATTCCTTTGATCTTTAGGGAGTAATACAGACGTGTCATCAACATTATAGTTTCTAACGTCGGCAAATATTGCTGGGTCAACATCATCAAGTGACTCTACTTGAACTAGCTGCTGGCCTGATAAACCGGTTATAGTACTAATAACTTGTAGGGCTAAATCTTTACTAGTAAAAATAGATATTGGTTCTGCACCAAAATAGTTAATCGACGCCAGGTTACCATATAGATTAAATTCATTATTAACCCTTAATCGAATAGGTTTTACCGCTGTCCCAAACTCTAACACTGTTTGAATCAATAAACTTTCAGCCGTAATATCAGCTTCATTAAACCCTACACCCGTTGTATAAACCGAATCGAGTCCGCTGTTTAGAATAGCGACTTTACCGCTATATACCTCATTACTGATATCCTGACCGTAATTAGCATTGATAGCGCCTTTCATCACTCCATCTACTTCTCCTTCGTCCGGGGAAGATTGCAAAGTAATATCACCAATATTAGCTAAAACAATATCACCATTATTTCTCAGGTCAGTTACAGTAACAGCTTGACTATTATTAATATTTACAATGCCTGATGTTGAGTTGATAGCACTCAAGTGAGCAGTGTTAGTATTAATAGCGCCACTATTGGTGGAATTGGCTTCAATAATATCTTCATAATTACCACTACCAATACCTGTACTTGCACGAAGTGTCAGCTCTGGCGCAGTAATATTAGAGTTTTGTGAGACTATAGCACCATCACCTGCTTCAATAACTATTGATTCACCAACAGTAATAGTTGCAACAGCAACATCGCCATTAGCATTCACTATTAAGCTATTACTGAGTTCAGTGTTTGCAACTGTGAGACCGTTTTGATCGGTAATTACCGCAGTATTAGCCAACACACTAATCCCATCAAAGTCATTACCCGAGTTTTCAAGCGATACAGCACCATTTTCAGCCTTTAAAATGGATGAAATCCCCGGTGTATTTGGTTGAATTACAACCGCGCCAGACCCGGTAATATTACCAGTAGTTGTAGTAGCATCTAAACTACTTGCTGTAATATTTGCTAAGTTAATATCATTAGCAGCACTTAAATTAACGGTATCAGCCTGAGTATGACCATTAAGATTAATATCACCTTGAATGGTAGCGAGGGTTAAATTACCTTCGGCTGTATTATTAGTTGAATTTGAGCTAGTAACATTAATATCTCCCGATACAGTTAAAGTATCGGTAGAGTTAACCGTAGCATTCATTGCCGTTAAGCTTGCAATATTAGTGACATTATTGTTGTTAACAATAATGTCACTGCCTGCTGATAAATTTAAAGCTCCACTTAACTGATTTTGCGCCTGTAGCTTAATATCAGTTGCCGCTGTTAAACCTAACTCACCGCTAGATGTCAAAATAGTGCTACTAGTAATAGCGCCAGTGTCACTGCTGACATTAATCAATCCAGAGGTATTTGTAAGCCCACTTAAAGTAATATCATCTTGTTCATTTATATATATTGAACCGCTATGATTTTGCACCAAAAACTCATCAACATTTGTTTCAAGACCATCACTAGCACTTCCCACTAATGTGACGTCATCTAGAACTAGTCGCTGCGCAGCAACCGTGCCAGTATCTTGTGTAACTGCGTTAGCAGTGATAATTAAATCGCCATTAACCATTAAACTATCAGTAATAACAAGGTTGCTATTATCAGATGCAGCGATGGTAATATCCCCTTTATCACCAGAAGAGAAAGTTACGTTAACTAAAGCTGATTCTGCGCCAAAACTAGTATTACTAATATAAAGAGTATCTGAAACAAGTGAATTGTTTAGCACTAAACTCGTAGTTTCAATATTGTCTTTTACGGTTGTTACATTACGGTAATTAATACCTACATTGACCGTACTGTTGCTTTTAGTAAATGAAAGTTGATCATATTGCTCAGCTGAAATTTGTGCATTAGGATTGAAGGTTTCAGAAAATTTATTACTGCTGCCACTTATAGTAACAACGTCATCACCAGTACCACCGTTAAAATTAATAGCACCTGCTTGTGTTCTAGTACTGCTATTTAAGTTAACGGTTAAACTATCACTACTAGCCCCTCCATTGATAATGCCTGTTACAGCCCCATTATCATTAACAATAAAGTTATCAACACCCGAGCCACCATTAATATTGGCAAAACCACTAAAAATTAGTGAACTACTTCCTACTGATGAATCTCTCACAGTACCTTTATTTTCTTCTTCAATGGTCCACGTAGTTGTCACATTATCTTGCGCATTTAGCGTACCATTACCTTGTAGAGCACTTATACCTTCGAAGCCGACAATAGAATCGCCTACTGTAATGGAAACATTATCTAAGCTATAAGCAATATAATCTGTGCCCGTATCACCTTGCATGGTTTCAAGGCTACCACCTGATATTGTGAAAGTATCATCACCTTCATTACCATTCACTAAGGCAACATTACCGCCTGAGCTAGTAATAACATCATTACCTAAGCCCATGGCAATTGAATTAACCCCACCCGCACTTACGGTAAACTTATCAACCTCACTACCACCAATTAAATGCTCAAAGTTGCTAAACATAGCAGTAATACCGCTATAAATAATTGAGCCAGTCTCATTACCATTAATTAACCAATTATTTTCAACATTGTCCGCCAGTAATGTATTAGTTGAGTCTCTATTAGCGCTAATGCTCTCAATCCCATCAACATTAAGGTTGCCAGTAACATCATTACCAAGCTCGATGACTTGATCCTTAATACTGCTTAGCACCAAAGTATCACTGCCGGCTGCACCACTAATTAGCCCTGAAATATCTCCAGAAGCACCAGTAATGGTGAAGTTATCAACATCACTACCACCAGTTAAGTTTTCAAAACCTTTAAAAGCGACATTGCCCTGAGTATTAGTAATTGTGCCACTATTAATAGCATCTATATTCCAAGTGTTTTTCTCATTGTGAGCAATTAAAGTACCGCTAGTTGCTATCAAGTTTTCAACTTGGCTAATATCACTAGCTAAAGTTACCACTTCATTTGCAGTAGTAACTGTTAAAGTATCAATGCCGCCACCACCACTAACAATGCCTGATATTTGCTCCATATTTGCCAAGGTGAAACTATCAACCGCACTACCACCAACTAAATCACTAATATTACTAAAACTTACTCCTGCAACACTACCTTCATTGTTGTTAGTTATATTCCAAGTATTGGCGACATCAGCACCTTGTAATGTATTGCTACCTATTGCTGCATTTAGCGTATTAATTTGTGTAATATCAGCTTCTAAAATAACATATTGATTAGCTGTTGTTAAAGTAACGGAATCATCACCACTTCCCGTACCGCCATCAATTATGCCAGATATTTGGTCAATAGTTGTTAAGGTAAAACTATCATTTGCAGTACCGCCAACAAGGTCACTGAAGTTAGTGAAACTTGTACCTGCTACACTACCTTTATTTTTACCGGTAATTAACCAAGTATTACTAATGTTACTAGCTTGAATTATATTAGTGCCTGCAGTGGCGTTTAAATGCTCAACACGACTAATATCTGTATCTAAAATAACGGTTTGATTAGCTGTTGTTAACAGAACACTATCGGTACCAACACCACCGTCAATTAAACCTGTAATAAGATTCATATCAGATAACATAAAGTCATCACTTATATTGCCGCCGATGAGCGTACTGAAATTATTAAACGTAATTAGATTTACGCTATCGTCAATCGTACCTGTATTAGTGCCTGTAATTACCCAAGTATTATTAGTATTACTCGCTTGTAAGGTGTTACTACCAGTACCATTAAGTACTTCAATACCAGTAAAACCATTACCCAAGTCAATAGTTTGATTGTCGAGACTTATATTTAAGGTATCTGTGTTTAAGCCACCATCTATAGAGTTGGTCACACGTGAGAGTATATCTACATTAATTATATCGTCACCAGCCCCTGTATTGAGACTATCTATATTTGCAGACAAAGTAACCGTATCAACACCACTACCACCGAGTAACTCATTAAAATTAGTAAAATTAACTAAAGTAACGTTATCACTAAAACTACCACCATTATTACTGGTAACTTGCCAAGTGTTATTAGTATTACCTGATTGTAAAGTGTTATTACCTGTACCAATTAAATTTTCAATACGTGCGATATCTGTAGCTACATTAACTGCTTGGTTATTACCACTTATATAAACCGAATCTTCACCGTTATCACCGTCAATGGCCAAGGTCACACGAGTAATCGTATCGAGGTTAATAACATCATCATCACCACCAGCATTGAGACTATTTAAGTTGCCGCTTATTATAAAATCATCGACAGCAGAGCCACCAACAAGGTTCGCAATATCAGTAAAGGTAGTTGTAACACTCGAATATTCTAGGCTGCCAGCATTATCATTATCTATTACCCAATCGTTCGCGGTATTTGAACCCGTTAATGTATTACTGCCTAAACCACCATTAATAATGCCATCAAAAGTTCCTGTATCAGTAATGGTAAAGTTATCAATATCATTACCGCCAGTTAACACAGTAAAGTTTTCAAAATTAACAGTATTACCGCCAGAAGTAACAGAGCCATCATTAACACCATCGGTACTATTAACTGCAGCAACTTGCCACGTATTTGTAGTGCCATCATTTGCAATAATCGTTGAAGAGTAACTGGGGTTAGCATTACCGATAACAGTTTCTATCGTTGTAGATATATTTAAATCAACAATAACATCACCAATATAGCCACTGTAATCAAAGGTATCTTTGCTATCTACAGCACTATTTTGGCCTTCAAAATTAGCAAACTTTCTAGTATCAGTACCATCACTAACCGATCCATTATCACTCGAAACAAATGCCCACGTATTACCCGAAGTATTAACAGTTAAACTATCTGTACCCAAACCACCATCAATAGCAATATCTGGATCTATATCATTTACAGAGGATACACTAGCCAATAATACGGTATCAGCGCCATCTCCAGCATGAATAGAGTCGATAGAACCACTGGCAGTCACTTCAAAGTTATCGACCTGGGCACTACCTTGGAGATCAGTAAAGTTTTCAAATTTAACAGTAGTAACACCGTCATTAACACTACCTTTATTTGTGCCATCTATAAACCAAGTATTAATAGCTCCGCTTGCTTGAAGAATATTACTGCCTGTTGCGCTACCAATTATGGTTTCAACACCAATAACAGCATTTGAAATATTCACCGTTTGAGAGTTATTAGTTAAAGTAACAGTATCATTATCATCGCCGCCATTGATAGTACTGCCCACATCACCAAGTTCACCGACCGTAATGTGATCTTCACCCGCACCAGAATTTATACTGTTAATTCCAGCAACAATATTAAACGTGTCAACTTTAGAGCCACCTTTGAGATCAGTAAAGTCATAAAAATTTAGCGTGTTACTGCCATTGTTAACTGAACCTTGGTTTACACTATTAACGGCCCAAATATTTACAGTGTCTGAGCCTTGTAAGGTATTATTGCTTCCTGAGGCGTCTAATATTTCAAAATTAATTAAATTAGCTAAGTCAACTACTTGATCGCTACTTCTTAAATAAACTCTGTCGTCAATACCTACTCCACCATCCATCGCTGTGGACACCTGAGTAATATCATTAAGATCAACAATATCATTGCCTTCACCTGCAATAATGCTATTTAGCGAACCATTTGTGTAGAAGTAAAAGTAGTCAATTAAATCGCCACCAATTAACTCACTAAAGTTAGTGAAACTTAACATGGTGGTTTGGTCATACACAGTACCGGTATTACTAGCGGTAATATACCAGTCATTCGTCGTATCAGATGCGCGTAATGTATTTGTGCCTGTTTGCGCGTTTAACGTCTCAATACGCGCGATATCTGTGCCTAAGGTAATATTTTGTGCCGTGTTACCCGTAATTTCTATCTTATCGCTGCCTGCACCACCATCAATCAAGCCCGTCACATGAGCAATATCTGCTAAGGTGAAATTATCGACACCTGTGCCACCTATCAAGTTATTGAAGTTACTAAAAGTTGTCGTATTTAACGTACCTGCATTTTCACTATTAATGGTCCAAGTGTTGGTAGCATTACCGCCTTGTAAGGTGTTAGTACCCGCCGTTGCATTAATCGTTTCTATACTTGTTACTGAAGCAAGTGTAATGATTTGATTATCAGTATTTAAATTAAGTATATCGTCATTGGCGCCACCATCTATCGTCGTAGCTACCTGCGTGATGTTATCAACGCTAATGACATCTTCACCTGCACCAGCCGCTAAGCTATTTACACTACCTGCGGGATCAAAAAGAAAAACATCAACTAAGCTGCCACCAACCAATTCACTAAAATTAGTAAAGCTTAATGTGGTGGTTTGGTCATCGATAGTACCTATATCGGCAGCAGTGATATTCCAATCGTTTGTCGCGTTTGTTGCATGTAATGTATTTGTGCCGGATTGGGCTGATAACGTTTCAATGTGGATTATATCTGAGCCCAAATAAACATCTTGATTACTTGCGTTAATAACTACACTATCAGTACCTACACCGCCATCAATCAAGCCCGTCACATGGTCTATATCAGACAAGGTAAAGTTATCTATACCTGTGCCACCAGTCAAATTATTGAAGTTCGTGAAATTAGTTGTGTTTAACGTACCTGCATTTTCACTATTAATGGTCCAAGTGTTGGTAGCATTACCACCTTGTAAGGTGTTGGTACCCGCCGTTGCATTAATCGTTTCTATACTTGTTACTGAAGCAAGTGTAATGATTTGATTATCAGTATTTAAATTAAGTATATCGTCATTGGCGCCACCATCTATCGTCGTAGCTACCTGCGTGATGTTATCAACGCTAATGACATCTTCACCTGCACCAGCCACTAAGCTATTTACACTACCTGCGGGATCAAAAAGAAAAACATCAACTAAGCTGCCACCAACCAATTCACTAAAATTAGTAAAGCTTAATGTGATGGTTTGGTCATCGATAGTACCTATATTGGCAGCAGTAATATTCCAATCGTTAGTCGCGCTTTCTCCACGTAAGGTGTTTGTACCAACTTGAGCGTTTAACGTCTCAATACGCGCGATATCTGTGCCTAAGGTAATATCTTGTGCCGTGTTACCCGTAATTTCTATCTTATCGCTGCCTGCACCACCATCAATCAAGCCCGTCACATGAGCAATATCTGCTAAGGTGAAATTATCGACACCTGTGCCACCAGTCAAATTATTGAAGTTTGTGAAATTAGTTGTGTTTAACGTACCTGCATTTTCACTATTAATGGTCCAAGTGTTGGTAGCATTACCACCTTGTAAGGTGTTGGTACCCGCCGTTGCATTAATCGTTTCTATACTTGTTACTGAAGCAAGTGTAATGATTTGATTATCAGTATTTAAATTAAGTATATCGTCATTGGCGCCACCATCTATCGTCGTAGCTACCTGCGTGATGTTATCAACGCTAATGACATCTTCACCTGCACCAGCCGCTAAGCTATTTACACTACCTGCGGGATCAAAAAGAAAAACATCAACTAAGCCGCCACCAACCAATTCACTAAAATTAGTAAAGCTTAATGTGGTGGTTTGGTCATCGATAGTACCTATATTGGCAGCAGTGATATTCCAATCGTTAGTCGCGCTTTCTCCACGTAAGGTGTTTGTACCAACTTGAGCGTTTAACGTCTCAATACGCGCGATATCTGTGCCTAAGGTAATATCTTGTGCTGTATTACCGGTAATATCTATCTTATCGCTACCTGCACCACCATCAATTAAGCCCGTCACATGAGCGATATCTGCTAAGGTGAAATTATCGACACCTGTGCCGCCGACTAAGTTAACAAAGTTAGTGAAACTTAATGTAGTGGTTTGGTCATAAATTGTGCCAGTGTTCGCTGCGATTATATTCCAATCGTTAGTGGTATTATCTGCACGTAAAGTGTTAGTACCTATTTGTGCGGTTAACGTCTCAATACGAGTTATGTCAGTACCTAGGATAATATCTTGTGCTGTGCTCCCAGTTATATCAACCATATCGCTACCAGCGCCACCATCAATTAAACCAGTAACAAGCGCTACATCAGATAATGTAAAGGTATCTACCGCTGTGCCACCAATCAGGTTAATAAAATTAGTGAAGCTTAAAGTCGTTGTTTGATCATTAATAGTACCTATATTAGAAGCAGTGATATTCCAATCGTTAGTTGCGTTTTCTCCACGTAACGTGTTTGTACCAACTTGAGCGTTTAACGTCTCAATACGCGCGATATCTGTGCCTAAGGTAATATCTTGTGCCGTGTTACCCGTAATTTCTATCTTATCGCTGCCTGCACCACCATCAATTAAGCCCGACACATGAGCCATATCTGCTAAGGTGAAATTATCAACATTAATTCCACCAATAAGGTTATCCATATCGGTAAAATCAAAAGTTGTTGCAGCATCATTCACATTACCTGCGCCCAAGCTAGTAATAGTCCAAGTATTAATAGCTGCATCTTTTACCTGTAGAGTACTAGTGCCTGTACCGCCATTCATAGTGCCATTGAATGAGCCGGTATTGGCTAGGCTAAAGTTATCTGTGGTATCACCACCTGTTAAAGTAACAAAATCTATAAATGATATTGTGCCATTAGTATTGGTAAAAGTGCCATCATTCAAACCGTCCGTAGTAACGCTATTTACATCAACAACTTGGTTAATAAACCATGTGTTAGTCACCCCATTTTGACCGACTAAATGACTATTCGTGCCATTACCAATAATCCCAGTAAAACCAAAGTAGTTTTCAACATTTACAGCTGAAGAAGTTCCTGAAAGATCAGCCCATTCACCACCAGCGCCACCACCAACAAATGCTTGTATATTGGCGAAATTATCAACATACAATTCAGAATTAGAAAACTGTGTTAATGAACCACTGGTTAGGCCGGTAAACCCCCATGTATTGACCACCCCTTGGCGAGCAGTTAATGTATTATTGCCATCTGTACCGCCATCAATAGTGGTAGCACTACCTGCAAGGCCCATCACAAATATATCGAGGAAGTTATCACTACCAATAAGCGCTTGGATATTTTGAAAGTCATTTACGTAAGCGCCAGTAAAACCTGCACTATTGTTATCTTGATATAAAACACCACCACCTGCGCTAGTGATACTCCACTCATTGTCGGCTTCTCGCGCTGTAAGGGTATTATTACCACCTGCACCTTGTATGTTACCTATACTCGCTGTGGCGCTCGTAAACGTGAAATCATCATCAAGCCCACCACCCGTAAGGTTTTCTATTGCAGTGAATTCAACTTTATCAGCCGTGGTTGCCGTTAATACAACACTGCCTTCTTTAGCGCCTGTAATTTGCCAATCATTTGCTTGCTCTCGACCAATTAACGTATCAACGACATTAACATCACTACTACCCGCTAACGTTTGGATATCACTGAAGCCAACCGTTTGACCTGTTTGACTCGTATTTAAGGTGCCTTGATGCTCCCCTGTTAGAGTCCAGGTATTTGTACCAGTGGTCGCTGCGCTAACTAATGTATTATTGCCATCTGTACCGCCATCAATAGTGGTAGCACTACCTGCAAGGCCCATCACAAATATATCGAGGAAGTTATCACTACCAATAAGCGCTTGGATATTTTGAAAGTCATTTACGTAA
>Ga0209291_1001330_pt1 | contig 22091 bp, 14 predicted proteins | sample GOMGulsemesocosm_FD_184633 | JGI IMG/M metagenome (GOLD analysis project Ga0209291, IMG submission 184633) | Methane-oxidizing microbial communities from mesocosms in the Gulf of Mexico - GOM9B Gulf of Mexico (SPAdes) (version 2) | ecosystem: Environmental > Aquatic > Marine > Cold seeps...
CACAATTGCAACTCCTCATTAATGCCATAAATCATATTGTTTCTTGTTATGAAGCGTTTGTCGCTTCCTTGGTGCTCTAGTAATTCAATTAGTTGGTCTTCAGCGGGACCGGGCTGCCAAAACCTATCCATCTGATCGGTGTAAATTAATCGCCCATCGTCACTTTTTAGCGCCCAGTTTACTTTCTTATCGGTGATTATTCTAAATTCTCGGTTATTAAGATTGAACTCGCCAAAAATTAATACCCCTTTAATCCATGCTGTTATCAAGGCAGTGTTGTCTTGGCTATCCCAATGGAAAAGTTGCTCAATACGGTGAACGAATGGAAAGGATTTTTGCTTTAGATCTTGCTTTGAATTCAGCCTCACTTGAATAAGTGTATTATTCGCATTGACTAACAAACTCTTACCATCCGCGGCCCAATCTTGCCCATTAATACGTGTATCTATCGAAAAATCAGTTAGTTGCTGTGGGCTATTGCCATTAGTTATCCAAAGTTGGTCCTCACCGGAACGATCCGACTTAAAAGCAATTAACTCACCATCAGGCTGATATTGAGCGTAGTCTTCAGCAAGTGTTGAACGAGCTATAATCGAATAATTGTTATCTTCTGTGGTTATAAATTGATTTGCTTGAGTTTTCGTTATTAGCGATAGAGAAACCGTTGCAATGTCACTATCCCAATTTCCCTTAATCACCAGCATTCTTCTACCGTCGGGGTGAAAAATTGGTGAGCCCATGGGTTCATCAAGGGGCAAACTAATATTGGTAATTTTACCTTCATAAGACAAGCCAAACAGTTGTCGACCCGTGCTGAAAATAAGTTGCTCATTCATTGGTGTAAAGTTTGGATAAATAAACCTGAATTTAGGTATTTCAGGCGGATATTCAATCTGATGGCTAGATAATATTTGCCCGTCTGGTTTGAGTGTTTCAATGAAGTACCGGCCATCGTTGTGGATACTGGTTAATGCGATTAGGTTGTCTTTGACTGAGTAGTCATAGCTAATTAAATTGCCATCTTCAAGCGAGTATATAACCGTACTATTGTTGTCAGTTATCGAATAACTAGCTAACTTCCAACGATTAGACAACTTTTGCAAAAAAGCGATGTTATTATTATTTAGCCAGGTAGGATTGCTTATTCTTGAGTTTCTACACTCCATTAATAAACTCGGTGATTGAGGAGTCTTAAGTGCTTGTTCAAAATCCAAGGTCATTAATTTATAACATTTTTTCTGAGTAATGGGTTGACTGCATTTTTCAGTTTTAATAAAGGCCAGTTTCTTACCGTCTTTAGAAAAACTAGCAGTACCGTAGCGTGCCATGTTTTTTGTCAGTTGGATTTCTTGCTGAGTTTTAGTGTGTTTCGCCCAAAGATTGCTCTCAACACAGAGCGTTTCTGAATAGCGCAGGAAAACAATGTATTCACCGTCAGGCGAATAGATCCCACCAAACTCCTTATTATCAGTAGCTGTTAGTGAACGCAATTCACCAACAGACAGTTTAAAAGGTTGCTCAGGTGTAAGGTACTTAACACTGATAATAGCCAAAATAATAATACCAGTGAAGATAATCAGCCAGCTCAAAGCTGATCTAGGTGTCTTTATATCATCTGTGCTTTCGGTATGAGGGCTCTTAATAGGGAGATGTGCGGGGCTATTCCCTTGTACTGCCTCAGGCTTTTCATTATCGTCTTTTAATAAACACTCTTGTTCAACGAGCAGTTCTGCATCGATTTTATCCTGCCACCGAACCTCGCATTCTAGACTATATCCCTGTTTGGTATGGGTTTTAATATAGGACTGGTATTGAGTGTCTTCACCCAATACTTTTCTTAGCTGGGCGATGCTTCTTTGTAATGTATTAGGTGTAACAACAGTGTCGGGCCAAACTTTATCAAACAACTCGTCATAACTAACCACTCTGCCCTGATTTTCAGCAAGGTAGGTTAAAACAGCCAAAGCTTTAGGAGCAATAGTTTTCGAGTGCTCTTTTTGAGTAACTTGATTCCGGGATAAATCGACAAAAAAATCACCAACCCAATATTTTACAGCCATATAACCTTTTACCTGAATGAAAGTTGTTACTCATAATTGAGTATAAACAAGAAAATTATCTTAGCATGAATCCTGAGTGAAGCTAAAGGTTACTTTGTAAGATACAGATAAATAAGGATTATTTAAAAATCAGTTTGAAGTCAGGCAAAAGTCAGCAGCACGTCAGGTCTTTAATTTTTGATTCATATATATTGAACTCCTTCCTGATATTCAAGAAGAGCCCTAAAACGGTTTAGCGTGTTACGAGTGAGAGATTTAATGGATATGAAAAATATTTTAGTTTTAGTTTGCCTATCTTTACTGCCTTCTTTATCAGCCCTGGCGAGTGAGACAAGTGATTTCACCTTATCAAAAATACAAGTACTCCCGATCAAGGACACTCAGGCCAGTAGACAATATGAGTTGTATATTAAGTTACCTGAGGGATATTCAAAGAACAAAGATAAAGTTTATCCTGTTATCTATTTTACTGATGGTCTCTGGCAAATAGACTTATTATCCGGGGCTACAGAATTCTTGATGGAAGACGCTATTTTGGTTGGAATTTCCTGGCAGAAGGACATCAATGCAGCGTTAATGAAAGAAAAAGGGCAGCACGTCAGTCGAAATCGAGATTATTCAATAAGTAAGTCAAGCAAACCAGAAATACAGGCTAAGTATCAACTTGGGCAAGCTAAAAACCATCTGACTTTTATCCGTAATGATGTCATTAAAACAATAGAAAAAAATTACCGAACTGATCCTGACAATCGCACTTATTTTGGCTTTTCTGCAGGAGGACGATTTGGTGCTTATATCTTAATGTCACAACCCGATACCTTTAAAAATTATATTCTAGGAAGCCCATCTCTGTGGCGAGATATCCCATTACTTTTTTCTCTTGAAAATAAAGCATTAAAAAGTAAAGCGTTGGCGATCAACCTTTTTATTTCATATGGAGAATTGGAGAAGAAGCTGAGCGTACATATTGAAGATTTCGTTAACAAGTTAAAAGCTAAAAAATATCAAGGATTATCATCAATAAAACATGTAGTGATTGACTCTTCTGGCCATAGCGACTCATTCCCTATGCTAGGTGTTCGTAGTGTGAAATGGTTATCAAGCTTGTCAAAAGAGGAAGAATAATATGACCATCAACTTGAAATTAAAAAATTTAATCGCCGTAGCTCTATTGAGCGCTATGAGCAGCCTTTCCGCCCAAAGTGTCGAAGGAAAAATCAGCCTAGCTCCGGAGGCTTCAGTCGCCGAAGCAACACTCTCATTCAGAGATATTCCTGAACTTAAAAAAGCCTTTATTGATATAACACCTGCAGACAAAAAAGACGGGCTTACCGTTGGCGAATTAGGCATTGATGCCGGTAATAAAGCCATGATTGTTAAATTCGCGCAGGAGATTGCCAGCAAAAATCATGGTTCGTACGATAGCCTCCTTATTGCCCATAAGGGCAAGCTCTTATTTGAATCCTACTATTCTCGGGGTCGAGTCAATTTACCTCATTTTCAAGCATCAGCGACTAAAGTTTATACTAGCATGGCACTCGGTCGTGCTATACAACTGGGTTATTTAACCATGCCTGATTTAGATAAACCGGTTGTCAGCTTCCTTAAAAAACTCGACCCAACAAAATTTGTTGAGGGGGTAGAAAAGATCACGCTGCATCAAGCGATGACTATGCGCTCTGGACTCCGCATCAGTAAAGAACAGAGAGAAAAACTCGACAAAAATCCCACGTTATTAAAAGGTCAGGGGCAAATTCAGGCTTATCTTGAACATAGTGAGCCGATAACCGCAGAGTCTCAGAGCTTTTTATATGGCGGCGGTCAACCAAACTTGGTGATGCAAGTCCTTGATGCTGTCGTGCCAGGCACCGCTAAAGATTTTATCAAAAAGGAGCTTCTCGACAAGTTGGACATCTCGAATTATGCCTGGATGACTGATATTAGCGGCCTGCCAAGTTCGGGATGGGGAGCGAGTATGACATCACGCGATATGGTCAAGTGGGGAACTTTGACGGTCAATAAAGGCGAATGGAATGGCGAACAACTGATTCCAAAAGTGTTTATCGCCAAAGCAACCAGTAGGATCCTCTATACCGATGGCGATGTTGAAGTCTACGGTGGCGGTAAAGATGTTTCTAATCAGGGCTATGGTTATTACTGGTGGAGTGGTGATCTGAAAGTTGGCAATAAGAGTTATTTCAGCTCTTCTGCTCAGGGCGGTGGTGGCCAGTATATCATTCTGATCGAGGAACTTGATTTACAAATTGTGTTTACTGATCATGATAACGACAACACGACTTTACAATTAACTGCAGAGAGGATACTACCGGCTTTTATAAAAAGTACGGTTGCAACCATTAATGGTAAAAATAGCAGTCAGGATGAATTCCCTGCTTTTGAAGGACCTTACCTTGGACAAACACCGCCAGGTATGGTGGCAGAGCCTTTTTCTCTAGGTATCATTTCCAAGAAAAGTTGGGATGGTGAAGGTATATTTTCCCCTGGCATGAAAGAATTTTATTTCACTAAAAAAGGCGGAAAATACACACGTAGAACCGTTATCGGCTTCAGACAAGAAAACAATGTCTGGACGAAGTATCTAGAATTTCCGCGAAACGGTGAAACCGCGTTCTCGCCTGACGGCAAGCGATGGCATATGGCTGAAGGGTATAAAGACCGCATTGGCGATGGTTGGTCAGAACGAAAAAGCCTTGGGCCTATGTTTGATCGTAAAGACTGGGGCATTATGAGACTGACGGCATCTACCAAAGGAACCTATGTTTTTGACGATTATAAAAACAAGGTAATCCGTATTTCAAGGCGCAATAACGGCGAACGCCAAGCACCAGAAAAGATGACTTCCGTAGTCAACACCGGAGAATGGACGGCCCACCCCTTTATAGCTGCAGACGAAAGCTACCTCATTTGGGATAGCGAACGGCAAGGTGGCTTTGGTGGCAATGATATTTATATAAGCTACCGACAAAAAAATGGCTCATGGGGACCTGCGATCAATATGGGTGAAGAAGTCAATTCCGCTCGAGAGGATTTCTATCCAAGCGTCACCCCTGACGGCAAGTACATACTCTTTAACAGAAACATAGCTGAGGGTAATACAGATATCTACTGGGTTGATGCGCAGATTATTGAGACGCTTAGACCCAAATTATAAATAAAAGAAATCACAGATGTAGAGCTACTATACAGTGCACAAATCCTAATGAAGTTAATTACGTAGAATAAAAAACACCATGGAAAATACGATGAATATTAATTTAAAATATAAACGTTTAATCGCTATTGCGCTATTCAGCGTTTGTAGCAACATTGTGTCAGCTAATACTGATAAAAACACCAATGCGCCAGAGGCTTCAGCTGCTGAAAAGAAGATTTCAGTTTGGGATATGCCTCATCTCGAAAAAGCCTTTATCAATACTGCGCCAGAAACCAGAAAAGACGGCCTTTTTGTGGGTGTCTTAGGCGTCGATGGCGGTAATGAAAACATAATTGTTAAGATGGCTAAGAAAATCGCAGAGAATAACGAAGGAAAATTCGCTAGTGTGCTTATTGCTCATAAAAATAAACTTATCTTTGAGTCGTATTACGGCAGAGGTCGTAGCAATCTTCCTCATATGCAATCCTCAGTAACCAAGTCCTACATATCGTTAGCCATTGGACGCGCCATTCAATTGAGGCATCTGACAATGGCTGATTTAAACAAACCGGTTGTTAGTTTTATTAAAAATATCGACCTTGAAAAAATCACTGAGGGCGCGGAAAAAATTACCCTTCATCAGATTATGAACATGCGTTCAGGGATTCGCGTAAGTGATGAAAGTCAAAAGTTAATCATGGATAACAGTACTAATATAAAAGGAGAAAATATCACTCAGCAGTTTTTTCAACACAGTGAAGCTATTTCACCACAGTTACAAACGTTTAAATATCAAGATTCAGATCCACGAATTACTATGCAAGTGCTTAATAGCGTTGTTCCTGGGTCGGCTAAAGATTTTATCAATAATGAAGTGTTAGCGAAAATAGGCATCACTGATTACGTTTGGAATAATGATGCTAATGGCTTACCTGTACCGGAGAGTGGTTCGCATTTCATCTCTCGCGATATGCTTAAAATGGGAACACTGATTATCAACAAAGGAAAATGGCAAAACGAACAACTTATTTCAGCAGCCTTTTTATCTAAGGCGACCAGTGGCACAACAAAACCTACAGAAGACTGGATACCCGACAGTTTTTCATATGGCTACTTTTGGTATCAAACTGATTTAAAATTTAAAGATAAAAGTTACAATGCAAAATTTGCTTGGGGTGCTGGTGAACAATATATTTTAACATTAGAAGCGCTTGATTTAGTGGTTGTATTTACCGCCCTTGCGAGAGAAAACAATACCATGCAACTGATGGCGAACAGTATCCTGCCAGCTTTTAGCCAATAAGGTTATTACATGGATGTTGTCGATTTAATCGCTAGGTTGAGATTAAGCTTGTTTGGAGGATAATTTTGATATGGTTTCAGTCGGTTTATCTAACAATTGATTAAGCCGATTTTTTATACTATTCCGCTTCTCTTTTGATACTTGACCAGCCTGTGCTAGGCGTTGTTTAATTTCAGTTAACCGAATAGGTGAAACATTACTTTTTTCGTTAATAATAACTATTTCAGCGCTTTGCTCTTGAGTAATATTAATTACTGATTTTTGTTCCTCTTCAATACTCTTAGCACCATCATGCTCACGGATAAACTCTAAACAATTAATAAAGTTATCACGTACCATGATAGCTTCAGTTAAACATAATGTATTGATGGCGCATATTATATTATCTTTCTCAAGCAATAGCTGTGCATTGATAACCATAAAAGGTTCTTCACTACTCTTTATTTTTGTTCCTGCGTCGGAGGGGGGTAGTAGCAGACCATAAGTTCGACGATTGACTAATAGGTCGCTGGTACTGATACTTAGTAACTCAACAGTCAGCTTTAAGTTGGTACAAACTATTCCAAAATCTTGTTCAGTGTAATTGCTAACAAATTTTAGTAATTTTGTTTGATTAGATAATAGGTTAAACATTATTTATCTCCCTTAATAAAGCTGACTGCTAAATTGTAATGGTAAAATATTGCAGAATTATTAAAGTAACCAAACTTCTACACGACGATTACGTTTTCTGCCATCATCGGTATTATTATTGGCTATGGGTAATGCTTCACCCATACCTTCAACGGCCAATACAGGTATACCACGAGAAGTCAGTGCTAGTTCGACTGACTTTGCTCGCTTATAAGATAAGCTACTATTTTTTAGCTTTGCACCAATGCTATCTGAGAAACCCATTAGTACTATTCTACGGTTTTGGTGGTCTTCCATAAAATCAACTAGACGCAATAAATCGCGTTTACCTTTGTTATCAAGATCTTTGGTGGCATAGTCAAACCTAAAATTAAGTGAAAGGCGTTTAGCTGTATTGGCATATTGTTGATATTTTTTGGGTGCTTCTGCTAAAGGGTACACTTGCTCTAACTTTATATTCTGTGAAATGAGACCCGCCTGCGAAACCACCTGCTGTCCTTGAGTTGAAATTGCATATTGTGCGAAATCTTTTACCAAATTAGAGGCAAAAGTTGGTGTATAAAAGTATAAACGTCTTGAAAGCGCGTAATCTTCTGTACCTACGGTAAAGCGAGTAGGGAAAATAGCGCTAGTACCTTTACTGGCAGAAATTGCGATTGCTTTATTATGTAGTACATAGTTCAAGCCAATAAAACCAATGGCCCCTTCATTTTGTGAAACTAATGTCGATAACTCAGAGCTCGATTCAAATCGTTTTGCTTGTTGGGATAGTTTTTCACCATGTTTTTTTAATACTAGATTTTTAAAGGTATCCCAAGTACCTGAATGCTGATCTCTGGCATACAGTGTTATAGGTAATCTGGAGCCACCAATTTGCGACCAGTTGTTGATTTCCCCTGAGAATATTTTAGCTAGTGTCTTACCCGAAAGCTGTTTGACCGCATTATTCTGGTTGACAATAACCGCCAAGCCATCCAAACCAATAATATGCTCGTTACCGAGTTTATTTAAATGACCCGCAGTTTTAGCTAATTGCTTAACTTCACTGTCTTTTATCCTACGTGAAGACATGCCTATATCGGCGGTCTTATTTTTTAGTGCGGAAAATGCAGTGCTAGAACCATGAGATTTTAATTCAATAGCATAGTTTTTATCAGCAACCTTGTAATGTAAAACACGTTCTAGTGGGGTATTGCGTGCCCAAGTGAAGTTGTTAATCTTTTGCTGTTTCAAAAAACCTTCCAATAATAAAGGCGCTAATTTTTCGCCAATAGTATTAGAACCATGTAAGCGAAATACTGTCTCAATTTCAGACGTAGTTGTCGTCTTTAACGTATTCTCTGCTGCTTGTTTAGATGGTAGGGAACTACTATCCTGTGAGCTTTTAAGTTCATTATTGATAGCTGTGTCTGACGCAGTATTAGTTACCGGCGTCTTGGAAGACAAAGGTGAGCTATTCGATTCAAGTGTATTGCTATACCAAAGAACACTTGCAGTGACTATCAATAAAGTTAGCGTTAACAGCACCTTTAAGGGACGCTTGTTCGACCTTATCACCTCAGCTTCTACACTTTTCAATGGGGGCACATTAATCGTGGTTAACCATGAAGTGATCAGGCTAATATCTTGGTGTGCAAGTTGTGTTAATTCACTGATCACCAATTGACGGTAATCTTCTTCTAGCAACATTTTTTCCGTCGATATTTCAATATCAAACTCGTTTTGTGCAATACGGGCCAATTGAGCCAATTTTGTCATAAGAGGTTGGTTGTTTGCTTGCCATGAGCCTGAAAAAACAGTTTCCATTGGGACTATCTCCAAGGTTAAAAGTATTTCCTGTAAGTTTAATCAGTGAAAGTTACACTTTTATGAAGATTGATATGATTTTTTTATACGCTACATATTAAATAAATCCTTTTATTTCAAATAGAAAGTAGTAGCTGTAAGCTTGTGGTAACTGAGTGTAGCGTTAATGAAATACCTATGTTCACATTACACCCTGTTGCAGCTTTAAATGACCCTAATAGCAGACACCCACATATATTTACTAACCTAAACATCTATTAACCATTTGATTTATTTTCCTACGATCTAGTGTAGATCTTCACAGATGATGAGAATTCTTAAAGCATATTTTCTGGGCAGTAATTAGACTCGGAAAAATAATCAAAGTTCCTGTGTCAAAAGTCGTGATAAAATTACAAATAACTTTAAAAATAGCAAGATAACAATGGTTACTAAGTGAGCATTGCTGACTCTAGCGATTATTACTTTAATGTCAGTTTTTCCGATTTAGTGATCATATGGGAAGTTTATTTCAAAGATTAGGGACAATCACAAAACGTAACTAGCGTATTAAACTTTCTCATGTCGAGACGCTTTTCTCATTATTTATGAAGATACACGAGTACTACTAAACTAACGAAAAACGATCTAGATCAAAGAATAGAGTAAGTATTCTATAATTAGCTTTACTTATATAGAACAATTGCTCTATAGTACACTTGTTCTTAAGCGAACAACTTATTGTAATAATTTTTATAGCTTCCCCATAAGCTTACGCCGATGCAATTCTTAACTTCATTCTAGTTTTGAAAATATCATCGGCTTTTTTATGTCTGAAAATCAGTAAGAATCTCATTTTATTGTGAGCTTTAACCCATTACCTCTAATAATCCCTTTTCTATGCCCTATTCCACTCCGTCAATTCTGTTCAAGTTACTTCCGCTTACATCTTTGATATTGTTTTACGGTAAAAAGTCTCAATTTAGATAATGTCATCTAGTTCAACGCTAATGAAAAGCGTAAACTCTTGGTGATAACTCATGCGTTAATCGCTAAATTCATAATATTGCTAGTAATAGATAAAGGACTTTTATGCCGGAAGAATCCTCCGTTGATCCTCTTACCAACTCCATTTCAGACAAAAGTGATCAAACAAAAAAAGTCGCCATCCTCTTTGAACTTATTCAGTTTATTCGCCCATATAAAGGCCATGTGTTAGCCGCTTTTATTGCGCTTATTTTTACCGCTGCGGTAATGTTGTCTGTAGGCCAAGGGGTACGGATGCTTATTGATGAAGGCTTTGCTCAACAATCCATTGAGCAGTTACAGCATGCAGTATTATTTATATTAGCGATTACTGTATTAATTGCTGGAGGAACATTTGCCCGTTTTTACCTAGTATCTTGGTTGGGGGAACGCGTCAGTGCAGATATACGTTTGGCCGTTTTCAATCATGTTATCACCTTACACCCTAGTTACTTTGAAACAAACGGCAGTGGCGATATTATGTCGCGCATCACTACAGATACTAGCCTGCTACAGAGTATTATTGGCTCTTCATTTTCTATGGCTATCCGCAGCGTATTAATGCTGCTAGGTGCTTTAGTTATGCTATTTGCTACCAATATTAAATTAACTTTTATTGTTTTATTATCTGTGCCTTTCATCTTGGTGCCGATACTATTTTATGGTCGTAAAGTCAGAAAGTTATCACGTAAAAGCCAAGACTCAATGGCCGATGTTGGCAGCTATGCTGGTGAGGCAATTGAGCATATAAAAACAGTGCAAAGTTATACCCATGAACCCTATGAAAGACGCTCCTTTAGTAAGGAAGTTGAAAAGTCATTTGATATAGGTCGCCGTCGTATAAAACAACGCGCAACGTTAATTGCCGGCGTTATTATTATTGTCTTTGGCGCGATTACTGGCATGTTATGGGTCGGTGGTAGCGATGTTATTCAAGGTAAAATGAGTGGCGGTGATTTAGGTGCTTTTGTCTTTTATGCCATTTTAGTCGCCTCTTCTTTAGCTACTATTTCAGAAGTATTAGGCGAGTTACAACGAGCTGCAGGTGCAACCGAACGCTTAATTGAAATTTTACAGGTTGAAAGTCATATTTTACCTCCTGTAGAAAATACCATATCAGCCAAGGATCTCAACGCACACATTGCGTTTGAAGCGGTGAGTTTTAATTACCCTTCTCGACCTGATCAATCGGCAACAAAAATGCTCAATTTAATTGCTGAACCAGGAAAGGTATTAGCTTTAGTAGGTCCATCAGGTGCAGGTAAAACAACACTGTTTGAATTACTACAACGCTTTTATGATCCACAGTCTGGCCGTATTACTTTAGGCGGCACAGACATACGTCAGCTTGACCCAAAAGATCTCCGCAACCAAATGGCCTTAGTGCCACAACAGCCAGCGTTATTTAGCAGTGATGTTTTTCATAATATACGCTACGGCAAGCCAGAGGCTACCGATGAAGAAGTGATCTCAGCGGCTAAAAAAGCCCATGCTCATGAGTTTATAAGTCAATTACCCGAAGGTTATCATAGCTTTTTAGGTGAGCGAGGCGTGCGTCTTTCTGGCGGTCAACGCCAACGTATTGCTATTGCTCGAGCTATATTAAAAGACCCGCATATTTTATTATTAGATGAAGCAACTAGTGCCCTTGATAGTGAGAGTGAACACCATGTACAACAAGCATTAGAAGAATTGATGCGTGGCCGTACAACGATTATCATTGCACACAGATTATCTACCATACAACATGCTGATAAAATTGCTGTGCTTGATGGCGGCAGCTTAGTTGAAATGGGCGATCACCACTCACTATTACAAAGCTGTGACTTGTATCAAAGACTGGTTGAATTGCAGTTTAAAAAATTGAGTTAGCTTACGCTCTCCAATATTTATAATTATATCGGTGAGCTAAACATTAGGCACAAAAAAGGGAGAATCGCGTAATGCTATCTCCCGTTTTAACCGTACCGTGTTACCACTGTCCGGATCGATTATTAGGCTTTCATACTACTTCGCTACAATATTACTCATCTTCAAAAGGCATATCTACATCACCTTCTTCTGGTAACTCATAATCTTCAGCTTCTTGTTCAAGCCATCCACAAATAACGGCATCGGCTTGTTCTTTTCCGGTATATTTGAGTGATGAAAAAGCTTGAACTTGAATATCAGCATTTAATGATGATAATGCTTTTTTCACAGCCAATACTTCAGCACTACGCTTACCTTGCGAGAGTTTGTCACACTTAGTTAATAAAGCTAGTACAGGTAAATCACTTTCTACTGCCCAGTGAATTAAATCCATATCTAAGTCTTTTAATGGATGGCGAATATCCATTAAAACAACTAACCCTTTTAAACACTGGCGTTTTTCTAGATATTCACCCAATGCTTTTTGCCATTTTTTCTTCATTGCTAATGGCACTTGGGCAAAACCATAACCGGGTAAATCAATAAGACGTCGATCTTCGGCTACTTCAAACACATTAATAAGCTGAGTTCGACCTGGAGTTTTACTAATGCGCGCTAAACCACGTTGATTGGTTAACGTATTCAAAGCACTTGATTTACCTGCATTAGAGCGCCCTGCAAAAGCAACTTCAATACCAGCATCAGCTGGTAAACGGCGGATATCTGGAGCGCTTAGGGTAAAGGCGGCTTTAGTTAAATGTATCTTTGTAGAAGGCAAGGGCTTCACTCGTTTAAAATTTTCGCCATTATAGCGTTTTTCTTTCGCTTTTATTATTAAAAAAATGCATAAAACAGTGAAATTAAGGTTTTTTTTGTTCTATTTTTACTTCACCACTGTTACACGGCGCTAATATTCGTGTAAAATGTCGAAACATCCATCATACTTTTTATCATTTTTTAATTAGATAGCTATATAGATTATATAAACAGCTACGTAATTAATGACAAGCAGAGAGCAACTCAATGAAAAAAATTATCTTTTCGCTATTTGTAGCTTTAAGTTCAGTAAGTGCTGTACAAGCCGCAGATGCAAATGCAGGCAAAGAAAAATCAGGTGTTTGTAGCGCTTGTCATGGTCCTACCGGCGTTAGTGCAAGTCCTATGTTTCCTAACATTGCTGGTCAAAATGATGCTTACATCATTAAGCAATTAAAAGATTTTAAATCCGGCGCTCGTACTGATGCCATGATGGCACCAATGGCAGCTAACTTGTCTGATACAGACATGGCTGATTTAGCGGCTCATTTCTCAGGTTTACCGAGTGCAAACGAACAAGCTGCAGCAGCAGAAAGTTCAGGTGAAAGCACAAGTTCAGCGTCAACAACTGCACCAGCAGCTGGCAATGTTGAAATTGTTTCTTCAACACCAGCAGCAGCTATTTATGCCGGTGATGTTGCCGCAGGCAAAACTAAAGCAGTAGTATGTGCCGCTTGTCACGGCGCCGACGGTAACAGCTTAGTGCCTATATACCCAAGTCTTGCGGGTCAAAGTGCTAACTATATTACTAAACAATTAGCTGATTTTAAATCAGGTAATCGTAAAGACCCAGTAATGGCAGGCATGGTTGCAGCGTTAACGCCAGCCGATATGAATGACTTAGCCGCTTACTTTGCAGTACAAAGTACTAAAGCAGGTACTGGCGAATCAAATGAAGCTGGCCATAAATTATACATAGGTGGCGATGCTGCTAAAGATGTTGCAGCTTGTGTTGCTTGTCATGGTGTAGCAGGTAAAGGCATGAAACAAGCTGGCTTCCCAAGTATTACTGGTCAAAGTCAAGATTACTTGAAAAAGCAACTTGCTAGCTTCCGTGACGGAAGTCGTGGTAATGACAACAATGGCATTATGCGTAATATCGCAATCAAATTATCAGATGCTGATATTGAAGCGGTTACTCAATATATCACGTCATTAAAATAATAATGGCTTGGTTGCTTCATTAACAAGTTTCTAAAAAGCAGCGTTTATCGCTGTTTTTTTTTCATTGTACTTTCTAGCAAGTAAATGGATGACTACAGCTAAAATGAACAACAAAATTAACACTTCATTTTTTGTCGCTTGTCAGCAATGTGATGCATTATACGACAAGCCGCAATTAAAGCAGGGACAACTTGCCAAATGTAACCGTTGTGGCAGCACCTTAATTGAGCGAAAAGTCGATTCAATTGAACGTAGCTTTAACTGGTCACTTGCTGGCTTAATGCTAATGTTACCGGCTATTTTATTACCCATTATGGGTGTTACCTTGGCAGGTCAATTCCACCAAGCTTCTTTATTTGATTGTATTTTAGTCTTGATTGACCGCGGATTTTTTATGATTGCCTTATTGGTCTTTCTATTCGCTATTGCTGTGCCCATTGTCCGTCTTTCCGGCGCACTCTATATTTCCTACAGCTTTAAATTTAATAAGTTAAAACCATCCCTATTAAACTTTTTCCGTGCTTATCATCATCTTGATAACTGGGCTATGCTCAATGTTTTCATGCTCGGTATTGTCGTTTCTATGTATAAATTAATTGATGATACTGAGCTTTCAGTTAACCTTGGCTTACTCGCTTTTATTTTTTGGTTAATCTGTTCCACTATGTCTGCTGTTGCACTAGATCAAGACTATATCTGGGGTAAGTTAGAAAAAACCTTTATAAAGCCTGAGGCTGACAATGAAAACAGCTAAGCAATGTGGGGTCGCTTTATGCCCTAAATGCCATAAACTCAATAACGCCACGACAGGTGAAATTCAATGTAGCCGTTGTCATGGTCATTTTTATCAACGTAAACGTAACAGTTTACAGTACACTTTGGCGTGGAATTTTGCGGCTTTAATCGCTTTCATTCCGGCGAACCTTTACCCAATAATGATTGTTTATCAGTTAGGTATTGGTAGTGAAGCAACCATATTATCGGGTATCGGTGAATTTATTGATCATGGTTTGTACCCTATCGCCGTTATTATTTTTACTGCCAGTATCATAGTGCCTTTAATAAAAATTATCGGCTTGTTTGTGTTAGTTTATAAGGCACATACTGGCATACGTTTAAAACCAGATAAGCATAGCAAGATTTACCATATACTTGAATTTTTAGGCCCATGGTCAATGCTGGATGTTTTCGTGGTAGCTTTAATGGTGACTGTAGTTGAATTAGGCTTTGTTACCTCTGTAGCAGCTGGGCCAGCGATCAATTACTTTACCATAACCGTAATTTTCACCATGTTTGCTGCCAACAGTTTCGACCCACGTTTGTTATGGGATAAAAAAGCGGAATAATATACTGGGAATACAAGCACTGTTATTATCTGAATATTTTGACCGACAATTTACCTGGCACTTTTACCAGAAGAAAGGGATATAAATGACCAACAAGAAAGAGCGTGCTGCCTCTGAGCATAGTCAAAAAACTCATAATCAAGCTGAAATTGTGCCCCGACAGGGTATCTCTATTATTTGGTTTGTGCCGTTCATCGCTTTAATTTTTGGCTTGTGGTTAACAGCAAAAGTTGTTTCAGAACAAGGTACCATTATCACCATAGAATTTGATAATGGCTCTGGCATAGTGCCCAATAAAACAGAAGTACGTTATAAAGGTTTAATTACCGGTTTAGTGAAAAAAGTTGTACCGTCGGAAGATTTACAACGAGTGATTGCCGAAGTCGAAATTTCTAAAAACTTTACCGACTACCTGACTAAACAAACACGATTTTGGTTAGTCAGTGCAGATATATCACTTCAAGGTGTCTCTGGCTTAGATACTCTTATTTCAGGTAGTTATATCACGATTATGCCTGATACTAATGGAGAAGCTGAAAGCCAAGATCATTTTATTGCTTTAACTGAAGCACCGACATTAGATATGTCGACTCCTGGTTTGCACCTGACTTTACATACCGACGTATTAGGCTCTATTAGTGAAAACTCGCCCATTAACTTCAAGCAGATCCCCATTGGTTATGTTACTGGTTATCAATACATAGAAAGCAGTAAGAAAATTGCCATTAACATTTTCATCAAACCTGAATACGCCCACTTAATCAAAGAAAACTCCCTGTTTTACAATACCAGTGGCGTACAGGTGACAGCATCACTCTCTGGTGGAGTAAAAATTAATACTGATTCATTGGCGTCGATTATGGCAGGTGGTATATCTGTTGATACTCTAAGCTATCAACAAGAGTTATCTCCCGCTAAAAATGGTCAAAGCTACCCTTTGCATGCTGACTTTCAATCAGCTGAAATGGGCCATGAAGTTGAATTAACATTAGATTGGAACTCTGGTATAGATCACAACGCAGCGATTTTGTTTCAAGGCTTAACCATAGGTGTTATTGAGTCATTCAGTAAAATTGATCCCGTCAGTAGAAAAATAACAGCAACGGCTAAAGTTAACCCACGTGTAGTACCCTACTTAACAGATCAATCACAATTTTATATTGTTGCACCACAAATTAGCCTATCAGGGTTATCAAACGCTAAAACGTTATTAACCGGTAGCTATATTAGTATTAGGCCCTCCTTAGCAGGAAACGCCATTAACAAATTTAATGTCTTTAGTAGCAAGCCCCCTTACAGATACGCCGAGCCTGGCTTGCATTTAATGTTAACAAGTAATGACCGTAGCTCGTTACAAGTTGGTAGTAATGTTTATTACAAGCAGCAAGTTGTCGGCAATATTCAAGCCATTGAAACTACCGCACCAGAACGTCATTTGATTCATATTCATGTACACCCTGAATTTAGTCATTATGTTAACAACAGCAGTCGGTTTTATAATAATTCAGGCGTTACTATCTCAGCAAGCTTGATGGGTGTGGATATTCAAGCTCAGTCATTACAAAGTATTTTAACCGGTGGCATTACTTTTATCAGCCAAAGTAATAAGCAAGATTCACAAAAAAAATTGATTCAAAATGGTGACAGCTTCTCACTTTATGCGAATAAAAAACTCGCTAGGCAGAAAGTAAGTTTCACGCTAAGTATCGCTGCGAATGAACAAGTAAGTAACGATACCCGTATTTTATATCGCGGTATTGAAATTGGTGCGATTCATCAAGTAAATATTCAAGGTGACTACCAACAACTGCAATTAGGATTATTACCTAAATATCAGCATATATTAAAAACCAACACACAATTTTATTTGGTTAAACCAAGCTTAACTCTTTCTGGAGCGAGCGATACTGATGCCTTATTTGGTGGAACCTATATCACCTTTAACCTTGGCGAAGGAGACACTAAAACTCATTTTAACTTGTTCAGCCAACCACCAGTAAAACTTGCTAGTGCACCCGGGTTACAACTAACCTTAACCACTGACAACGCTAATGTAGCACCTCCAGGTAGTGCGATTAGTTACCGTGGTATTACCATTGGCCAAGTGGATAATGTCAGTTTAAATAAAACAGATGATAATATTAAAGTCAGTATCACCATTGATGAAGAGCACCAAGACTTATTAAAAAGTAGTAGCCGCTTTTACAATGCTGGCGGCATTACTGTCTCAGGTGGCATAACAGATTTTGTGGTAAAAACAGAGTCACTAGATGCCATTTTACGCGGTGCCATCAGCTTTTATAATCCAAAAATATCATTAACAACCAATACAGACGTTGATGAATTATCTAGCTTTACTTTATTTAAACATGCAGAACATGCCAAAAATGCAGGGCAAACTATTAGCATTCAATTTAATGATGTCAGCGGATTAAAAGTAAACACTAAAGTAGTTTATCAAGATCAAACGATGGGCTCTGTGCAACGTTTAATTTTTAGTGACAATAAAATTGGTGTAACCGCTTTAGTTTTATTAAATGATGCGGGTAGTCAATATGCTCGTTCAGGTACTAAATTTTGGAAAATCGAACCTGAAATCGGCCTAGTAGGCTCTAAAAATCTTGCCGCATTACTTGATGGTGCCTTCATTGGTTTACTGCCTGCACATAATGTACAAACTAAACAGCAGAGTGAGTTTCATGCCCTTGAGTTAACTCCTACAGTTGAAAAACTAGCTTACGGTTTAAATATCAAATTAACTACAGCGCGTCTTGGCTCTGTACGAGTAGGCAATCCTATTTTGTACCGTCAAATTAAGGTTGGTAAAGTGATTGGTATCGATTTATCTCCGACTGCCGATCAAGTAAATATTTTTATTAACATTGCCAAACGATACGCCCCCCTCGTTAACGAAGAAAGCAAGTTTTGGAATACCAGTGGCATTAATATAGAAGCAGGTATTTTCTCTGGCATTAATATTGATTCTGAATCGATAGAAACCTTGATTGCTGGTGGTATTGCCTTTGCAACACCTGAGTTAGACGGTAAATCAATAGGCTTGCCTTTAGAGTTCATTTTGCACCAAGATATAAATAAAGACTGGCTGGAGTGGCACCCTAAAATAGCAATCAATAACCCCTACGAAGCCGTTGAGTAAAAGCGCTAATTAATTGCTTACATTTTAATTAACTACAATGGTTTAATTTGGCGACTTTCTCATTTATGTTAACTTAATATTTATTTAAGTGAACTAATCATAAATGAGTAATCGCCTTACTGCATTGTTAGCTAACTGGTTTCCCGAAAAAGATTCATGCCAATGGGTGCTTGCTAGCATCATTGAAACGCAAAGATCTTCTTACCGTAAAACTGGCGCCATGATGCTCATTAATAGCTTAGGGAAAAGCTACGGTTTATTAAGCGGCGGCTGTCTTGAAGCTGACTTAAAACGCCAAGCACAAAAGTGTTGGCATAAAAATACCAGCATTACTGTTTGCTACGATATGCAAGATGATAATGATATAGCCTGGCAGCTCGGTATTGGCTGTGGCGGCTTAGTAAAAGTATTATTGCAACCCATCAATAACGATAATAATTACCTCGATTTACTCACTTTAAAAAGCCAACTTGATAACCGTAATGCGTGTTTTTATTATATTGATACCTTCAATACACAAGCCGATTGTGCAAGTAACAATCAAGTTTTATTAAAAGCCGTCAGTTCCCTTGAGCCCTTAGTAACTATAAAACCAGCTCCAGCATTAGTTATATTTGGCGGAGGAGTAGATGCACAACCCCTAGTTAAGATAGCGCATACCTTAGGATGGTTTATTTGTTTAGTTGATAGCAGAACAGCCTATGCCAGATCTGCCTATTTCAAAGAGGCGGATCTAGTTATCAATCAAGATTATGATGACGTAAAACAGAGCTTACTTTTACCTAAAGCAGACGCCGTGGTGATCATGCATCATAACGTATCCCTTGACGCACGCGCGCTACAGTTAGTTAAAAGCCAACCTAGGTTAGCATCAGCAAGCTATTTAGGTTTATTAGGCCCACAACACCGTACAGAGCAAGTACTAGAAACAGCACAATTACTCTCAACAGACTTACCCAATAAGCTAGCAAACCCAATTGGATTTGACCTTGGTGGCGAGTTACCTGAGTCAATTGCCTTAGCTATTTTATCTCAAGCACATGCTGCAATAGAACAAAAATCAGGAGAATCATTAGGCTACTTCACCAGTAATATAAGGCCCAGTGTAAATATAAAAACTGCCAACCATATAAAACAAGTAGTTAACCATGCAGGTTAATATCATTTTACTCGGCGCAGGAAAAGGCCAACGATTTCAATCATCATCTCCAAACAAAATAGGTCATGCTGCCATTAAGCAATTAGCGCAGATCAATGGAAAACCCTTGATTGCCCATTGCATTGATAAACTACACCGATTACTTGAACAACCGCATATTAAAACCTTATATGTTGCGCTAGGAGCCAATAAAAACACCATTCAGGCATACTTGCCAGAGAATGTGTCTGTGATTGCAAGCCAGCATTGGCCTGATGGCATGGGCCATACACTCGCTGAATCAGTCCAGTGTATAAAAGCACAAAGTAGTCATGTACTAATTGCCTTAGCTGATCATGCATTAATTACCTCCGAGCATTACCAAAATTTACTCGATGCCAGTAAAAATCAACCGAATAAAATAATCGCTACCTTATGTGAGAATAAATTAATGGCTCCCGCTATTTTCCCCGAAAAATACTTTCCGCAACTAGTAAAACTACAAGGTGATACTGGAGCTGGTAAGTTGCTAAATCAGTATGCTTCACCCATAGATGCGATTGCCTGTACAGGCGCAAAATTTGATATTGATACCTGGTCTGATTTAGAGCAAGTCAGACTGCATTTAGAAAAATCACCACAAAATACTCTACAAAACTGTGTACAAGAAGATAACTAATACTAATAAAAACATTCACACTGACAAAACCTGGAGCCAGTATGATCAAAATAACCTTAAACAATAAGCCCATTACCCTAGATGTCGATCCACAAATGCCCTTACTTTACGTCTTGCGTGATGAGCTACAACTCACGGGCACTAAGTTTGGCTGTGGCGCAGGACAATGTGGCGCTTGCACTGTTCATTTAAATGGTCAGGCAATACGTTCTTGTATAACGCCTATATCCACTATTGCAGAACAAGCTATTACTACCATCGAAGGTTTAGCTGATACTTATGGCACACCAGGTGAAAGTACCGTGCAAGTAGCATGGCGGGAATTTAAAGTACCACAATGTGGTTATTGTCAAAGTGGTCAAATGATGAGTGCTGCCGCATTATTGAAAGCAATACCGCTGCCAACCGACGAACAAATTATTGAGCACATGCAAGGCAACATCTGTCGTTGTGGTACGTATAAGCGTATTAAAGCTGCGATAAAATCAGTGGCGAATGATTCATCGGAGCGTAAGTCACCTAAAGATAAGTTAGCGGCAACAAATAATGGTGTGGAAATTTTTGATGCCCGTCAAGTAGCCAATAGGCAAGGAGCGTAACCATGAACTCTATTGAAAATGTAAGTCGTCGTGGTTTTTTAAAAGTTGCGGGCATTGCCAGTGGCAGTTTCGTTTTAGGCATGAACTTACCCCTTGCTACTGCGCAGGCTAAATCGTCCACTTCAGCACTGAGTCATGAACTAAATTTCTTTGTTAGTATTGCCAGCGACTCTATGGTGACATTAGTTTGCCATCGCAGTGAAATGGGTCAAGGTATTCGGACCAGCGTGCCACAAATAATCGCTGAAGAGCTCGAAGCAAGTTGGGAAAAAGTGTCCGTTGTACAAGCGAAGGCCGATAAAAAATATGGCTCTCAAGGTACCGCTGGTTCAGCTTCTATCCGTAATCATTTTACCAGTATTCGCCAAATTGGTGCGGTAGCACGAGACATGTTAGAACAAGCCGCGGCTAATATTTGGCAAGTAAAGCGCAGCGCCGTCAAAGCACAAAAGCATTTTGTGGTTCATACCACCACGGGTGAAAAAATTAGCTTTGGTGAACTAGCCAGTCACGCCGCTAAGCTTACTCCGCCTGATAGTAAAACAATCACCTTAAAAAGCAATGCAGATTTCTCACTCATAGGTAAAGATGTAAAACTTGTCGATTTAGACGATATTGTTGCCGGTAAAGCCCAATACGCACAAGACATTCAACTACCTGATATGTTAATTGCTACCATTGTCAGACCACCCGTTGTTGGTGGTAAAGTCATTTCTTTCGATGCGAGTGACGCTTTAAAAATAAAGGGCGTTGTTGATGTTATTGCCTTAAAACCTCGTAGTATTCCTGTCACCACCAATCCTTTATCTGGTGTCGCAGTGTTAGCCAACAATACTTGGGCAGCATTAGAGGGCCGAAAAAAGTTGAAGATAAAATGGGATCATGGTGAAAAAAAGCACCATAACAGTGCCCTATTTAGTAAGCAGCTTGCTAAACAAGTCAATCAGCAAGGTGAGAAGGTCGCAAGCAAGGGCGATGTTTACGCACACACATATAATGAAAATAATACCGTAGAAGCCACCTACACCCTGCCTTACATTAACCACTCACCAATGGAGACACCAGCAGCTACCGCTGTTGTTAACGGTAAAAAATGCACTATATGGGCTGGCACACAAAACCCTCAATGGGCTAAAGGTAACGTGGCGCGAGAATTAGGTTTAGCTAAAGACGAACACGATAATATTGAGCTTAATATCACCTTAATGGGCGGCGCATTTGGTCGAAAATCCAAAGCTGACTTTATTATTGAAGCGGTTGAATTAGCCAAGGTAAGTAAACGTCCAGTTAAAGTTATTTGGAGTCGTGAAGATGACATCC
>Ga0209291_1001331_pt1 | contig 22077 bp, 12 predicted proteins | sample GOMGulsemesocosm_FD_184633 | JGI IMG/M metagenome (GOLD analysis project Ga0209291, IMG submission 184633) | Methane-oxidizing microbial communities from mesocosms in the Gulf of Mexico - GOM9B Gulf of Mexico (SPAdes) (version 2) | ecosystem: Environmental > Aquatic > Marine > Cold seeps...
AGCAGGATATAATAATGTGAAGAATACAATTAACAAGAGTATACCAAGTCGATTGTTGTCTTCAAGATAAACTGATTTGTCAGGCATTTGATTTGAAATGATTTGAGCAGGAAGACCTATAAATGAATTACATAAACCATGCAAGAACAAAAATATCATCCAGTATAGTGCAAATAGACCATAGTCTTCAATTCCAATAAGTCTAGTAATTAGAATACCAATAATGAAATTTGTACCACTAACTAGAACTTGATCGGATAAAGCTAATACCTTATAATGACTTTGATTTTTTAAGTTTAGTTTCATTTCCCGTATATTGATAAGTAATACAAAGTTTTTTTGAATATGCCTTTTGGAACTTTAGTATAGTGTAATTGAGACCCATTAAAGTTACCAGAATAGTTTATTGATTTGTGTACACCATTTAAGATAATGGTCATTTTATCAAAGTCAAAATTATTTTTAATAATGTCTACATTCTCAATATATTGTGCTTTAGTAGCATTTACACGTATGGCATAAAGGCATAAAGTTGCATATTTTAGCATACATAAAGCGTCAATGGAAATTACAGAACCGGGGGTGTCTATAATTACAATGTCAAATTTGGATTTAATTGAGTTCATAGTAAGCCTCATGTTTTTATGTGACAATGTCAATGATCCCAGACCATTCAAGTTTAATAAACCTATTTTCACAATTTTGTCTTTAGTAATTATGTTATCCACATCAGATTTTGTCACTAAGTCTTCCAAATTATAATCATATTCAGTATTGAAACTAGGATTAAAAAGGTTAATGTCAATTAATGCCACTGAATATCCCATTTTTAGGTAAGTATCAGCTAAGTTTTTAGAGATGTACGATTTACCTTCTGATTTGGTCCCTGATGTTACAACTATAGTTTTTTGATTTTGATTGAATTGAATATTTAAAGATGTTACTAAAGTAATAAACTCGTTATTTTTTATATCATCTTTTTTTGTATTCGTCAACACACCCAAAATTTTTGTATTTGTCAACTTTTCAACATCTGATTTGTTTAGTATTTTACCACGAACAATTTTACCACCAAATATAATAACTATGCCAAGTATAATTCCTAAAAAACCGGAAACAAACGTAATAAGGACCTTGTTGGGTGAAATTGGCTCTTTTGAAACAGTAGCGGGTTGTATAATTCTATGGAATGAGATTAACGCAGATGTTGCAATTTGAGCTTCTAATTTTTTTTGAGCTAAAAATGTATATACGGATTCATTGATTTGGAAATCTCGTTGTAATATTCTCATTTCTTTTTCCCTAGTTGGAATATCCTTAAATTGAGTATCCATTTCATTTAATTTTAATTCAATTTCAGAACGTTTTATTTCAATATTTTTTCTGTTTTGCTTAATTGCTTTTTTTATGTAGTCTTGAATGTCTTGAATTTTTTCATTAACATTAATAACGCGCTGATCAAACTTAGTATATTTAATTAATAGATCTTTTCTTTGGTCTGAATACAGTTTTAATTTTTTCACCAATTCGGTTAATACTAAATCGCCAAAACCAAAGTTTATTGCCGTTTGGTCATAGTAATTCCCTTCAGTCATATAATTGTCTAAATTAGTAATGGCTTTTTCCTCCATTTCAATGTTAATTAATTGTAGATGAAGTTTTGACATACTTCTTAATCCAGTTTCTGTTTCTTGGAGTGTATTTATTACATTATTATTCATTTTGTAAATTTCTAATTCATTTTCTGAAGTTTCTAAATCAGATTTTAGAATTTCCATTCGCGCTGTAATGAATGATAGCGTTTTTGATGCGGCCATTGATTTAGTTTCAATGTAATCTTTAATATAGACCTCACATAATTTGTTAGCAAAATTTGATGAAAACATAGCATTTTCTGATTTAATCACAATTCTTAAAACAGGAATTTCTTTATCTATAGCTTTAACATCAACTAATAAACTCAAATATGATATCCATTGATCTTTTGATTTAATCTCAAACTGGTAGTCTCCATCCGTATTAATATGTTTATGAATTAATAAGTCATTATTTTTATTTATTTCAAGTGTATCGCCATTTAATAAAAAAGGTGTTCCAAAAGTTGAAGACGCAAGTTGTTCTTCCTCCTCATTATATACTCTAAAACTATCTTTGCTTATAGTTAGTAAATAAACCGTATTAAAAAGAGTAGTTGAGGACTTGTCGTATTTGAACAAAAGAGGGTTGTCTTGAAAAAGTGTAGTCTCTTTTATTGTTCCTAATCGACTGACTAAAACATTTAAATTTAATTGATCAATTGTTTTGGAAATAAGGAGTGGAGACTTTAGAATTTCGGCCTCAGTTTCAATCTTGTTTTCAGATGAAAAGACATCAAAATCTTCATATAGGTTATTACCAGATGTACCATACTTTATATCATCTAACTTGATTTTAGCCATACTTTGATATTTGGGGCTACTGTATTGAATGGTCTTTTTTGCAATAAAAAGGCTAATCAATAACGTAATTATTAATATTGGTAACCCTTTTAAAAGTGGAATTATTAGTCGTTTTATGCTTTGCATTTCTTTCATAGGAAAATTTTATTTTGATACTACAGAAATTAAAACACCTATAGAAGTTAGTAAAGAGGCAAATGGTATTAGAATTGGTGACTTCAGCGCCAATTTTTTTCCTTTTTTGGAAGGTATGTAAATTATGTCATTTGCCTTAAGATAAATATTTTTTTTGTTAAACGACTCTAATTGAGTTAGGTCTACCAAATAGGGAATGTCATTTCTAATGATTTTTATATTTTTTGTGTCAGCATAAAAATTTAAGCCTTGTGCTTTACCTAAGTATTCAATTAGTGTATTTGATTCTTTTTCGAGTAGGTAATTGCCAGGTGATTTTACCTCACCTAATATGGTTACCTCTTTATTTAAAACTTTAATTTCAATAATAGGATCTTTAACATACCTTTTAAGACTATCAATGATAATTGATTCTGCTTGAGCTACTGTTAAACCAACTAAGTTCATTACCCCTATAAATGGAATTGACGCGGTGGAGTCATGTTTGATTAGAATCCACTTTCCAAAAGATTCATTTGTGTTATAAATGCTATAAACAGAACCAATACTTATGTCATCATGGTTCCAAATACTTAATGATATTTTGTTATCAGGCATTAATACATGTTCATAATTCTTTCCTAAAACCTCAAAAGATGCTAAATTATTGTCTGTATTTCCGTTAGATTGGAATAAGTTAATATTCTTACATGAAGATAGAAAGACGATTAGTATAGTACAAACAAGGAATTTCATAAGGTAAGATTAAATTGTTTTTTAAGGTAGTAATTTTTTAAAATAAAAAGTTAAAAAAATTATTTTTAACGTCCTTATTTTTTCGCGACTTTGTAATTTTTTCACAATCAAATATTATTTCCCCTAATTTACGTTCGCTGTCATCAGTACCTTTTATTAAGTAATCTGTTGCTCCATATTTAAGTGATGAAATAGCAATTTTCATTTCTTTTTGTCCTGATAATAATACAACATGTATTTCTGGATAAGTTGATTTTATCTCTTGTAGAACCTCAAATCCAGTGGTATCTCCTAAAATATGATCTAGAAATATTATGTCAGGTTGCTTATATGCATTGTTAATACAGTCTTGGCCTGTGTGAGATTTTTCTATATCAAAATCTCCTAGAGCATTTAACTTTGCTTCTAATATATTCGTGTAGAATTTGTCATCATCTACAATAAAAATTTTTTTAGTAATCATAAGTGTTATGCTCTTTTTAAGAGGCTTTTATTTGTTCGTTAATTTTTCCTTCTGTTATTAGTATTTTAAAAAAAGAACTTGTGTAATTATGTGTCACAATAGTTTTATTATCAAGCTCTGAGTATCCTATTTTAGAACCGGCGTATAATGGACTAAGTATAAATAGTTTTAATTCTCCAGAGTAAGTACTCGTCAACAACTTGATTTTTTTAATCATTAATAATTCTTTTTTCATTGGTATTTTACTAAAATAAAAATCTAATAGAATATATTTTGATTTTTTAGTTAGCTGACAATTAAAAGAATTTAAGGTCAATTGATTTAATTCAATCGAATCTATTAAGCCAGTTCGTTGCTCCCAAAAGAAGTTTCCTAAATTGTTGTTAGTTAAAATTTGTAAATTTTTCATAATCTAAGTATTTGAATATATCTATACTTAGATTGTGCCGAGAACTTAATGTGCTGTTTTTATTAGGTTTTATTAGTTTGTAATCACTTTTTTATTCCCATTATGGGGCTGTATTCCTAATTTTGGAATTAATTATACTTTTGGTATTTTTGTTCAGCCAAGTTGATTAGTTCATTCAATTTAGTTAGGAATTCAGTTAATAAGTCTGAATTGTGAACAAACTTATTTTGCTCAATTTCTCTTACCAAACTTTTCATATTGTGGTTAGAAATATAGTCAATTGAAGGCTTAATTTTGTGAGCAAGTCTTGCAATTTCTTTTGAATCCTTACTTATAGACATCTGAGTCATTTGAATTTTTCCGTCATTACAAAATATGGTTAGCATTTTTTTTATGAAAGAATTATCTCCACCACTAATTTTTTCAAGTTTTTTAATACTGAATAGGGGTTCTGGATTATCTTGAATATGATCTTTATTTAAAGAAAATGTATTTCCTCTTTTATTCTTTAAAATAAGTTTTAAGATTTTTAGTTTAAGCTCTTCTTCTTGGAATGGTTTTGTGATATATTCATTCATTCCTACAGCTAAACAACGGTCTTTTTCTTTCTTTAAAGCGTTTGCTGTAAAAGCAATTATTGGAATATCAGACTTCATTTCCTGGCGAATAATTTTAGTCGTAGTTAAACCATCCATGACTGGCATTTGCATGTCCATTAAAATAATATGATAATCCGTTTGATTAAGCATTTTTAAAGCCTCTTCTCCGTTACAAGCTATATCTGTTGAACCGTTCCATGTTTTAATTGTTGATTCAATTACAAACTGATTAACTGGGTTGTCTTCTACTGTTAAAATTTTTACTTGACTCCAATTTAACTCGAATTGAGAGGTTCGTTCTTTTACTATTAAAGTCTCTGTTGCTTTTTTTAGAACAATTTCGAAATAGAAATTTGTACCTTTATTAATTATAGATTCGACTTTTAACTTTCCGCCTAAAATTGAAACTAACTTTTTACTAATACTTAGTCCTAGTCCAGTTCCTCCATATTTTTTAGAAATTGTGTTGTCCTCTTGGCTAAAGTCTTCAAAAATTCCGAGTAAAGCATCTTTTGCTATTCCTTTCCCAGTGTCCATAACAGAAAATTTTATTTTATGAGAATTGTCTAAGTCGCTAACTTTATCAAGTTTCAAAATTACTTCTCCTTGTGTTGTGAATTTGACAGCATTATTTATTAAGTTTATTAAAACTTGACAAATCTTTAAGTCATCTCCTAGGTAAACATTATCTAGGAGATTATCAATTTTAAAGCTTAATTTTAACTGTTTTTTATCCGCAAGGTAACTCGTAGATGAAAGTACACTACTTAATGTTTTTCGTAAATTAAATTTTGTATTATTAGCTTCAATTTTTCCACTTTCTATTTTAGAAATATCTAAAATGTCATTTACAAGTAAAAGTAAACTCTGTGCCGAATTGTTAATGTTTTTAACGTATTTTATTTGATCATCATTCAAATCTGTATTTTTTAGAAGATTAGAAAGTCCAAATACAGCATTAAGTGGGGTTCTAATTTCATGGCTCATATTTGCTAAAAAAAGTTCCTTTGCTTTTGAAGATGCTTTAGCTTTTTTATTTGCTTCTAGAAGATCAATTTCCATTTTTTTCTGTTGAGAAATATCTAAATGCACACCTATGGAACCTTGAAGATTACCTTGTTCATCATAAAATGGTGCACCACTAATAATAACCCAAATATAATGACCCGATTTTTGTTTTATTTTAACTTCATAAACATTAGAGATTCCTTGTTCTCTATCTCTTGTTTTTTCTTCTAATACCGAAATGAAATCTGGATGTAATATGTTATAAGGGTTTGTACCAATCAGTTCTTCTTTAGAATACCCCGTCAATTTACAAAAAGAAGGGTAGGCTTTTTGAATTTTACCTTGTAAATTAACTTCTAATAACCCAAACTCTAAGTTTTCAATTATTCCACGGTACTTCTCTTCACTTCTAATAATCGCTTTTTCTAATGATTTTCTTTCTGTAATGTCTCTTACACTATCAATTGAACCTGTCATTATTCCATCTTCAAAAGTAGCTGCAGAGTTTACTTCTATGTCAATAAGTTTACCTGATTTACTTTTGACTCTTCCTGTATAATTACTATAAAACCCATCGGTTTTAAGTCTTTCTAAATAGGCTTTAGACAGTTTTAGGTCTTCTTTATGAAGTACTTTAGTAATATGCATTCCTTTAAGTTCTTTAGCTGAATAGCCTAAGAGAGTTTCCATTTTCGAATTCCATTCAACAAAGCATCTTTTTGCGTCTAATCTAATTACCCCATCAAAAGCGCCTTCAAATAATTTTTTGTATTTTTCATTACTCTTCTTTAATTCATTATCATTTTTAACCCTTTTAGTGATATTTCTTGCAACCGCCCAAAAACCAATAGATGAATTATTCTTAATAATTAGTTGGACATTTTGACCTATCCAAATCTTTTTTCCATTCTTTGTAATTATTGGGTATTCGTAGTAGGTTGATTCAATATTGTTTAGAAGTTGGTTTCTATAGAATAAAGTCATTTCATTTTTTTGATCTATTCTAACTATTTCAGAAAAGGGTTTACCTAATAATTCACTACTTTTATAGCCTGAAATTCTTTCTCCTGTAGGGTTAATAAATGTTAGATTACCATTTATATCAGTCTTATAAATCATTACATTTGAAGATTCAACTAACAAGCTAAATTCTTTTTCAGAGTCCTTTATTTGTTTTGTTCTTTGTAGAAGGGTTTCTTCTAAGTTTGTATTTAATGAAAGCAACTTACTATTTACATTGTATAATTCTTCTGCTTTAGATTCTAAAATTCGTTCAGCTTCCTTACGTGCTGACTTTTCACGTTCATATGCTTTTTTATAATATGTTAACTCTTCTTCAGGCGTCAATATGCGTGATTTTTAAGACTACTTTTTCACCTTCCTCTTCAAACTTTATTATTTCTACATTTATACCTTGCTTATAATAGTTAGCAGCACCATTAATTAACCCAATCGCAAAATCACTCATTTTTCTACTAGACTCATAAATAAGTTTCATTTCAGACTCATTGATACTCTCAGATGTGAACCTAGGTAACTCGGCTTCCGGATATAGTTTTAATACTTCAGCGTGTATATAGCCATCAATAGACTCTAAAAAAGTAAATAAGTCATTCTTATCCATGAATTTTGGATAAGAGTGACTAAGAACACTAAAAAAGAATGTACCGTACATCTGTAGTAGATTAGGTATTGGAATGTTTTTAATTTCTGATAATTTTCCAACCATTTGAAACATTTCTTTATGATCATAAGTACCAACAGACGTATAGACACCATTTGTTTTTAATTCACAAGCGTCAATAATATCTTGAACTGTTTTGATACCAAACTTATCTTCAACTAATTCTAAAAATCCTGTAAATACTATTCCTTTCATTTGCTGTTTTTATTATATTTTAACCTCATTTGCTTGAATCATTCTATAAATAGTTGATTTTCCTACTTGTAAAGCTTTTGCTGTTTTAATTACATTTCTGTCATACTTATCTAAATAGTGTTGTACAATTTTTGCCGTATATTCTTTTAATGATAATTCAGTACGCATTAAGTCAGAAAGAGAACCACCTGATACACGATAAGAAATATCTTCTTCTTCTATAGTATTTCCTTCTGACATGACAGATGATAATTCAATTAAAGCCTTAAGTTCTCTTACATTCCCTGGAAAAGGATATGTGGATAATTTATTTTGAGCTGCTTTACTTATATCCTGTTTAGGTTTATTATTATTTAAGCAAAACTCATTTAAAAAATAGGTTGACAACAATAAAATATCTGCTCCCCTTTGACGTAGAGGAGGAAGTTCAATTGGTAAACCAAGTAAACGGTAATATAAATCTTGTCTAAAGGTACCGTTTTGTACTTCTTCAAGTAAGTTTCTGTGTGTGGCAACGATAACTCTAATATCCAACTTTACTTTTTTTGAGCCTCCAACTCTTATTATTTCTTTTTCTTGTAATGCACGCAATAATTTTGCCTGCATGTTTATATCCATTTCACCAATTTCATCAAGAAATAAAGTTCCTCCTTGTGCTTCTTCAAATTTCCCAATTCGCCTAGAGTTAGCACCAGTAAAAGCACCTTTTTCGTGCCCGAAAAGCTCACTTTCTGCTAATTCATTTGGAATTGCAGCTATGTTTACTGCTACAAATGGCTTTGCTTTTTTAGTTGAATTATAATGAATAGATTTTGCTACAACTTCTTTTCCCGTTCCTGTTTCTCCGGTTATAGAAACTGTAATGTTCACTTGTCCAGCTTTGTCTATTAATTTAAATACTTGCTTCATTTTTGGACTTTCGCCAATAAACGCGCTGTTTCCATTATACTTTGTAAGAACTTCTTTTTTTAACTCACGAACTTCTTCTTTTAGCTCTTTATTTTCTCTAATGCGTAAAATAGTATTCCAAAGTTTATTCTTAGTTTCATCATCTTTAATTATATAATCATAGGCTCCTAGGTTTATTAAATTAATTGCAGTACCTACATCTTCTTGGCCTGAAATAATAATTACCTCTGTAGATGGAAAGCTTGCTTTTATTCTTTTCAACAATTCCTCTCCATTTAAACCTGGCATAGAATAATCAATGCAAACTAGGTCTGGTGCTTGTTTAGTTTTATTTAAAAAAGTCAATCCGTCCTCAAAACAAAGTATTGAATAGTCTGGATTAAGTTCAAGATGATACCTTAGTATTTCAGAATACCATTTATCATCCTCAACAATTATAATATTAAATTCATTAGCCATAGGATATTATAGAAATTTGTTCATATATGACAATATACATTTTATTTTTTTATTAAAAAAAATAAAATAATATTATTTGATTAGCCTATTGGTCGTTTTATCATAATAAATTTGCTTAAGTATTGATATGGTGGGTGAAAAGTAAATTAAATTGAAGGTGATTTAAACTTTGTATAAATGCCCTTATTTTTTAATAATTTCGAGTTGAAATTTGTGTCATATATAATATTTTGTCCCAAAATGGGATGTTTTTTTAATCTATTTTTCCGCCAAATTCAGGTATATATGGGATTTGTGATTTTGGATTGATTTTCGTTATTTGATACGCATTACTCGACACGTTATTAATTAAAAACAGATGATTATGAAATTATTTTATGGATTTTTAATTTATGTATTTTTTACATCAGTAAATATTTTTGCCGGTACATCAGATTTGACTATTTCCGTTGATCCCGAAATTGAGGTTTGTAACGGTATTAAACAGAGTACATTAACTTTAATTAATAATTCAGGTTTAACTTATACTAATCTTATATTTAATATAGGATTGCCATCTGGTATTATTTATGAATTGGGTAGTTTGGATGAAATAACAACTTATAATGTTTCAGAATTAGATATTTCTGACAATTCTGAATTACTGTTTACTTCAAACGATTTAATTGATGGAGACAGTATTAAGTTTATAATTTACTATAGTGCTAATATGGATGCAATTTCATTCCAAAATAGTGGAGGTGTATTTAGAAATGACATTATTTTTATAAGTGATGAAGAATACTTAAATGAAGAAAGTGATGGATATAATATACTCTATCCTGTAATGAGTATCCTTAGTGTTTCTCCAACGTCACAAACTTTTGTTAGTGGTTCCTCTATAACTAGAACAATTAATGTAATAAACGGTGGTAATGGTAAAACATCAGAATTATATATTACAGATGTCCCTAATTCAGTTATTTTAACTTTAGATGGGGTAGATATTGGTATAATTAGTGGAGATACTATAATTTTATCGGGATCAGATTTTAATGGCATAGGAAATGGAGATAACTATTTTGATCAGTACGAGTCTATTACGGTGACAGAAACGTTGTCTGGAACAAGTTGTTCGGATATTACAGTAACGTCATCTATCAATGTACATTGGTATTGTGAGTCTTCATCTATCTCAACTTCTACATCTTATGCAAATGCAACTATTGATTTTCAAAGTCCAAGCTTGAAACTAGCAGCAAGTGAATCATTGGATGCTTGTTTTGGTGGTGGCGTTGCGTCACCGCAAGAATTAGCTATAATTAATTCTGGAAATGGAATTGCATCAACTGTTGATGTTCAAATTTATAAATCGATTGGTGGAAGTTATAATGAAGCGATTTTTTCTAGATTTGACGAGAGTTCATTTCAATATAAATTAGGGGTTAATGGTGGACTTAGTTCAATACCAGGCTTATCATCAACATCAACAACTTCCTCAGGTGATTATGCTTGTTTGGGTGCTAGTCCAATTGGAAAAGTAGAATTTACTTTAGATGAAATATCACCATCTGATACCATTTATGTCGTTTGGGATATGTATTCATGTTGTATTCAAACATGTGAAAATGATGATGTTAAAGGATGGAAAGCAGAAGTGGATTACACAGATGTTTGTGGCAGTACAGCTTATACCAAGTCATTGGTAGGACAAGATGATAACGCTCAAGATATTACGTTTTTTACAGAAACACCTACTGATATTCATGATGGAGAATCACAAGATTATACATTTATAGTATCTAGTTTTACAAATACCTTACCTGTTGGGGATGGTGCTAGCTATGTGGCAAAATTTACTTTAGATGATGACTTACTTTATGAAGACATTAAATTTCACTCAAATGGTATTGAATGGACACCGACATCTGTTACTTATGATGCCGGATCAAACATAGTAACAGCTATTTATCCTGAAGATGCACCTTTTACGGTAGCAAAAAGTGTTATTGATATTATCTTGAAAGGGGTTTGTGGTGACGCCGGATGGAAAAATATTCAATTAGACTTTTCATATGTGCCAGATACAAGTTGTACAACAGGATGTGAAATTCCGTTGGATTGTGAAGTTATTGTGTCAACATATTTACATTGTCCAATGCCTAGTTGTGAAGGTTTAAATGTTCTTAGCTTTGATATAGAACGAACTAATTTTGGGAGTCCAGATAACAATTTAGACGGCGCCGCTGATGGCTCTGGTTCATTGGATATGACAGAAGTAAAAGACAATAGGGCAATGACAGGAGATACTATTCAAACTTCCATGGTAAGTGTGATTGAAACAACAACAGATACTTGGCAATATGCTAAATTTACGTCATCAGTTGATTATGGAGATGTATTGTCGTTTATTAATGCTGATTTAACAATCTATGATGCAAGTACTAGTACATCACATACTGTGACAGGTCTAGTTGCTACAACATCATCTATTGGATACGAAAAGGATTTTATATTTGATTTATCAGTTTCAAATATTTCAACGTTAAACGGTGCGCTTGTAGGATATGAATATGCACAAGGAGACTCAATAAGTCTAGATGTTAATTACTATGTCTTTAATTCTGTAGTCGGTTTAATACAGGAAACAACCTTTTTAAACGAATTTTACTTGAGTGATTTTGCTAGCCCTTCAACGGCTCAAAAAGAGAATTGTAATTTTAAAAATGGTAGAATTACATTAATAGGATATTCTTGGAGAAATAATTCTCCAAATAATTTGACAGTTAAAACCTGTACAAAAACGATTTATCAATATTTTGGAATGTCAATTGGAGATGAATCTTCAAATTATGCTGGAGGAAACTTGTTCCCCTATGAGTTTAGACAATGGGGTAATGTAAAAGATGCAAAAGTGGTGATACCTCCAAATTACTCACATGTTTCTACAACCATAAAATTTTATAGAACTCGAAAAACGAATTCAACTATTGCTGAAACAGTATCTTCAATTTCACCCGATATTACTAGTGGAGATACATTGTATTATGATTTAGAACAATTCTTTACGTCAGGACAAGCAACCAAAGGAGATGATGGGTTTTATGGTAAAATATCAGTGGAGATAGCTCCGAATTGTGATGTACCCGAAAATACATATGAAAATGTGGATTGGACTTTTAATTATCAAAAATCTGAGGCCATTGACGGTGCAGAATCAGGTTATGTAAGTGCTTCATCTCCAGATAAAATAAGATTTAAACGTTCATCTTTCAATTTGTCGTCTACTAATCCATGGCAGGATGCAAATACCAGAAGCGTTTCTTGGGATTATAAAATTCAAAATACATCATCTTCTGGAGCAGATAACACATGGATTCATATTGTGGCGCCAGCTAACATTGTTATAGATTCAATTTATAATGACAATACATCAACCAAATTAACACAACAAAGTGATCTGTATTTGGTAGGAACAATTAATGCCAGTGCAACTGGGGATTTTACAATATATGGAACTTTTAGTAATTGTGATACCGTTCTTATTTCAACTTATGCAGGCTATGAATGTACTGGTTATCCAGATGATTTTGCAAGTTTCTCATGTAGTTACGAATTCTTACCCTTATATGTAGAGCCAAAACCTTCTGCTTATCAAACACGTATTTCAGCGGCTTTAATGGAAGATCCTTGTAGCCCACAAATAGAACTTACAGTTGATATTACCAGTGTGAAAATTGCGCACATGTATGATATGACCATTGATTTTACTACATCAGATACATCTAGTATAAAAGTTGTGGATGGTACAAGTGAGTTCCTTTATAATGCATCAAGTACTTATGAAAGTATTTCAGATCCTGATTATAGTTCTGATACTTATAGTTATGATATTAATGATTATGAGTCCAGTTTTGCTACAGATGGTATTCCAGGTGTACTTGACTTGAGTAATAATAACTATAAGCTTAAAACAATTTTAGAATTAGGAGATCAATTTGAAATAGGAGATTTTCTTCAGGTTCAAATTGATGGACAAAATGCCTGTGATGTAGATTTGGCAACAATTAATTTGGCCTATGATCCAAATTCAAAATTTGAAAAAGATAATACGGCAGGTTTGCATCTTGATAATAGTGAAACTTGGAGTGGGGCCTGGGGCGATTATGATAATGATGGGTTTGATGACCTGTTTGTTCCTACAAATGACATTTCAATAGGTAATCTTTTATATCACAATGAGGGGGACGGTACATTTACTAAAGTTACCACAGGTGCAATTGTGACTGATTTAGGATCTTCAATTACAGGTTCATGGGGAGATTATGATAATGATGGAGATTTAGATTTATTTGTGACCAATAATGCGGACTCAAAGAATAAACTTTACCATAATAACGGAGATGGGTCATTTACATCAATGACTGATTCGCCAATTGTGGAAGAAGGTATTTATTCCCATTCTGCCGCTTGGGGAGACTATAACAAAGACGGACATTTAGATTTAGTCGTATCTGATTTTCATTCAACACACTTTAATTTTCTTTTTAGAGGAGACGGAGCAGGTAGTTTTGTTGTAGATGATGCAAGTGTAATATCTCAATCTGCTAGTTCAGCAGTAGGAATTTCATGGGCTGATTATGATAATGATGGGGATTTAGATTTATTTATAGCGAACACTAATAATGAAAATAATCAATTATTTAGAAATGATGTTGGAGTTTTTGTTGAGATAACAACGGGTGATATTGTTACTGATGGAGGTACTTCTGTTGGTGGTGTTTGGGGAGATTATGACAATGATGGAGATTTAGATTTATTTGTGACAAATTCGAGTGATATTGAAGCAAATATGTTCTATGAAAATGATGGTGACGGCACTTTTACAAAAATAACGTCAGGTGCTGTTGTTTCTGACCTCTCTAATTCGCATGGTGCAACTTGGATTGATTATGATAATGATGGAGATTTAGATCTTATTGTAGCCAATAATCAAGATAATAACAATAACTTATATGCAAATAATGGCGATAAAACGTTTACCAGTGTAACAAATGCTATTACTGAAGAAACGAGTAATTCATATGGTACAGCATGGTCAGACTTTGATAATGACGGTGATTATGATTTATTTGTAGCCAACATTAATAATGAGGCTAACGACTTTTTTATCAATGAAAAGGGATCTTGTACAAATCATATTAGAGTAAAGTTGGTTGGTTGTAATTCAAATAAAGCTGGTATTGGTGCTGTTATAAAAGTAAAAGCAACAATTGGTGGGGCGTCTATTTGGCAGACTAAACATATTTCAACACAGACATCTGCTATGGGAGGACAAAATTCCATAAAGTTGTTATTTGGATTGGGAGATGCAACTTCTATTGATAGTTTAATAGTTATCTGGCCATCAGGAGTGTTGACTTACATGGTGGCACCAGCCATTAATCAGCTCCACACTATTAATGAAGATTGTGGCTCAAAAGTATGTGGTACTGTTTTTTACGATACTAATTCAAATGGTGTTCAAGATTCTGGAGAAATGGGTATCCCCAACTCTAAGTTAGAGGTAAGTCCTGGAGGTCACTTTGTGTATACTGATGATAATGGCTACTATCAATTTTATATTGCAGATGGTACATATGTTGTGTCTCAATTACTTGATGGAGACTTGGGGCAAGTTTATCCAGTTTTAGATGGTGATTATGCAGTCGTTGTTAATGCTGCTGCTTCAGCTGAGTATTGTGGAAACGATTTTGGAAATACATCTTCTTGTATGGATCCTGATTTGTCACTTAATCTAGGTACTACTGCTTTTAGACGTGGATTGACTAATATGCTTAATGTCGTTGTCATTAATAGTGGAGCATTTGAAGCTACAGGTGATATAACGATTGAGTTAGCTTTAACTGATAATACGGTTATTATTGATGATGATTGGACAAGTATTTCTACAGCTACAGGTTACAACGCTTATAGTTTTACATTCTCTGGTTTAGGTGCTTTAAGTGATACGGTTTTTGAATTAACAGATTCTGTGACTTTATCTTCATCACTTGAGGAGACGGTTTCAGTATCTTCTGAGATTTCTTATACCAGTGATGAATGTGATCTTACTAATAATAGTTTTAGTATGACAGATATTGTTGTTGGCTCAATTGACCCTAACGACAAGATGGTAGTTGTTAAAGGTAAAGGATTAAAGTATAGTGCGATTAGAACAGATACATTGATCTTCAAGATTAGATTCCAAAATATTGGAACATATGCAGCAAGAAGAGTTTTTATAGAAGATCAATTATCAGAGTATTTAGATTGGAATACATTTACACCCTTAAGTTCTTCTCATCCATTTTCAGTGTCTTTAGTAGATGGTAAAGCAACTTGGATTAATAACAATATTGAATTACCTGATTCAAGTTCTGACATTCTGGCTAGTGAAGGATATGTGAGTTTTAGTATACAGCCATTAGCTGACTGTCCACCTTTTCAAGAGGTTAACAATATAGCTTCAATTCAATTCGATTATAATGAATTTATTAATACTAATAGAACGAGTACAGTAATTGAACCTTACGATAGTGGAATTTATTATGATGTTTTCATTTATCCGAACCCTACATCTAGTGATTTTGAGGTTATTCTACTGAAAAATAAAAAAACAGTACTTTTTGATGAAGTTAAAATATTTGCTATGAGTGGAGAATTAATTAGTCTATACCGATATAATATTTTGCAGGACAGAGTAAAGTTGTCTTCTACTAATATTGAAAATGGAATTTATATTATTCAAGTGACAAGTGAAAACAACGAATTATATAATTCTAGAGTGATCATAGCGAAGTAAATTAATTAGTGTGAAATCCACATGTTAATAATCAAAAAGACCTAAAACATATGTTTTAGGTCTTTTTAATGTGTTTAAAGGGTTATTAAAGCTTAGCAGAAACTCTTTTACTTACATCTTTAATTTCTTTATCTAACCTTTTCACTAATTGCTCATTAGAATAAGAAAGTTTAATAGTTTTTAAAGTTTTCATATGTGCTTTTGCATCTGTTGGGTTTTGAAGTATTAATGAAGCTTCAATGATATTTAAAAGTAAAATAGTAGTTACTTTTTTATTAACTCTTGATTTTTTGTCTTCAACATTAGATTCTTTTAAAGCTTCTTTCCAAGTGATAATAGCTTCCTTTAGTTCAGTTGCATTCTTTCCAGCAGCTTCTAAATCATCATATTCACCTTTTTTGTTTTTTATCCATCTAACTGATAATGCTCTTGAAACTTGAGAATAACCGTAGTTTGAATTAATGTATTCATTAGCTAATGTCATTGATTCTTTAACTGAACGCTTTTCTAAAGTTTCCATATTTGGACTTTTATCTGTTTTTAAACTTTTTGGAACAGTTGACGATTCTAAAGTTCCTTCAAATAAAACTTCATTACCATGTTGTATTTTCATATAAACAGGTCTATTATAAGATGTAGTATAATAGTATACTTTTTGTTTTACTGTTTTCTTTGTGGTCTTATTATAAACGTTTTTTTCAGTAAATTTTCTTTCTGGCGCTTCAAATTCAAAATCATTTAAAACAACATGTGCAACTAAAATGTTTCCATTGTCAGCTTTTTTATAACCAGCTAATTTTAGATAAGAACCAGCTAAAACGCTTGGGTCAAATGTTATTGCCGTTGTTGAAGGCTCTGAGTAAACAGGTACTCTGGGTTTACGGTAAATTGGCTTTCTTGGAAGTTTAATTACAGGCTTTTTTTCTTGAAGTGCAATTTTTTCAACAGCAGACATTTTATCATATGCATCAGATTCTAATTTGAAGTTTTCTTGAGCTACAATAACATCATTGTCATATTGAGCTAAAGCTTCTTGATGTTTTTCTTCTGCATCAAGAACCGTGTTTGGGTAGTTTGCTAAGTCTTCTTCATATTTAAATTTAGCTCTATCTATTATAGCGTTATTGTTTGCTGGGTAAGGTGTTTCAACAGTAAACATGTAGCCATCTAAATTTGCTATTGGGTTTAACGGTAATCTTTCTGATTTAAAAGACACTTTTTTGTCATCAAGTCTTTGTGAATTTGCAGTAATAACTGTAAGGAATGTTAGTGCTAATAGTAACGTTTTCTTCATTGTTTTTTCATTTAAATTTAACGCAAGTTACTAAAAATATTGTTATTCGTTTGATATTAAGTACAATTGAGTATAGACTAAAGTATGAGGGGATGTTATGGCCTTTTAAAGGAGGGACATGTTTGGACAAGGGATAATAGAGAAAAAAATACCCAACCTATTTAATAGATTGGGTAAATTTTAATTAATGATACTAAAAATATTATTCAATAATTAATTTTTGAACACCAGTTCCCATACTAGATTCTAAACTTATAAAGTAAATTCCAGAAGGTAGGTTTGTTAAGTCAAAAGTTGAATTGTTTACTTGATTTTGATCAGTAAAATAGTAAGTTTTTAAAGTTTGACCAGATATGTCTTGAATAAATATTCTAGAAGTTCCTGTTAAATCTTTTACGTTTATAGTGAAAAATCCGTTAGATGGATTAGGGAATACATTCATTTCATAATTCAAGGTGTTATCAATATGCTCAGTATTGTTTAAAAATCCTCCATAAACTAAAGGCTGATTTGCATAGTTAATTAAATGACCGTCTACAATATAGATCGCTTTATATCCATCATTACAGTCAGGACAAGTTGTTCCAGAATTACAAGCTGGATTGTTTGGGTGACAGTAATCTGTGTAACTTGGGTCAAAACGGTAGGTTAATTGTAATTCATTTGACGTAATATTTGATGTCATATCCCATTTATTTGGGTGTGCAATCGAACCTGGACACCAACCTGCTCTTGAATATTGCCAAGTTCCTTGTTGGTTAGTACAGTTGTCAGGGTTGGGGTTACAGTTGTTCCATAAGTTTTGTGTGAAGGCAGGAGTGTTATCAATATCAATAAAATTAGTAGCGTTATAAAATTCAGCCGCATTTTGAGAGTTATTATTTCCCCAACCGTGTCCAGTATTTGAAACCACTAATTTTGATTTTTGAATTCCAGTATTATAAGTGTATTTTACTGTATCCACTGGTTGTAAGTTTGTTGGATTTCCTAAATCATAAATATTGTCCCAGATTTCTTCAACACCAGTATAAGCATATTCAGGTGTTCCTTCTTGGTGGTCAAAATCAAGTGTGATCTGCCATCCACCTGTTCCCCAAGTATCAATAAACATTCTAAATTCAAGTTCTCCTTGTAAAATTGATTCATAATCAGTTAAATCAATTAAATGAGTACACCCAACGTTATATGGTGTCATATATCTAATAATTTGAATCCAATTACCATCTGGTCCTTTCACGTCAATATGAGCCCAACGATCCCAATCATCACAATTCCCATTCGGACATTCGATAATTAAATTTGCCATGATTTCATCATAACTATTTACATGTTGTGGCATTTCATAGCTACCATAAAACCATCTGCTGTTTGTTCCACCAAATTCAATGACAACATCATCCATAGAAGTTACAGTTTGATTTGAAATAGTTGAAGTCACATTTACATTTCTAGTTATAGTAGTAGATGCTCCGTTGTCTGCAGTTACTTTGATGTCAATAGAATGTGCACCAAAAGTTGAAGGTTTCCATAAATAATAGTAAAAGCCATTATCTTCAGTACAAGTGTAACTTGTACCATCAATAATTACTTCTGCAGTAGTAAGACTTAGTTGATTATCATAATCAATTGTAGCATTTAAATAGATAGGATATGCCATTAAATAAGGCATTTGAATATCATAAGCTTCAGATAGTCTTGTTGTTACTACCGGCGAAATAATTGATAAATCAATAACATTAAAGCTTTGAATAATCTCTTTAGCATAATATGTTGCATTTCCAGCCTGAAGTGCCCTTACTTCAACAATTCCGGCAGTACCATCCAAAGTTAATTGATTTCCGATAATAGAAGCTGGTCCAGAAATAATATCATAAGTGATAGCTAATCCTGATGTTGCTGATGCATTCAGTGTAATTGCAGGGTCAGTAGTGTATTTTTCAGTAATAACATCAAACGTCATATCTTGATTCAGTTGACCTGTTGCACCACAGCCAAGGTCTTGATAAATGTTTAATTCTGATACCACAGCAAAAAATTCATTGGCTGCACTTGACGTGGCAACAAATTTAATATATTGAGCATCTATAGCTCCAAAATTAAAAGTTTGCTCATCTAGAGGATTCGTTAAATATGAGAACTCAGAGGTTACTTCTGCATTTCCCCAAGTCACGTTATCAGTACTTAAATAAAATTCAAATCCAGCGATTTTCCCATTTAAATTACCTGTAGTTCTTGGTATGTATCCGAAACCATTCACAGGGTATGAAGTTCCTAAGTCAATTATAATTTCATGAGGATATGGAGGTTGGGCAGCATCCCATTCTGTGTGCCAAATTGTGGTTTGATCTCCATCAAATGCATTGTTTCCTTCTGCTCCAGGTGCATTACTATTTGTAGAAACTAGAGTGAATCCAGTCGGTGAAATTAAAGTGGTGTCACATTGAGCATAGCTAAAATTTATTACTAAATAGCTTAGTAGAGACAATAAATAATGTTTTTTCATTTTATATAGTTTTTTACAAATATAAATATTTAAATCTAAATCGATTTAGGCTTGTTTAATTTTTAATGATTTTCGAATATATCGATTAATTTTCACTACTTTATTGAAATTACAGAAAAGATTTTTCCTTTAAACTATTTAAAGTAAAAAACAACTACCTTTGTTCCATGGAAATTAAACAAAACGACACAAAGAAACGAGAAGTAAAGAAACAAATGTTGCATATTAAAAACAAACATAAGGGACGTTACGATTTTGAAGTGTTAGTTAAATCTTTTCCAAAATTAAAAAAGTTTGTTAGACCCAATAAATATGGAGATGAATCAATTGAGTTTTCTAATCCTGAAGCAGTAAAGTCATTAAATTCGGCTTTATTAAAACATTTTTATGATGTTGAAAATTGGGATATTCCAGAAAATTATTTATGTCCACCAATTCCAGGTCGTGCTGATTATATTCATCATATAGCTGAATTATTAGGGAAAAAGAATGGATATAAAGTACCAATGAATTCTAAAGTTAAATGTTTAGATATTGGAACTGGAGCAAATATAATCTATCCTATCATTGGAAGAAAAGAATATGGTTGGACTTTTATTGCAACAGAAATTGATTCTATAGCATTAAAATCGGCAGGTAGAATCGTTAATTCAAATTCTTATTTAAAAGAAGGAATTGAATTAAGGCAACAAAGAAATGTTACAGATATTTTTAAAGGAATAATTAAATCTAAAGAACAAATTGATTTAACTATTTGTAATCCTCCATTTCATAAATCTGCTAAAGAAGCTTATGTAGGGACTTTACGAAAAATGAGAAACATAAGTAAAGACAAAGTGAAAAAAGCTAGACCAAATTTTGGTGGAACTAATAAAGAATTGTGGTGTGAAGGTGGTGAGAAACAATTTATTAATTCAATGATTACTGAGAGTAAAGATTTTGGTAAACAGTGTTATTGGTTTTCTACACTAGTGTCTAAGAAAGAAAATTTAAAAGGTATTTATTCAGCTTTAAAATCAGCAAATGTTGACACTATTAAGACTATAAATATGGGGCAAGGTAACAAAATGAGTAGAATAGTGGCTTGGACATTTTTAAATAAAGAAGAGCAAGAAGATTGGATGCATAATAAATGGCGTCAATGGACTACGGAAGAGAGTTAAAGGAGCGGAATTCAAAAACACTTTGGATTGAGATTTTTAATGATATTGGTTCTGATAAAAATAAGTTTTCAAAGCTAATGGATTTGTTTTTAGGGGAGGATAAAAGGTCAGCCTTGTCATCTAGTCAACCAGTTGGAATGATTGGTGAAAAAAAACCGATTTTAATTCAGCCTTATTTAGTAAGAATGGTGAAGCATTTACACTCTAAACCAATTGATGGAGTGAAACGAAATACATTGAGAACATTCCAGTTTAATACTATTCCAGAAGAAATTGAAGGCGAGTTATTTGATTTATGTTTAGACTACTTAATATCTATTTCTGAGCCCGTAGCAATTAAAGCATTCTCAATGACAGTAGTGCGAAAAATATGTGAGCGATATCCTGAGTTAACTCAAGAGACTATTCCTATATTTGAAAGACTTGCTGAAGAAACTGATTCAGCTGGTTTGAAGAATAGAGGAGGAAAAGAGTTAATGAAACTTAGAGCCATTCATGGATTAATCTCATGACGTAAATATGACAAAAGTATGATGTAAGTCACTTTTTATATATATATTTATCGCGGTAATTAAATTAAAATGAAAAAATCACTTTTAGCATTTGTATTATTAATATCAACGGTTGTCACATTATTATCTATTGATAATATGACAAAAAATAGATTTTCACCATTAAATAAAACGAATGATTTAAATGAATTATCTGTACTAGATGTTTTGCTTGAATTAGGATATGAAAAGCCTGATCATTATCTGATGAGAACTAATCAAGATTCTGTAAGAATGGGCTATGAAATAGTTCATTTAGGTCAATTGAAAGATAAATCTAATTCTAGATTATCAAAATTTTTTGTGTGTACAGACTGCCATAATGAAGTTATTGAAGTAGCAGACTTGTCAACAGAGACAACTGATGATAGAGTGAGCTATGGTGTTAAAAATGATTTACCATTTTTGCCTGCCTCAACCTTTTATGGAATGTATAATAAAACACATTGGTATAATGGGGATTATTCAAAAAAATATGGTGATTTAGTTAAACCAACAAGAGATACATTAATAAATGCAATTCAATTATGTGCAGTTCAATGTTCTCAGGGTAGACCTTTAAAAGACTGGGAACTAAATGCGATTATGCATTATTATAAATCAATTGAATTTAAGATAAAAGATTTAAAATTAAACCAATCTGAATTGAATCAACTACTAACTGATTTAGCTACTCATAACACAAGAAGTATTGAACTTTTAAAAAGTA
>Ga0209291_1001332_pt1 | contig 22057 bp, 21 predicted proteins | sample GOMGulsemesocosm_FD_184633 | JGI IMG/M metagenome (GOLD analysis project Ga0209291, IMG submission 184633) | Methane-oxidizing microbial communities from mesocosms in the Gulf of Mexico - GOM9B Gulf of Mexico (SPAdes) (version 2) | ecosystem: Environmental > Aquatic > Marine > Cold seeps...
CTTTAATTGATTACAACTGTGATTTATCAGCAATACCGTCTAAATCACTAGCCACAGAACAAGCGTCTATTTACGCGCGGAACAAGGTGCTTTTAATTACAGCCACAGCCGCCACCACCGACACCATTACCGCCAATCGAACCTTGTTTATAAGCAAATACTTTTTCTGAAAACACATCAAACTCAGGCACTTCACCACCGGGTTTCATGGATTTTTTCGCCAGAGTCCCCTTTTGCCAAGGTTTAACAGGCTTAACGCTAAACCAGTCACTAATCGCCGAGAATAAAGAAGGTTCTTCATCTACATCGTTACTCACAGGTGCGGGTAATACCGATGCATTCAATACAGGATAAACAGGTATCGGTGCTGGTATCACTGTGGGTAAAACTTTTGGTATCGGGGTTGGTAAAGCACTTGGTATAACTGCCGGTAACGCGCTAATAACAGATTGTGATGGCTGGTGGTTCTGCACATTCACAGGCCTGATCACAACGATTGTCGGTGTTTCAGCTGTATGCTGACGAGAAGATGCCGACACTTCTGCGATTGTTTCCTGGCTTTTGTAAACCACATTAGAAATAGACTCCGTCACTTGGTAAGGTGAGTCTTGGCCTGTAGTCGTTACTTCGGCTTGCAGACCAAAACAGGTCAATAGCAGCGAAGAAGACAGTAAGGTTAATTGTGCATAAGGTTTCATTGACCTAGCCCCATATCTTTCAAGTCACTCATAATGACATCTCCAATATGATTAATCGCACCATAACGCACATTTAACACCTGGCCTTGGTAAATGTAATACAGCGCCGGCATACCAATCGGTTGAAAATCATCAACCAGCGTTTGATCGGCATCGTTAACAACGCGGAATTTGATTCCCAACGATTTCTGAAATGCAATACCAGCAGCCACATCCTCATCGACATCGACACCAACAACATCAACCCCTAATGCATACAATGAAGGCACTAACTGGTTTACTTCTGGCAGTTCAGCACGACAAGACACGCACCACTCAGCAAAGAAATCAATTAACGACACTCGATTGGGGTTTAACCCAAGTTGTTCCTGAGCGGCTGCAGAAAGCATTTCGCCTCGTTGATAAGCGTGCGCTTGGCTAGACAACAATAATGTGAACACCACAAGCCATTTTTTAAACATAAGTACCTCTAATACAATTAATTTAACTAATTCTGAATTATTACTCTTAAGCCCTAGATAACATCACAACGCTAAACATCTACTCTCCCAGTACAATACGCACTTTGGTTTCAGTATTGACCCTGATTGCATCCTTAAAATAGGCAGCTAACTCCGCAGTATTGTTCGCATCAAACACGGTGCCATTACTACCCGCACATTGCCGGAATTGCTTAATCCGTGTTGCCGATACCCCAAAACCGATGAAACTGACTTCAATATTAAGGTTTTGCTGAATCTCATCGCACAAACCAGCACGCATTAAGTCATTGAAATAATCTTGTCGACTATCACTACCATCGGTAAACAAGATCAAGCGCTGAGTCAGCGAGGTTGACTGTACGGGTGTAACATTCCACTCTTTTTGCCACTCCTCAGTCAAGGTGCGAACACCCCAAATAAACCCTTGATAAGAAGCAGTACTCCCACCAGTTGTTTCTAATAATTCAACATAGCGAATGACATTATCAAGATCGTTTGTCAGTGGTAAAATAAATGAGGTTTCGCTACAACGATCTAAAAAACGATCCGGTGTTACTTCATTAAAATCCAATTTTTTAGAAGGATAATTTAACGACTGCACGGTTTTATCTGCATCTAAATTTCCGTTTGTATACACCAGACTATCCACACATTTAGGACTGTCTTCAGAACTAAGTAACCAAGGCGCACCGGTCACACCAACACCCGTTTGAAAAGGCACAATAGAAAATCGAACCTGATTACTATTTGGATCAATATCGTTAATCACATCAGTAATGATTTTTTTTAATTCAGGTAAATCCCGTGACATCGAACCTGATATATCTAGAACGAGGGAGAAATCTACCGGGTCTTGAATCACATTCACATTACGGATCAATTTAGAGCGTGACAGACTGTTTGACTTCATCTCGACACTACCTTTAATATCAACGGGTAGTGATTCCAGCATCGCCGGTTTAAAGCGATATTGCGCCTTAATCTGACAGCCATTCTTGCTATTGAGGCTGACACTTTTATTCAGTACCGGTAGCACGAAATTGGGCCTGTAGTATTCCAAAATATTCTCTGTCACCTCAGTATTGTTACTTTGCTGATAAGCACAGGCAAGCACAGCTGAATCAGTCGCTTGTCCCGCACGAATAACAACTTGACTATACATAGAAAAAAATACAGTCATGGCTAATAAGCTCACTATCGCTGGCAGCATAAAAGCAAAGGTTAACGTGATCGCGCCGCGTTGACTTTGTATAAAACTCATAGTGATCGCCCTATTAATAACGCTGAACTCTGATAATAACGGTCGTTAAAATTGCGAATTAACAAAGGCGTTAAATTGCCTGCAATGCTATTTATGCCTTTAATACAAACAGTGACTTGGAATATTTCGGCATGTTGGCCCGCATTGAAGCCTTGAATCGAGCCAATTGGAGACAAATCCGTTAAGGACAATAACTGCGGCCTCGATAAGCATGCCGCCCCAGCATTAATATCGTGTAACCTTGGTTTCTGTGTTGCTGCATCAAATACCACTTGTTCAACATGGATCCCCAGTTCTGCTGTGGATTTTGAAATCAACGTATTAAAACGACGTTGCGCAACCTGCAGTAAAAACTCAGTTAAGGCGGTTGAAATGACTCCGGATGTCGATGATTTAGAGGCCGAAATCAGCATGGCATTGTCACACTGCTCACACGCCACGATAGACGTGAGTGAATATGCCAAATTATCAAGTTTATTTTTTTGGCTAATAGCTTGATTTATATTCACTATAAACAAGACCAAAACCACCATAACAAATGTGATAACGGGTAATTCGATCACACTACTGCCACGCTGTCCCGTACGCATACCCCATTTAATTCCCATGGCTGGCCCCCCGCTCTAACGTCACTAAAATCGTACGATTAAAACTCGTTAAACGCTTAAAGCTATCAATCTGACTAGGCATAAATAAAGCTTGGTAAGGATAAACCAGCGTGAACTCAGCAAAATCCTGATTCTGAAAATCGTCTAACCCCGAGCCATTAGCAAGCGCCGTCAAAGAATCGAAGTAACGCGCTTTAACAGTCATCTTACTGCTATTCAATAAAGGTAAATGCTGTTCAGACAAGGTCCGCTTCAATTCCCCCGTCAGATCTTGACCTGCCTTCGTCACGACTAATTGTCGAGTCGCAGAAACCAACGCGACATCGATAACACTCCCCACCATCATAAAACGGCTAATTTCGATAAGCGCTAACAACAATACAAAAAAGGGTAAAATACTTACCGCGAATTCAATGCTGACACTGCCTTTCTGACGGTGTTTTGTTTGACTAGACTTCATTGTCTTACCAAAGTTAATCGCGTTACTAACACTCATGGCTTAACCAGCTGTAACTCTTGTTGCTGCTGTAATTGTTGGTAATAAGCGGTGTTACTTTCCAGTTCAGCTTTAGTCAGATCTTGTTTTGCAATGGTTTTAGCTGCTTCAACATCCCCTTTCATGGCAAATGCGAGTGCTAAATTCTGACGACTCTTTGATGTTGAACTGCCGCGTAAATAATGCGAATAAAGTACATTAATACCTTGCTCTGGTTGACCGTCTAAAATCCAAGCTAAGGCTAAGTTATTACGATATTCTAGATTTTCAGGCTCGTTGGCTAACGCGCGAATAAAGGCAGTTCTTGCTGGGCTATAATCTTTAAATAATGCGTAATTAATACCGAGGCTGTTTAATGTTTTCGCATCATTAGGTAATAACTCTACTGCTTGTTTTAAATCCACTAATGAGAGTTTAACTTGCCCTAACCCTTGTTTTGCATTGCCCTTTTCACGTAATATTTGGCCACGAGTTTCATCCGATTTAGGCGATTCATTCGATTCAGACCTTTCACTGGATAACAGAGACTGCGCTTTATTAAGGTAATGCAAGGCTAAATCAAACTCAGACATTTGGTTGTAAGCAGTTCCTAAAGCCAATAACAACGAAATATCCGTTGGCTGTAGTTTAAGTTGCTCGCGATAGATAGTAATCGCGCTTTCTGGTCGGCCACTTTCAAGCGCAAGTTGCGCGAGTCCACGGTCGTTTTTCATCTCTTCAGTGACATTAGCTTGGTGAGAGCTACACCCGGCCAACGTCAGGACGCAGCAGGCTAACAGCCATTTTAGTAAAAAAGACGTCATCATAATCCTCCTATGCTGTCTAATAAAACGAGAATCGTTGGCGCAACGATCAGTACGACCACAGGTAACATAATTAAAAGCACCACAGGTAATGACATTTTCGCTGGAATTTTTCCGACTCTCTCCTCTAAACGAAGGTACTGATATTGACGGCTATCACTGGCTATCAAACGCATCGTTGGGGCAATCTTACTGCCGTATTTTTCAGCCTGAGACAATGCAATGACCATATTTTCAACTTCAACTAAGTCAGTCCGTTTGGCTAAGTTATCCAGTGCGGTTAAACGAGAGTCTAATAATCTTAATTCCGCTTCGGTAATTAGCCATTCACGAGATAACTCAGGTGCAACAGCCGCCATTTCATGACCAACGCGTTGAAATACAGCTTCTAACGTTAAACCCGATTCAACACAAATCACCATCAAATCTAATGCATCAGGTAACGCCAGAGCAACACGATAATTGACTGTACGTGCCCGCCACTTCAACCAATGTTCGGCAAGTAAACCGCCTGAAATAGCGAAGACTAACGTTTTGGCTAACACAAATTTATCCAAGTCAAAATCGACATACCATTGCCAAGCCAATCCACTGATTACCATCAAGCTTAATTTACTCACCAAAAAATACGCACCCGCTCGAGAATCATGAAAGCCTGCTTTAACCAATAATATCGCGATATCTGGCGCGACGGTTAAACGCTGCCATAAGCTTGATGTTGACTCCGTGTTAAGTGAACGAGACAGGTCACTATTTTGTTTAATCGATACCAATGCAAGACGCTGCAACAGCAACTCTCGGCGTTGAGCTTGACCATTAAATATCAACGCCATCACCGCGCCACTGATGAGCAACACGACTGCGATCCATAAAGATAAAGTCATTAAGCGCGCACCTTAGTTAACAAATGAATGACAGCTAAACCAAGCGCCATACTGGTCACTACATACCCCAACACTAAATGACCACTGGCACTTTGGGTTAAGGTAATAAAAGCACTTGGATTTTTGAAAAACATAACAGCAATCAGTATTACCGGTAAGCTTGCTAAAATTGCCGCCGTCATGCGAGGCTCAGCCGTTAAACTTTTGATCTTCATTTTAATCGCGGCATTGTCATGCACAGTACGACTCAAACTATGTAATACTTCACGAAGCTGACCACCGTTCTCTTCATTTAAGATCAGCGCGACACGAAAGAAGTGAAAGCTAACATAAGGTAAACGGATACTGGCTTGATCCAGCGCTTGCTTTAAACCAATACCAATTTCTAACCTATCGCGGATCAAACTAAACTCTCGGCCTAACATCCCCTGCTGATAATCAGCAATTTGCGCAATGGCTTGTGGTACAGAAATACCCGCCGATACAGCACGGGACATCTGCCCTAATACTTGGGTAAAGGCGGCTTCAAATTCACGATGTTGACGCACTCGCATCAGCCAATAACTCGCCCCAGCAATGCCAATAACAGAAATCACAACAATCATCATTCTCATCAAGGGTGAGAAAAATGGCATGAAAAACCAAGTTACCAGGGCCGCAGAAACTAAGGTTATCAATAACCAACGTTTAGACTGACGATCAAACAGCGAATCAATGCGCGACTGTATCTGCGACCAGTATTGCAGCAAAAAACCTGTTTTCTGCTGCCAAATAAACAAGGCTGAAGTTGTTGTATTCACGGTTGAATCAACTACGGAGACTAAATTTAGTCGACGCTTTAATATCATTCGTTGTCGCTGGTATTGCAGTACTTTATAACTGCTTAATAGGAACACTAAAAATAATAACGAACCAATAATGACCTGCATTATCGCACCCCTAGCGCTTGCTTTAACTGCGATTCAAGTTGGTAATAACGCGCTTTTTCACTAAATCTCGGTAATATTTTTGCCGATAAAAATTGCCCAACAATATCACCATGAGCATCCGTGTGTTGATAATCAAAATGAAATAAATCATGGGTAAGATATTGATCACCTTCAAGACCAACAATTTCGGTAATATTAACAATGCGGCGTTTACCATCTCTCATACGCTCCACTTGCACAATGACATCTAAGGTACTGGCAATTTGACGACGTAAAGCCGATACAGGTAAATTAACTTCTGCCATCAATAACATATTTTCTAACCGAATTAAGGCATCATGTGGGGAGTTCGCGTGAAGCGTTGACATCGAACCATCATGACCCGTGTTCATCGCTTGCATCATATCAAACGCTTCAGCACCACGAACCTCACCTAAAATAATACGATCAGGACGCATTCGTAGCGCATTACGTAACAGCTCACGTTGACCAATTGCAGGCGCACCTTCGACACTCGAAGGGCGCGTTTCGATACTCACAACATGGGGTTGTTGCAGCTTTAATTCTGCCGCATCTTCAATCGTAATAATGCGTTCGTCTGGTGATATGCCAAATGACAGCGCATTCAACAACGTCGTTTTACCTGCGCCAGTACCACCAGAAATCAATACATTAATGCGTGAACGGGCAATAATATTAAGTACACTCGCCATTTCTGTCGACATCGCACCCAACGCCGAAAGTTGCTCTAAGCTGTGCTTTTTTTCATTAAATTTACGAATCGAAATACACGTACCATTTAATGCCAACGGTGGAATAAGTACATTCACACGGCTACCATTTGGCAAACGAGCATCGACCATCGGCGTTGTTTCATCGACACGACGACCAATTCGGCTCACTATCCGTCTCGCCAAGTTCAATACATGCTCTTCATCGCGAAAACTGACATCAGCTCGCTTCACTTTACCCCGCAGCTCAATGAAGACTTCTTTATGCCCATTGACCATGATATCGGTGATTTCAGGATCATCCATCAGCACCTGCAAAGGACCAAGACCAAGCATTTCATCGACAAGGCGCTGACTAATATTGCGTTGTTCGATACCGCCAATTGGAAATTGCTGACGTGCTGCAATGCTTCCAACCGCTTCAAATGTGCGTTCCTCAAGCTCTTCCGGACTTAAGGTGACAACGACAGATGGCGCAATAATCGCCATAATCTCTTGCTGAATAGTGCGAAAACGCTGTTCTTCAATATTGCTTGTCGAAGACACATCCGCAATCGGCACTGATAATGATTGTGTCGTAGATGATGTTTCAGATTGCGTAGCTGTCGTTACATTAACTCCAAACATTACGCCCCCTTAAGCCAGCTAAACAAGCGTGATTTAGACACTTCAGGCTCGCCACTGACTAGACTTACTAATTTTTTCAGTGCTTTAGCATTTCGGCCTTTTTGATTAATCGCCAACACACCCAATGCGTTACCTCCTCGCATGTCTGCTGGCGAATAAGGAATTTCCACATCGAACTTTCGACTTAGCGTCGATGCAACATCATTCGCTGTAATCAGAGACAGAGCCTCAGGTTTAGTATGATTAAGCACCACTAACGTCCGTGTTGACGATGATTGCTCTAATTTAGCCAACAACTGGTTAGTACTACGAATAGACGCCAATGTTGGCTCAACGATAACCACACGAATATCACTGCTGTTTAGCGTGTCAAAACCGACTTTATCGCGTAGACAAAACGCGGGGACATCCCACAACAAATGTGTAGCTTGCTGCAGACAGAAGCGAGACACTTTTTGCATACTGAGCACATCTGGCCAAAAGTGTTGTTCAAAACCAGATTGATAGCCAGTAAACACATATAAATCATCATTTACCTTAAGACCGCTGCGCTGATAGATAACGGGTTCTAGGCAGTCAGGAAATTGCAGCATTTCTACTAATGCATTGTTTGCCTGCACACTAAATTGCAGATCCAAATCGCCAGTTATAAAGTCCAGATCCGTACAAGCAACATTCATCCCTTGCTGCTGTGATAAACCCCAAGCAATATTCGCTAATAAAGACGTTGTTCCAGCGCCACCTTTGGCACTAACTACCGTAATTTGACTACCACGAGGTTTACTATCTAGGGTATGCTCATTCGCCATTTGATTAGACATATTCACAATTATTGACCTCCTAAACTAGCAGCGACGCTACTCTTTTTATCTTTCTCTTGGTTATTACTCGCAACAGGCTGATAATAAGCTTCAACAGTGGCAACCGCTTTGCGTCCATCCGTCGCGTCGAGAGTACGTCCCACAATTAAATCACGTGGTGTTGCGACCATTTGCGCCAACGCACTGGTGTTAGCACAACCAAAGTTATCGCTGCTTCTAAATGCATTTAGCACTATATGTTTAGCTTTACCCGCCTGGCAACTTGGAACAATACTGCGGTAAGATTCAACAACTATCGCAACATCCGCGATTGAAGACGACTCGCTAAATTGACTCGAAACCTGAGATGGATAAATACCAGTCTGTTTCAAAATTGCGATTAACTCGGGTACTGCTTTATTACCTTTATCGCTATAACTATCAATTCTGACCCGCAGTGCCGAAAGTTCGCCTCGTTGATAAATAAACTCAATAAGCGCCGCTTTATCACTTTCATTCAGCTTTTCAGAATCTAGCTGTATCGCTATTTTATGCGTTACAGCTTCTACTTTTACGTGTGGTTGTCGTTGCACAGAGTTACTCGAACAAGCACTCAACAAACCACAAACGATTAATATCAAAAATATCCGCATAACTACCTCAGTAATAAAATCCATTATCGCCAAGCAGTCGCGGCTGGCGATTGTTAGTGCGACTTTCATTGTCTGTTGAATTTGTGACATCCCTTGATACTGGCCACGCTAATAAACGCTCAACATCACTCATCGGGATCAAGCCATCTGTTGGTAAGGGTAACGAGTCTGCACGGGTTGGTTGCACAAGATACGCCGTGGCAATAATAATTAACTCCGTCTCTTCGCGCTGAAAACTCGTTGAACGGAACAGTGCTCCTAACACGGGAATATCACCCAGTAATGGCATCTTTTGTAACTGTTCAATATCTTTTGATTGCAACAATCCACCCAAAGCAAAACTTTGACCACTTGCCAGCTCGACGGTGGTAGACGCTTGACGACTGACAAAAGTAGGCAGTGATGATCCTCCAATTTGGATACTGGTTTCTGAAGACACAGAACTCACCTCAGAGAACACTTGCAGACTGATTTGATTAGCACTTAATACTATTGGTTTAAAATCTAGTTTCACACCAAACTTTTTATATTCAATTGATGCGGTATCACCGTAAACCAAAGGTATTGGGATCTCGCCACCGACTAAGAACGAAGCTTCTTCGCCACTCATTGCCGTTAAGTTTGGTTCTGCTAATACCGACATCATACCGTTCGTTGCTAATGCATCGACAATCACAGAAAGATCTGCCCAACCCGCTGGATTTAGCCCACCGATATTACCGCCAGAGCTATCTAGAAAAGAAAACGTGCCGGTACCAAAACCTTGCGAACCCCACTTAATACCCAACTTATTGGATACTTTACGTGACACTTCCGCTATCCTGATTCGTAAATTTACTTGGTTAGGCATGGTGACCTGCAGCTGATTAATTAACTCATCCTTATCAATCTTGTTCTCTGCCGATTTATCTTTATTATCTGAACCTGTTGAATTCTGCGTGTTACTGCCTTCCTTATTATCACTGGACTCTGTGTTAGCTAGTGCTGACACATACCCTTCGGATAAACGCACTATCTTTTCCGCCATGCTCGGTGTTGGAACTTGTCCTTTCAAGAACAACTTACCAGCAGTCGATTCTGCGTTAAATATCGCATCAGGAAACTCGTTATGAATCAGCGCATTAAGCTCTATTACATTGTGGTTAACCTTAACGGTTGCAGAATAAATAACGTTTTCTTTCGCATCAAGGACATACAAAGACGTGCTACCGGTCTTTTTACCAAACACCATAATTTTGGTATTCGTTAACGTTTGGTAATCCGCAATGCCATTGCTGGCAATAAAGATAGATTTCGCTGTTTTCGGTAATACCACCAAGCGGGCTTTATTCAATACCACATCTAACGTTTGTGCTTGCAACAGAGTACTAAGCAGTAATAACGACAATGCACTCACTAGTTGTTTAATCATTTTCGTTTCCTGCATTGCTCATCACTCGTTTATCTTTAGCACGAAATTCAATTAAGCCGATATCCGGTTGTACTTGCTTAATTGCAGGCAAAATATCATCGACATGAATTGCTGGAATCACAGCGATATCAGTTTTGTTACTGTTTTTACTGCGTAAGACCATCGACAACGTGCCAAGTTGATTAGCTAAGGTGATTTGATTGGCTTGTACGGGTGACACTTCTAACGTCACCGTACTGTTATCAGGAATCACACCTTTGCTATTCTTTTGTTTTTCTATATAACGCGAGATCTGTACCGCGTCATTAAATGCCAATACTCGAACATTCTGAGCGATAGTTTTCACATATAAACTTTGAGTTTCATTACCACGAGAGCGTAACTCTTGCGCTTTTGACGCAAGCAGTAACACATCAACGTGATCACCCGGACCAATTAACCCCGAATTCGCAGTTACTTCATCAACAGGGATTGATACCGCGCGATAATTTGGACGTAACATCAGGGATAAAAAACCACCTTGCTCTGGTTTTAAGAAATCCGACGGACTGAGTATTTTCCCCGTAATAAAATCACCCGCGGCGACCGTGTTCTCTAAACGATCCATAGAAAAATTGGCTTTATCAATAAAATCGATACGATCACGTACACTCGCTTCCTCTACTGTTTTCCAAGCAAATAACGAAGCACGATAAGGACTACCGATAGCTACTTTTTGTGCCGCTACCAAGACTTCATAAGTTTTTACCATGTTCTGTCTCGTGGTGCTTTTTACTGGTGCAGCCAAACTGAAGAACAGCCAAATTAACCCCAATAACGACAGACAAACAGAAAAGTAAACTAAACGTTTTGCATTCATAATTATTACTTCTATCTAATACGGTAAAACGTAATCACGCTAAATTAACGTGTATCATTCGCCGCCATTCACAGTTTCAAGTTTGCTAATCACAGACTCATAAGTAGTATTTATTGCGTTAGTCAGGTCGCCATCGGTACCTAAAAATTGCAACATAATTAATGACATTGCAGCCGCTAAAATTGCATATTCAATTGCCGCTGCACCGCGTTGTTTTTGTTTATTGTTTTTCATTTTTTATCTCTATTATTTTTATGGTGACGTTAACAAATAGGCTATTAGCTGCAACCAACAGCCTATTTATAAACAATTAATGAATTGATTAATCGACAGACATCAAACGATATACATATTGGCCTGAATAAGAATTGGATTTATTTACATCCGAGGTTGATTCGGTGACCATATTGAGACATTTTTGACGTTCATATTGCGCAGAATCTGCTGTTACATAGCAAAGTTGTGAATCGTACTTTTCGACAGTATTTTGACGAAATACGCTATCATTCATAGGCAAGAGCATTTCTAATTGAGCTAAGCTTGGTACTTGCCAGTTACTCTTATTACATAACTTTTCAGTATTACGCTGCGCGACCTCAGCTAATACAGTGCCAGCATCCAAGTTAGACTGACCATAATATTTAGCTCTTGTTGCAAGATCAGCATTATCAAACAGCTGCCAAGTTTTCTTTGTTTCCGGCTGATATGCACATACAGCGGCATCAACATCAGTAGTCACAGAGCCAGCACTATCAAGTAGTTGATATGACAGTGTAATTTCACTGACTACACGCCCCTGTACGACTTTATCTTCATTACCTTGTTTTAAGGCAGAACTAGATGCTGCGGATTTGTGTTGGGTTTCATAGCGATAAATTTTTTGTTCGTCACTGTTTCTTTCTTCTTTAGTCCAATACCAAAATAGAGTTGGGTCCGGGGCACCAGATAACCAATCATTAATGTCATATTCCGGTTTTAACGCAAAGTGATGCGGGAATACGTCAACATCAATTGTTGCTTTGTTATTAACCGTTCCAGTCTCGAGTGAAGTCAACTGCCCCTTAGTTGGCAATGACCAATCATTACGTCCACATAACTGGGCAGTATTCGTTGACTCAACTAAACCACCAGCCCCCATTACACTCGCAATACCAGCTCCAGACGCATCAAATGCTAAATCATCTGCGCCATTTGGTAGCCCGTCTTTAAGCAATGTCCAAATTCGTTTACGCACAAGATCTCGGTTATCCATCACACAACGCCAGCCTTGTGCATAGGTTGTCGCGCTTGGAAGGTAGTCACCATTCATATCAAGTTTATAAAAGTGTGTTCCAACCACGGCATCTGCGGCAGCAACTTCATAACCGGCATCTGACGCACGCTTTAAGCCCGCTTCTGCGACTGTATTTAGTGCATCAACATCTGCTGAAGTTGGTAAATCATTAAACATCACCCACAGCTTATTTAATGCTGAAAACAAGGCTGTATTATCCTCTTTCGACAATTCATCTGTTGCGGCTTTAAGATCCGCAGTAATTTTAATGTTAGCTTTAATAAAATCACTAATGGTCGAGGCCGCGGCAAATAAATCTAAACTCTTAGCGTGAATAATTGCACCATCACCCGCAGCGATTAATTCATCTCGGGTGGTGTTAGCTGCAATATTTTGATCCGTTAATTGAATCAAAGCTGTTAACGCAGAGCTTACTTTCAAACCGGTGAAAAATGAGGTATGTAACGCCGTAAACTTAATGAACTCTGCATTAGCTAATGCAGTATTCTCTTTAATTTTCACTTTAATACTGTTATCAACACTTGTATCATTTTCAAGCATCGTCGAATAAAGCGCTAACAAACCAAGTCTTTCTTTATAGTTAGCTAGCTCCAATTCTAATGCATCAAATGTCGTTTTAGTCTTGGTTTCTAACGCTTGTACATCGGATAATAGTGGAGACAAAGGATTGTCAGAGAGAGCATCAACATCATTGATAACAGTAATAATGTCAGTTGAAGTCGTTTTCCATTTTCCGTCATGTAACAAGACTGAAGCTTGAATATCAGTATTTACCGTCTTGCTTTCAGCAACGATGTCTGCAATTTCGGGTAGAGTCCAGCTTTGAATCGCTTTTGCACTCTTGTAGGAGGTTGTAATCTCTTTACCTGCACTGATTTTTTTCAACGTCGCAACGTCATTTTTAGTTTCTGAAGCCCAATGCGCATCATATTGTGAATCGCTAATTAAATAGCCACTAAATGTGCTGGCTACAAAGCTAGAATCGACCAACGTTTTAGCTGTCATTTGAGTTATATCGACTAAACTCCAGTTTGGCATATTACAAAATTCAGTCTTCAATAATTTGGCTACATTACTCGCTGTCGACGTCCCGCCAGCATAAGCCCAGAATTGTGGGTTTTCACCATTTACATCGTATTCAATATAACAACCATCATCGTCAGCCTTAGACCAATTACCCGTTGATGTTAAGTCTTGCGCTTGGTTCCAAGCTTTCATTGATACAACGCGAGTCACGTAAAAATTTTCACTCGCCGCCGCGGCAAACAATACTTGACCAGCAGGATTGACTTGATTCGAGATCGCATTTCTCTTAACACGAACGCCGACTTTGGTTTTATCATAAGCTTTTGGACCAACATGCTGGGGTTTACTCGTCACAGCCTGCCAGGTAACACCACCGTCATTAGTAAATTCGTAATACTCCGGTTTATCGTAACCAGCTACCCATTCCCAGCTAAAACCATTGGTTTTAATTTCATATGGATAACCTGTGTTACCAATATTGACATTGACGATATTAGGCAGAGTTGGCGCATCTATAACGATTGGTACACCCGCAGTAAATGCTTGTGTACTGATCAAAGCTGCACCAGCGGCAGTGCCAGTTGCAACATTTTCTTTAACGCGTACTTGCACTTGCCCTGCATCAATATCAACATCGCCTACCATTAGCGGCTTATCCACAACGGTTAACCAATCTCGTCCGCCTGTGAGCGAATATTCATAATAGCTCACACTATTAAAGCCACTAACAAACGTCCAATCGAACGTATTTAAAGCGTCATTTTGTAAAGGGTTGGTTGGTGCAGCAGGTCGTAACGGACCTGTATGTCCAGTATAAGGAGACGTATTAACAAGCGCGTCACTCACACTTCTGTTTGTCGCAGAGTCAGCTTTAACACGTACCTGAATCTCCCCAATAGCGTAAACAGCATCAATGGCTAACTGATGAGGATTCCCATTAACCGCTGTCCATTCTTGGTCTTGTACTTTAATTTCATAAAACTGTTTGCCATTGAAATTATTACTCCAGGTCCAACCAAACTGATCTAAATCATCATTAGTAATTGGGGTTGTAGGTGCATCAGGTTTAACAATCGGCTTCGTCGGATCTGTTGGCTTCGTAGGATCCGTTGGCTTAGTAGGATTCGTTTGATCCGTTGATTTTGGATCCGGACTGCTATCGTTACACCCCGTCAATAATGTGCCTGCAACCACTGTCAATGCGAGCAGTGATTTGTTAACCCTTAACAACATATAACCTGTCCCTTTTTAATGTAGATTTAAATAACCTGATGAAAACTATAGTCAAACATAAAATTTCGCATATAATAACGATAATGATAGTGATTATCAATTGTATTCGATCGGTATACTCCGATAATATTCTTTAGTGAACTAAAAGTGACCATAATACGAACAATGGTTAGTATGAAATTTCAACAAGCGAAGTATTATTTTTATGCATGGAAAGTACAAACTGTCGAAAATAGCGACTATTTTAGCAAGCTGCAGCCTTGTTATTAGCTGTGGTGGTGAACAAACAAGTAAGACAACATCTGATATTTACGACTACAGTAAATTACCAATTTGCTTGGATGCAGATCGTAATAATGCGTGCGGTCAACAAGAGGAGCAAGTACCGAGCTTAAAGAGTGTTTCCAGTGCTAATACGGCACCTTACTTAATTGATAATTCGGGGTATTTTTTCACCGCGACAGCGAATGCAGCAGTAATCAGCCCATTCACAACCTTAATCCAAAATGAAGTACTGTTTAACCCGCAAGTTGCGGGTAGTGAAGAACAAGCTAAAGCACTTTTAAAGGAGATTTTTGGAACAAAATATAACATTGATTTTTATAAACTAAATGATATGCACGGTCCAAAAGAGCCCACTAAATTATTACTTGCTTCATTCAAACATGCACTGTCCTTGCAAGGTGATTCAAAAGCGTTAAAAATCTCGGCTGCTGTCGATAAAATGGTGAGCAGTCGTAATTTTGATATTACCGAAAGCTTGTCACAAGCAGATCTAGACAATAGCTATGTTAACTTGAGTAACCGCTACCTAATCCCAGGTTCTTATCCTGTAAATACTCTCTTTTCGTCCTCTCCAATTACCATGAATGAAAATACAGGTATGTTACTTGCCCTCGCCCACGGTGATAAATTATTACAAGTAGATACCACGACTGGCTCGAGTCAATTATTTACACCTACAAGTACAACACCATCACTACCGAGTATGTCGACATTTGATGATCATGATGACGACGACGATGACGATGATGATGATGATGACTGTGATGATGACGATTACGGTTATAAGGATCACTGTGATGGACAAACACAACTTACATCCACAATGACATTTGCAGCACAAGGCAAACATGATAAGAACGCTTATTTAATTTATCAACCGACTATTTATGGTGACAGGACTGTCAGTAAGACATGTAATAGCACGGGTAATAATGGCATTTATCTAACCGAATTAGGTAAAAATAGCAAAGCATCACCTTTATCTTCCGCACTAAGTATAGATACGTTCAGCAAAGCGTCAGGTGGAGGTGAAGTAACCCCCGTAGAACCCTCACTGCCAGATTCATCGGCCGACTGTAAAAACAACAATATCAGCAACTTAGCAGTTTCTTACAATCAAGATTGGGTCACGGCCGTATTTACAAATGGTTATGGGGGAAATGCTGAATTACAACAATTATCAAGCTCCACATTAAAGCAAACAGGTAAGCGTTATACATTATCTTCAAGTCAAGCAGACCTCATATTGAGCAAGGAGCAAAAATTATTACTGGTGTTACAAACTTCAGGAACCGCCGCAGCAGTTGTCGATGCCGAAACCTTGGGTCTGCGTGGCGAAATCATGAAGGACAACATTGATTTTGCCGCCTTCGTCAATGACGATAAATCTTTGATTGTCAGTGATAAAACTAATACCTTAAGTTGGTTTAATATCGCTCAGCCAACATCACCGAATGCGACCTTAGTATTGTCCGAAAACGTAACTAAATTAGCTTCAGATCCGACAGGTAAGTTTAGTGCCGCACTCACCAGTAAAAAAATATATCTCATTGATAATAAATCACAAACCGTTATTTATTCACAGGATTATTCGCAACGATATGTCTACGGTATGAGCATGTTAAGTAACCGTATCATTATTAGTCGTTCAGGGGCTATTGATTACATCCAATTTGATAATTTGACTGGTTCACCGATTAAAGTGGCAGAGCAGATGTTATCAAAAGACTTGCTAACTCGCTGGTCTGCCATCTCTGGCCGTTCATTAGTCGCAATGACATTAGCTGAATTATTACAAGATAGTGGTGAAGAGGATGCCATAAGTCAGCCATTTAGTGGCATTGATTTGCAATGGCTACCAACAAGCGCAACAACAATTGAAGAGGTAAAAGAAGTCGTGATCAGCGGCGTTTATCGCGATGAGCGTATTAGCTTATCTAAGGTGATATAAGTTCTGAATAAACCTATCGAACCGCCTTGCACCTTGATAGGTTTATTCAACATTGTAGCTGTATTAGTACTTTGTTTTCATGTTATTCACTAACTGACTTAACATCGCTGATAAACGTTCAATTTTGATATTGGATAATTGTCGGTAATCAAAATAAGGGCAAACAATTAAACGCTTTGCAGTATCAATAGCAAACTCTTCATCTAACCAAATTAAGTTAGCCTCTAATTCACCGGATGCTAATAGTTGCTTGGCATAAGTACGTCCACATATAATGTGAATTATCTGTTCATTAGCATCAAACAAAGGTGGGCTGAATAGCAATGCTGTTTTACTACCTGCTTGTAACAAATGTTCGTCTCGATACATTTGCCAAGTAGGCGCCCGCTGCGCAAACGAAAAATGATCCGGATTTAATGCATACAACAATTTGGCATACACGTTAAAGACTTTACGCCAGCCATTACCACATGCTTGACCTATGGCATTAACTTCTCCAGTCACCAGTGAACTAACGCTATTTATACCTTGGTACTCCAACATATTGGGAGTATTTGCTAGGTACACAGCAAAAGTAAATTTAGAACAACCAAGACCTTTGTTTGTCATCACGCACTACGCCTATATTTCTATTATTAAACAGCGCATATTATACATAGCTATAAGCAACTTAAAACACGCTTCAGCTTAACCAAGCACAGAAACACCCGAAGCAGCGGTTAACCGTGGTAATGACCAATTACACGAAGACATCATTGGTTTACGTTTATTATGTTTATACGGTCTCAAGGGTGCAGCAGCGTATATGGAAATGCTAGACAAGGGTGAAACAGATACCTTTGGTCACCCACTACCAACTCAAGTAAACGTAAAACCAGTTGCTGGTAAGTGTATTCTGGTGTCTGGTCATCACTTACATGATTTAGAAAAAATCCTGCAACAAACCGAAGGTAAAGGGATCAATGTTTATACCAACGGTGAGATGTTACCTGCACACGGTTATCCAGAACTTAACAAAAAAGAATTTGGCGATATCAATGGTATCCCACGTCTATTAGATGTAGGCCAATGTAACGATACTTACTCCGCTATCCAACTGGTATTGGCATTAGCCCAAGAAAGTGACTTTGATATGGCTCATTTTTCCAAGAAAGCTTTACCCCTGCAGAAGATAACAAACAACAAGTTCAGCTTTCATTAGATGCATCAAAAGCTACTGTTATGTTATACGTGCCCGACTTTTCTGTAGAGAAAAAGGTTGTACAAGGTTCATCACTGTTAGAACTATTAGAAAATAATGGCGTGCCAATTATTGGGGCTTGTCGTGCAGGCGTTTGTGGTTCTTGTAAATGTAAAGTAACCAAAGGTAAAGTTAACCCGACCAATACCGAAACACTCACAGCTGAAGAAATTGAGCAAGGGTTTGTATTAGCCTGCTCAAGTACAGTCGAGGGCGACCTCACTATGGCACTCGGCTAGTGAATAGCGATATAAAGTAGTACAAGATAAGCATCGAGATATAATTAAGCGGTAGGCTTTATCGGTATCTCGATTTAATTGTCGATCTATCCCTCAATCCCAGAATTCACTAGCTCTAATCGAGTACCATCATTATCCATTGCTGGAGTTAATGTCAGCTTGATCCACTATTTGACTACAATCAAATGTCACAGGGGCCACTGTCGTTATTTGTTGTTCCATAACCGCAACATCGATAAAGTCATCGGGAATATCACCAAAAATATAACCACCATCTAATTGATGTTCTCTAATCCCATTAACAGTCTAATATGAATGGTTAATAATATTACATATTGCTATTTTTGAGATTTAAATATATTAGAATATATATTTAGTATTGATGCCAAAGTTGATGCTAGGTTCAGATATAGAATCAACATTCGATATAGATGATTTAGTTAAGCCTTTAACTTTACTATAATTCAAGTATTTTTTATTGAGCAGATTAAATACACCACCTCGAATAGTTAAATTTTTAATCGGTTTAGCGTACATAGTTAGATCTAACACACCATATCCCGCCACCGAAAGATTCTTTTTATCACTCCAATCATTACCTCTTTTAGCGGCCATAGCTATAATGGTTGTCTCTAATCCGAATGAACCAGCCGCATTATCATAACCCATACCAAGTACGCCTGTTAGCGGGGCTATAGTGTCTATTGATTTTTTGGTGTTTTTATCTTCACCTTTAGACCATGCACCCGCAAAGCGTAAATAAGTCCCCATAGGTAATGGAGTGATATTGCCTATTTGCAGAGTACTTGACAACTCAGCGCCATAAATACGAACACTATCAAGATTTTCATTTTTGCTAAACATTGATCTAGTACCACGTTTAAATGTCATCCAAGTTGATGTATTTATAAAATCACTATAATCGTTATAATAACCTGATAATTCCCAATCTAATAAATGATTGCTTTGTCGAATACCTATATCAATAGAGTCACTCGTTTCAGACTTTAATTCTGGATTAGCTTGTACTATTACGTTCATGCTTGGTATTGGGTTACGCTCAAAGCTATAGTATAGTTCCTCGGGTGTTGGGGCTTTGAAGCTATGTGCGTATTTAGCATATCCACTTAATGAATCAGTAAAGTGATACAACAAGCTAAATTGCCCTGTAAAGGCGTCATCCTTAAAATTGTTATATTCCCCTAAATTACCAACAATTTTACGATCATCTTTAGTGGGACTATATTGATATTGATCATAACGGATACCAGTTGTAACAATTAGTTTATCATCAAATAGATAAGCTTGGTTTTGAGCAAACAACCCCATCTTTTGTAAATGCGTTTTTGGTGGCATTTCTACTACGCCACTCGTATTTTTTCCTGAACTCTCAATATCGCTTGTTTCCATCGTAAATTTTCGGTCTACAATAGTTGAACCATAAATCAAATCATTATTAGATGAGCCTAGGGAAAACGCTTTATTAAATTGCACTTCTAATTGTAGAGAGGTATCTTTTGCGTTTCGTTGCCTTGTGCGGTCTGTATTTGTAAATGGGGGAAAAACCTTGGTTAAGGTATCGTTTGTAGTATTTATAGCTTCAGATGTTTGCCAATTAACCTGCCAATCTAAACTATCAAAAACAGTATTATTTGCCGTCCAAATATGTTTAACACCAATGCGGGCTTGTTTCTGCATATCTTCATAATGATAGTTTGAATATTTATTAAATCCTTTAGAAACGTCTTCTAATGAAAGTACTTTCCCATCGGTTTTTTTCTTAAAATATAATCCCGTAAAAGTCAGATGATTATTTTTACTTGCTTGAAGTTCCAATTTAGAAAGAATATTATCAGAAGTATAATTTAAAGGATCAGCTTCACCGCGTTTCTCTCCATTAACATCATCACCACTGTTATGAGTCTTCAGTTCGTTACCATTACGATGAGTTAGAATTACCATTGCCTTAAGATTTTTATTAATTTCCGCCGCTGCATTAATGGTTTGTTTGTAGCTTTCATCTTTAGATTGATACCCTACATCAACACTTAAGTGACCATTTTGGCCATCGAGTAGATTATCGGGTGTCTTGGTCATCATCAATACACTGCCACCTAATGCTCCACTACCATAAAGGCTTGAAGATGCGCCTTTATTAATCTCAATAGCTGTTAAGTTGTCAATTTCTACTTGTCCTTGACCTTTCCCTAATACATTTGTTTCACCACGACCACCTGAAGCATAAGTGACAGGCTGTTCCACACCATCAATGAGTACTTTGATTCTATTCCCTTCAATACCTCTGACGTTAAAATTCATAGCTCCAAAGCGTGGGTTACTATTCATTGTTACGCTTGGAATATATTTAAAGCTATCTTCAAGATTGCTAGTCATTTGTTTTTTTAGCTCATCAGCGCTAATGACCGCGACACTACCTGCAATATCTGATGGCGGTAACGCTGATCTAGATGCCACAATTACAGTTTTGCCAATTGTTTTTATTTGATTTTTATTATCGAGCTTAATATCATCAATAGTACTTATCGTTTTATTTATGTCTTGAGACATTACATTTGAACTGAATAATGCAATATAAATCGTTAAAGCTAAATATTTTTTACCCACAATAACCTCCAGTGGTTTATTACATTTTTAGCGTGATTAAATATGACCACACCATGATAGTAATGATTATCATTACCATTCGCAGTTATTGTAAAGCCTTCAGAACCCAAAAATCTACAAAGCTAAAATTTAAAATATTGATAAATGCTTGTTTTATGATATAGATAAAGTTTTTATGATATAGATAAGGTTTTTATGGTTTTGTTTGATCTAAAGTGAAATGCAGTTACCTTTAGCACCTATATTTATATAGTTGCACAAATTAGTTTATATTATAAAAACGATACACTTACACGAAAGGATAATATTCTATGGTTGTTAAGGGCGTTGTTGACTAAATTAGGGAACCTTTCGTAAATCTTGTGATCAGATCATTATCACGGATTTTAAAAGGTTCACTTGATGGGTAAATCGAAGAACAAAATCACAAATTGGCCAGAGTATAATCGTGCGTTAACTCAACGCGGCTCGATTACATTTTGGGTAGATGAATCTGCCATAGAAGCATGGACTTGCACTAAACATCATGGAAAGAGTGGTAGAGGATTCCATTTTTCTCTGATGAATGTACCACTACGTGGTCCCAACTATTCAAGTATTAGTAAACGAGCCAAAACGGTTGAAATTAAATATCGTAACCGATCGAGAGGTGCTATCCGACATATCGCTATCGATTCAACGGGCTTAAAAGTTTTTGGCGAAGGCGAATGGAAAGTGAAGAAGCACGTGCCGAACGTGGCGCAAGATCCATCTTGCGGTCGATGTTGATACTCATGAGATCACTTCTGCTGAAATAACCCTCGTTAATGTAGGTGACAGTGAAGTACTACCCACTTTGCTAAATCCTCTGATTAGCCTGCTCAAGTACCGTCGAGGGCGATCTCGCTGTCGCACTCAGCTAATAAAATAAATGAGTGAGATG
>Ga0209291_1001334_pt1 | contig 22044 bp, 23 predicted proteins | sample GOMGulsemesocosm_FD_184633 | JGI IMG/M metagenome (GOLD analysis project Ga0209291, IMG submission 184633) | Methane-oxidizing microbial communities from mesocosms in the Gulf of Mexico - GOM9B Gulf of Mexico (SPAdes) (version 2) | ecosystem: Environmental > Aquatic > Marine > Cold seeps...
TTACTACCTTACTACCTTACTACCTTACTACCTTACTACCTTACTACCTTACTACCTTACTACCTTACTACCTTACTACCTTACTACCTTACTACCTTCAGAATTAATACTATTCTAAAGCGAGTAGCGCACACAAACGTATGTAGTTGTTCTGCTATGGATAATATGTAAGCTGATGAGGGTGATTACGTAGTATCAAAATTATAAACCTAAACGATCAATTATGAATTACAAAAAAGTCAAATTCAAACCCCTCTTTATCTTGTCATTAATACTTATCTCTATTTGTTGTTGTACAATGGATGATAATGATGATAATTCAGAAGTTATGTTATTATCAATAAATTGTGCAGCTGAAGATATCGCAATAGATGAAAATTCGAAAGTTACTTATCCAATTGAAAGCTTTTGGCAATTAAATACCGTTGTAACAATTAAGTGTCAAGGGAAATTAGTTGAAAATGCTGAAGTTAGTGTTAAGTTATGGTGGCCATTTGGGGAGTATAAAGTGCTCACAGATAAATTTGGTCAAGCTCAAATTATTGAACATGGACAAGGAGTTAATCCTATAGGCAAACAAATTACAGTAAAATTAATGGCAGAGGGCGGAATAGTGAAAAAAGAATTTATGATTAAGTAAAGGTGTATTTAAGCCTTGTTAGTGCAAAAAGAATTAGACACTTTAGTTTTAAAATAGTTGTAAGTCTAAAAAGGAAGAAGGCTATACCTTTATGACACCTTTAAAAAAGGACGTATTTATTGTTGAAGCGATTATAATAGGAAACAAAGCAAAAATTGACCCCATTGAAGTTAATTGAGCTAATGGCGAAACTGACTATTTAACTTTCGAGAAAAATTAATTCAGAATAGTATGAGTATTGCTAAAGACATGGGGTTTCTATTTTTGTTCGCTACAGTGCTCGTTATAGTAGTCCAATATTTCAATTAAGCCGGTTACGTTCTTTGTATAGGCACCTGACTTTACTTTTTGTTTTAAAGCAGGGCAGTCTTTAAAAAGTTTAGTTACTCTGTTAGACATTTTTTTAGTGTCATCACCTAGTTTTATGAGTATTTTGTCAGCAATTTTGCTGTCTTTCTTTTGTATGATGTACAGGTATTTTTTCTGATCAATATATTCTATATGGTCCGCGGGACATAATAATACAGTAGATTCATTTTCATGTATTTTATAGTATAAATAGGTTGATCCATAGGCTTCAATGTTTCTAGCCGGATATAAAACGAGATCTTTACCCCTGTACTGTACTTTAACTTTAATTAAATCCTCAGCGTAGTAACTCGTCCATTCCCTACTTTTAACTCGAGGTTTAATAGGCATGTCTTTAACAAACCTAATGGCTATTGAGCTATAGTATATCGTGTTAATAAACCCATAACCTGTAAAAGTATTACCGCTTTTTGTGTATATGGTTACCGGCAACATTTTTTCAGCAGCCACTCCATTCGGCTTCCCGGTAGTGTAATTGTAAATTTGACCTTTAACAGAAATGCACACTAAGGCGAATAGTAATAAAATGGTTTTATTCATGTTTTTTTTATTTCAAGGCGAATATACAACACTTAATACTTACATAATAGTTTAGTAAGCCGACAGCTTTATTTCCGTTATATCTTTGCAGTGTTGTGTTACTGTTTTTGGGGGTAACACAACATGGGTTTATAGTTAAGGGGTTAATAATAAACTATCCAAGTAGCGTTCTTAGTGCTGCTTTTTTTGGAGTAAAATGAATCTTAAATAGTTTTTGAAAAAAAAGTAGATTTAATGGGTAACAAAAACTACAAAGAAGGAACTATAATTTGTTTTACAACTTATAGGATACTTACAGTATCACTATTGTTGATGAGGTGAAAATACCTGACATTGGCCATTTTGTAAAGAGATGGTATCAGTTAACTTTGAAAAATCTAAATAGAACCTAAATAAAAAACAAAATGAAATTTAAAGCGTTACTATTATTATTATTTAGCTTATTATTTATAAATTGTTCTAAAGATGATGGCCCAGAATTAAGTTCAGAAAATGAGATCATCTCATTTAAGTTAGCGGAAAATGGACAAGTGTATAATGGTACTGTCAATCATACTTCAAAAACAATTAATGTGACTGTTAGTGATTTGGATTTGTCTAATCCTATTGTGCCAATTATTGAAATATCTAATAATGTAAGTATATCGCCTGCCATAACAGAAGCTCAAGATTTCAATCACCCCATTTTATATACCGTAACAGCAGAAAATGGTGATGAAGTAATTTATACAGTTACTGTTGTTAGTTCTGATAGTTTAATTACCTCATTTACAATTACTCCTGACACTACAAATTTTACTGGAGTTATTGATCAAGTAACAAAAACAATAACAATTGAAACTAGCGGTTTAGAGTTAAATAATAGTATAGTGCCGGAAATTGAAATTTCTCCAAATGCTACAATTTTGCCAAGTTTAAATGTTGCACAAGATTTTACTCAACCTGTTACCTATACTGTAACGGCTCAAAATGGAAGTCAAACAATATATACGGTTACTACAAATAATACACTTTATTCAAATGAAAAAAAGATTTTAAGTTTTCAATTTAATATTGATGGTGAAGTTTTTGAAGGAGTTATAGATCATACTACCTTAACTATTAATATTGACACCTATAAAAACCCAATAGGTATTTCACCAATACTAACAATTTCACCAAATGCTACAATAACCCCTGATAGTAATGATCTTCAAAACTTCTCTTCTGATGTGCAGTATACGGTAACTGCCGAAAATCAAAGTGAAAATATCTATACAGTTAAAACAAAATGGTTTAAAATAAGTACCATTAATAGTGCGATTTCTACTAGTAATGTTTCAACTAATTATTACTATAATGCCAGCCCATATATTAGATCAACCTTTGTAGATTTAACAATTCCAAATTCAAAAATTGTTTTGGAAAATGATACAAATAGCTATGAGCTAAATTATTCAAATTATAGCGAAACAACTTATAATGGTATTCAAAACACATCATTTCAAATAGAATTTCCGAGTAACATTGTTACTGCTACTAATTATACATTACGATATATTGTTGATAATGAAATTAAAGCAGAATCTGAATTTCTAGTAGATGTTCTAGTAGAAAATGCTCCTGATATAATTTCTTCTAATCAATCTTATTATGTTTATGGAGACACGCTTATATTGTACGGAATTAATTTGTTGCCTGGTTTAAGAGTAGTTGCTAATAACGGAAGTATTTACCAGTATAATCAAAGTTATATGAGTGTGAATACTGATGCAACTATATTAACTTTCCCAATGACCTTAAACTCGTCTATGTTTTATGGATCAGGTCTTACACCAGTAGTAATATATTATAACGGTAGGTATGGGGAAACAATTATTTTAAATTTTATTTAGCCTTTTCTTAACGCTTACTTAAACAGTTGATAATACTAGCGTAATCAGCACACGGTTATGCTACTATATATTTGCAGTGTTGTGGTTTATTTGGTTATAGTCTTTACAACATGGGTATAATAATAAACAATTACAGCAGCGTTCTCAGCGCTGCTTTTTTTGGAGTAAAATGAACCTTAAATAGTTTTTGAAAAAAATAAAATTAGTGGGAACAAAAATCATAAAAAAGGAACTATAAGTTGTAAAACAACTTATAGCGATTTTACCGTGTCACTACTATTGACGAGGTGAAAATACCGAATAGTAGGTATTTTGCAAGGAGGTACAAATAACTAGATTTGAGAACAGATCCACTTGTTATTCTGTGTAATTACAAAAAAAATATGATTGAAAAGATTATTAAATACCAAAATGATTCTGAAAAAAACTTTGATAAAGAGAAAAAAGTAGAGACGATTATAAATTATAGTATCGCTCTTATTCTTTTCTTTTTATCAACGATTATTGCAGCTTTTACATATCCATTAAGATTTATATATAAAATAACAACTCGAAAAAATTCTGATTCAAAAATAATACAACTCAATGATAAAAATATAGATTCAGTTTTGAAAAAAGAAAAGTTAGTTTTAATAGATTTTTGGGCTGAATGGTGCGGGCCTTGTATGATGATGAATTCTACAATAGAAAAATTTGCGGATGAATCAAAAAATATACAAATCACAAAAGTTAACGCGGATATAAATAAAAAATTAATAAATAGATTCCGAATAAAAGGCTTACCTCAATTCATTCTAATGAAAAATGGAGAGGAAATAAAAAGACATGCAGGAGCAATGACAATTTTTGATTTAAATAAATTTTGTAATGTTAATGAATAAAAAACCACAACAACAATAACACCTATAAATAATAATTTTTTGATTTTTAAAATCGAAATCTTGTGTATATTTACAATTCCTACAATACTTTTAGTAATCGGTACCGTTATCCAGAAATAAAACATCATGAACTATAAAACAGTAACACTAATAGTAATTGCCTTTGTGCTTTTTTCTTGTAAATCATCAAAATTTATTACAACAAGCGAGGATTACACGAAGTTAAATTTAGATTTTTCAGACAACAATATTTCTATAATTGATGAACGTACTTTAATCTCACTCGAAGAGGACATAAAAATACCTACAGTTTCTCACCCGAACCAATTGTACGATTATCATCCAAAATTAAAACAAGAATATAAGGAAATTATAACAGCAACAATTAAGGAAAACTTGGGTAATGCTTCCAATACAATTTCAACAATAACCGTGCATATAATGGAAGCTCGGAAAGAATTTTCAGCAACTTTTTCTACTGAACAGGAATTAGTTTCTTTTACATTGAAATTAGTAATTGATGCCAATGGTAAAAAAACAGAGATAATTGAATCAGGAGCGTTTTATAGAAAATCAATGGATGCTACTTATAAAAAGTTTGAAATTTTGTTTAAAAAATCTTTAAAAGAAATTACATATAATGCGCTTAAAAAGATTAAAAACCAAGCGGAGCCTAACACTGTATATAGCAAATAGGGAAACCAGCATAAACCGAAAGTGCTATATCTTCAACAAACACCACCGACTAGAACATTACGCGATAGCGAAATGCTCTTTTTTTTCGCTTTTAAGAATGAATAAACAATAGTAACTAACTTTAAAAACATAAAAATGAAAAAAAAGGTACTATTGCTAATGTTAATGTCAATTGGGATTCTTCAAGCTCAAAAAATAAAATTTAATAAAGGATAATCTAGTGACCAACTGTACATTTGATGAAAGTAAAATAGACAAGTTTATTATGAGGTATGATGAAAATATTGAAGAGAACTGGTTAGACATTAAAAAACACATTATCCTTTTAATACACTACGTCTCATACTACAAACCGCTCACAATAATTTAAACAAACGAAATGACAAAAAACAAATTCTTTTTCTTCGGAATTCTAATCATATTATTAACTACGCTAAGTTGTAGCACTGATGATTCTGAAAATTTGATACCACCAGTTGACAATTTTAAAATTGTGAGTTATCATGGTTTTTATGGACAATACAATATACAATTGTCCCAAAATATAGCTCAGGATGATTTGGTTAAATTCGAGTATGATCAATTCGGAAGAATAATTAACAGAATTGGTAATGTTGTGTATGCAAGTCCTAATAGTGGGATAGAAGGATATTTACACAATTTGTTATACACGAGTGTAACCTATTCCAATAATAAAATATACCTTGAAAAGAAAATATACCCTAATGGAAATTTAACTACGGTACCAGAAAATGAAAGGACTATAAGCTTAGATGTTAACAACAGGATGATACAAAAAATTACTTTTGAATCTGAATTAGGGAGTACACCACAAAGGGATACTACGAATTACACTTATGATGGCGATAAGCTAATCTCTTATATAAAAACTTCAAACGTTGAAGGTTCGAACTGGGATACTCGATATTTTGAAGAATCAAATTTGTATTATACCAATGAAAATTTAGATAGTATAGTTACTATTTCGTCTCGAAAGCATAGTGATGAACCATACCTAATTCTTAAGAAAAAAGAAACGCAACTATTCGAGGGCTATGATGTAGCTCAAAATCCTTTTAGAAAACTTCAAGTTTTTGAAGAAACCTTTAATAGGTCATTGTCTGAAAATAATTTTACTACATACAGAAAAAAATCAAGTGATTACAACTATCCAGGTAACGATTATAATCAAACACCTATTGAAACAGCAACTAGCGAAGTGAATTTTCAAACATGGAGTTTTGCATATGATCAAAATGGAGAATGGATTTATAACCAATTTTAAGTAACTATTGCCAATAGCTTGTATAAGTAATGCTAGTTGTTTGCCTAGACCAAAAATGGAATTGACGTTTAATAATAAATATTCATGAAAAAATACATTTTCATTTTTGGTATACTATGTTCCTTTTCTGCGATAGCACAAACAAGTAATGAGCTTAAAAATGGAGCTAAAGATATAGGTGATTTTACATTTTTTGACCCAGTATACAATCATAAAAACCAAATAAGATTTAAAACCAGATATGATATATTTGAAAAATATACGACTTATTCATTAGATTCTCTTTTCAGTGTAGATGCCAAAAAATATAAAATTCATGAGAAATTAAGGTATAAAAAATCGAAACGATCCAATGAAATTGAAACTGAAATAAAGGGAGTGTTTCGTTTTGCAAAAAAAAACGATAATTTTAAGATTTCTCCTAAGCTAAAGTCTGTAATAAGCAAAACGACTAATCGGTATGGGTTGTTTATGTCAATAAACCCAGTTGGTGATGTTTCTTATTATACAAGGCAATCAATTATAAAGAAAACGAGTATAGAAATTATAATTTTTGATTTAAAGAAGCATAAAATTGTTTATTATGTTAAATCAAAAGCATTAAGATCATTCAATGTAGGTCATAATAGAAATCTAATCAAAAACTTAGATTATATCTATAAAAAAATAGAAAAATTGTAGTTAATAACAGCTTTAATAATACATATAATATCAAACTATGAAATCGGCAGTACTTTTAATTTGCGTTCTATTTTTTACTAGCTCACAAAGCCAAATCATAAGGGAAAAAACTTTGTATTTGAAAATCAAAAAATAGCATATACACGGGTAGACTATTCAAAACATGGAGTTGCGCAATCCTTTATTTCGATGTTTCAGGATGAACCAAAAAACCAAATGCTTGTAAGTAATGCGGTTAATTGTTTAAAACAAGAAAGTAGAATTTATCATACATTTTACTATTTCATTAAAATTCCTGTAGAAATTAAAAATTTTGAAACCCAGCAAAATATATTTACAGCATTCGTAAAACATCTTCGTGCTAAAGAAAAAAAATACAAATCCAACCTATATTTAAATTTCGATATTGACTACTCGAAGGAGTATCAAACTCAACATAGCGATAAGGAATCTAAAGAAAAGTTAAAACGAATTTATACCAATGTTGATGCAGATTATATTTGTAAAGGCTTAAGTATACGATAAAAATATGGTATAAAAACAAAGGAAAAAACATGAGTATTATAGATTTTATTATTGGAGGATTATTAATAAACGCGATGCCTCACTTCATTTTTGGTATCACCAGAATGCATTTTCTTGGTTTATTTGGTTACAGTCCAAAAGGAAACATTATTTACGCGCTACTTCAATTTGTATTATGCATTACATTATGCTACTTCAATTATGGTTTTGAGGCACTATTAAAAAATGGTTTTCTAATAGGTGGGATGACAGTTCTTGTTCTTTATTTTATTTTTGGGAAATTGTTAGTGAAAATGTACGGCAAACAGAAAAAGACTACTTCCAACAACAGATAAGATACTTACTTAAGTTTAGTCATGAAAAATCAATTCAGGTTAAGCGAATAACAATATTTTATGAGGTTTTCTTTATACGGTATCTTTGGTAACGGCATCCTCAATTTGTTTTAATTGGGATTTTAGTTTTTTCAGTTTGAGTTTATCCTGATAAGTAAATATCACATGCCCTAGTAAACAAAAGAAAACATAGCCAATAAAAAAGTAAATTACCAAGTTTATATAGCCCATATTAGCCCTCTCTACAATAGATTCTCTTTCAGTATCCATATAGTCATAGGCTCCAGAATAATTTGGTCCAGTGATGGAAAAGAGTATCCCAAAGCCCAATACTTTTAACGGTTGTTTTTTTAAGAGGGGAACCTTTTGTTCTAGTTTTTTAATTTGAGCGCTAAATACTAGAATTCTATTTTCTTGATATGGAGTCATTAGTTCCTTTTTTAATGATTAAAACAGTCCTTCTTCACTACTTAGGCTTAGCGCCTTTAAAACAGATTTTCCAAATTCCATTGAGCGTTTCCCATTCCATCCTTTTCGTAAATCTGGGCAACCGTCATTGTCTTTAAAAGGCATTTCTAAGGTGTAGGCCATGCGTCCGAAACGTTCTCCTATTTGTTTTGAACATACTTTAAGGTTGGCTTCTCCAGGCAAGCTGTTTTCATATTTATGTACGTCTTGAAACTCCTTGGTCACTTGCATCCAATGTTGCTTGAATTTATGTTCTTTTTCCATGGTATCGACCTTTAAACTCGGTATACCCATTAAGCTCGTTACAAAATTGTAAGGAATGGCTTCATCACCATGTACATCCATTAAAAAATCAACGCCTACCTCGTCCATTTTTTGTAGACAATAATATACTTCAGGACTTTTTTCAATACTCGGGTTTTGCCATTCTCTATTGTAATTAACCCCTAAACTGTTTACACGTAAATTACCAGCGATACTACCATCAATATTCATATTAGGGATAATGTAAAAGCAATGCTCTTTTAAAAGTGTTGTGCTTTGTTCATTGGTTTCGTCTAGCAAGTCTTCTACTAAACCTTGTATAAACCACTCTGTCATACTTTCTCCCGGATGTTGTCTAGCAGTAAACCAAACAGTTTTTTTAGCTGTTGTTGGTTCCCCAACAACCAAAAGAGCGACGGGTTTTCCTTCGGGACTATTACAAAGCAGTTCTACATTACACAAATCGCTATTGGCAGCGGAATCCGTTAAAGCTAAGTGTTGTTTATAAGAGTATGGCTCAAAGTAAGCTACATACAATTCTTGCTTATCTGTGGGTACATCAAAAGCCAATACCCCGTTTATATACGAAGTATCCACACGAAACCAGTTTTCATTGTCATAGGATACATTTACACGGTAATTTTCCCAGCCATCAGGATAAGCACTATCACCAGCATTTAAAATTACTGCTTTTAGTTGACTGTTGATTTGTACATCGCTGATTTTAAAATAAAACCATTGTAAAAAATCAGAATTGGTATCCTTAGGAATGCTAAGTTGTATCAGTTCGGGTGCTATGGAAACAACATCAATGTTTCCTGCGTCGAAATCGCTATGTATGTTCATGGTTTGTTTTTTGTAAACTTAACGATTTTTATTTTCTCAGAAATAGATTCTTGTGTAGTATTGCCTATTTTTACCTCACCCACCAGTGGGCTTATGGTAAGATTTTAAAGTAAGTGGTAAGTATATGAGTATTCAAAAAATATCAGGAAATATAGTAGATGTTGTTTCAAAACGAATTTTTAGTGGAACGGTACATATTGAAAATGGGGTAATATCTAAAATTGTGGAAGAAACAGTTGCAGAAAAGCACTATGTCATTCCAGGTTTTGTTGATGCACACGTACATGTAGAAAGTTCTATGTTAATTCCTTCCGAATTTGCACGTTTGGCGGTGTGTCATGGTTCCGTGGCTACCATTTCTGATCCACATGAAATAGGAAATGTATTAGGGGTTGATGGGGTAAAATACATGATTAATAACGGGCAAAAAACACCTTTTAAGTTTCATTTTGGAGCACCTTCTTGTGTGCCTGCTACCATATTTGAAACTGCTGGAGCAGAAATTTCGGTGGAAGATGTAAAGGAATTGTTGGCGCTACCAGAAATTCATTATTTAACAGAAATGATGAACTTTCCGGGGGTATTGTTTGATGACCCTGTGGTATTGGCAAAAATACAAGCGGCGAAAGATGTAGGGAAACCAATTGATGGGCATGCGCCTGGATTAGTGGGTAAAGATGTAGAGAAATATATTAATGCAGGAATCACTACCGATCATGAATGTTTTACAAAACCAGAAGCTTTAGAGAAGTTAAAATACGGAATGAAAATTCTGATTAGAGAGGGGAGTGCAGCCAAAAATTTTGATGAACTGATTTCTTTATTAGATGAGTATCCGGATGAAATTATGTTTTGCTCTGATGACAAACACCCAAATGATTTATCAGAAGGACATATAAATACCTTAGCCAAAAGAGCTATTGCAAAAGGCTGTGATGTGATGAATGTGCTTAGGGCAACTTCTTACAATATTATAAAACACTATAACATGAATGTTGGTTTGTTACAAGAAAATGACCCTGCAGATTTTTGTGTAGTGACGGACTTAAAAAACTTCAAGGTTAACCAAACGTATATTGATGGAAAACTAGTTGCGGAAAATAACATCACTTTAATTCCTTCGGTGCAAGAAGAACTAATTAATAATTTTAACTGTACATCGATTACAGTTGACCAAATACAAGTACCATCCACTACTGATAATGTAAAAGTTATTGAGGTGGAGGATGGGCAATTAGTCACCAAAAAAGGGACTGCTCAGTTAACCGCTGTAAATGGCTATTTGGAGAGTGATATAAGTCAAGATGTATTAAAAATAGTGGTCGTAAACCGATACTTTGATGCACCACCTTCAGTGGCCTTTGTAAAGAACTATGGTTTACAACAAGGGGCTTTGGCGTCATGTGTAGCGCATGATAGCCATAATATCATTGCTGTTGGAGTTAGTGATGAAGATATCGTAAAGGCTATTAACTTGGTAGTAGCGCATAAAGGAGGTGTTTCCTTGGCAAACGGAACAGAAGAATTAGTGTTGCCGTTGCCAGTAGCCGGAATCATGTCAGAAAAAGATGGGTATGAAGTAGCTAATGCATATGAGAAATTAGACTTACGCTCCAAAGAGCTTGGTGTAAAACTACAAGCTCCATACATGACCATGTCGTTCTGTGCCTTACTCGTAATTCCTGAATTAAAATTAAGTGATAAAGGCTTGTTTGACGGAAATACATTTGAATTTACGGAGCTGCATAATTAAAAAAAACGTGGTCTTTTTACTTTTGTCAGACTGAGCTTGTCGAAGTCAGTGTTGGTAATCAATAAATTGATATATTTCTACAGGCTCAATGTGACATTAATATTACTTTTGAAACAGCAACGTTTTAAGTTTTTTTTGGTGCAAAGCAGTTTTATGCCGCTTTTTTCTTTCTTCTGTATAAAGCAAGTCCAAATCCTAGCCCAACAATACCACCTAGCCACAAGTAGTCGTAGTTGCTTTTTAAAACAATAGGTTCCATATTTCCGGCAGGGATAAAACTAGCCCAATAATACGGAGCAGCATCAAATTCTTCATCTAAGTAAGTCAATTTAGCATGGTGTAAAGCTTCGTCTTTAGCCATACCATCTTTAATATTGGTATAGAACAACTCCATAATTTTTTTAGTTTTGGCATCATCAACACTCCATAAACTGTTAATAGTACTTTTGGCACCTGCATAGGTAAAAGCTCTCGCTAAACCAATAATTCCTTCACCACGCTTTAACTCTCCTAAACCTGTTTCACAAGCACTAAGAACCGCCATGTCGGCGTTTAATTCCATGTTGTAGAGTTCGCGTACATACAGTCGGTTGTTGTCCTCTATGGAATCGTTTACCTTACTAAAAGCAATAAAAGAATAATCTCCTAATTCATCGTTAGATTTACCATGAGTAGACAAATGGATAATTTTATAATCCTTAGCATGTTTGTTAAAGTTAGCTTCCGTTGCTTGATCACCGGTAAACAATTTTCCTTCAATTAAAGTATTGATGCTTTCTACTTCAGGAATATTGTATTGCAAATTTGCAAAGCCATTTCTACGGGCATTAATAGTAGCGTATTCTTCTTTGTTGGAATTAAAAATAGGAGCAAAAGCTAATAAATCACCTTCCGTTTCAATATTTTCTTTTTCAGTTAATTGTTTGAATAAAGTGGCTGAATAGTTATAACTGATTTGATGTTTCCTGATAAAATAGGGCAATTTTTTATAGTTATTTACTTCAGTAGTTTCTTCCGTTAATAAGGATTCAAATGGAATGTAATTTAAAACACCGTCAGGAACAATAACTAGTTTTTGTTGTAATTCCTTTTGAACTGGTGCGATTAGCTTCGTGTATAGGTCATGTGCAACTTTTGAGTACACCTCGTTCTGTTTATCGAATTCATAAATACTGTTTCGTAGTTGCGTAACCCATTCTTCTAAAGGGAAGTCTTTTGCGACTTTTTTTACCTTAAAGTCATTTTTAGCAATGGTGTAAATAAAAATATTTTTATCACCAACAAAATACTCCAATAAGGTTTGATCTGGTTTAAGAAGGGCCTGAATATCTTTAACGCTTGCTACCTCGTGTTGGTATTTTAATTGGTGGTAGTTTGGATAGTCGTTTTTAAAAGTTTCGTACAACTCATCTTGAGTACGTTTTAAGTCGAATAATTTATTTTCGTAAACCTTAATTAAACTGTCATTGATTTTTTGGGTTTCCTTTTGGCTTCATAGAATTTTTTGTCATAATAAGTGATGTCCACTTTTAAATCATATTCTTTATTCACTAAGCTATCGGGTACTTTTCCAAAATGTTGTGCGTTAGTTGCTCTAAAGTTTTCGGCAAGTATTCTACTCTTTGTTTTTTCAGCAATTTCAAAAGTTTGTATCAATTCTTCTTCCTTTTTTCTTGAAATTAGATGTTCAATACTGTTTTCATAATTTTTTAGAAACAATGTGGTTTTTACTTGCTTATCGTTAGAATTAGAAATGTTCTTTTGCCAATGATCTATTAGTGCTAAGGTTTTTTCATTATTGATTTTTATTGAATCTGAGTATATGTTATTATTTAATTTTGAGTAATAGTCAGATCTAACAGTATAGTATTCTATGGAGTTAATTAAATTTGAAACTTGGTCAGCTTGTACCATGTCTTGTTTTATTTGGTCATGAATTAAATAAAAAGATTTATCCAAATATTTTTTGGATTCGGCTATTTTATTTGACTTTAAGTATGCCTTGGATATTCCTAAATAAACTGGTATTTTTTCTAAATAGTTTTCCTTGGATATTAATGCTGCTATTTGTTCCGCTTTTTTGTAGTATTCAACAGATTTATCATAAATCTCAGTTTCGGAGTAAATGAAACCATAACTAATATATATATCTAATTGACTCGGATCATTTTCTATAGAATTGATTTTGATGATATCTTGGGATTTGCTTAAATAATGTAAAGCATTTTCATTTTCGTTTTTGGCAAGATATGCTAAAGCTAAGTTGTTATATGTTTTTACTAATCTTGAATCACTTTTGTCAAGTGCTAAAAATATGTTTATAGCTTTGTTATACTTTTCAATAGCCTTGTTAGGTTGGTTTAAACGCTTATAAATTAATGCGATGTCAGAATAAGCTTTCGCCGTATTCTGATTTTTTTCACCGAAATTTTCCTTTAAAATGGGTACAGCTTTTTTAAAATACTTTAATGCTTTATGAAATTCTTTTTTCTTAGAATATGTATTCCCAATATTAATATAAGTATCACCTAGAAGAAATTTAAATGTACTTGGATTGGTTAAGTATATTTTTTCGGCAGAACTGTAATACTCTAAAGCCCTTTTATAATTATTTAACCTTGAATAATTGTTACCCAAATTTATATACGCTCCAGCGATACGATCATGATTTTCACCTAACTCTTTTTTATCAATTTCAAGAGCTTTTTCTAGAATCTTATTGGCTTCTAAAATGTTTTTCATTTTCATATGAACATTAGCTAATCCAAAATAACACTTTGAAATTAACTGATATTTTTTCCCTTTTTCCTTTCCTATTTCCAAACTGTACTCTAAAGCTTTATTTAGCTTGTGTAGTGCGAGTGTATATTTTCCAAAATTAGCAAGAAGGAAAGCATAATCTGCATTCATGTCAATACTTTTAGGATGCTTTTTTCCATACACTTTTTCGGTAATATCAATTGATGTTTTTGTGTATTCCATACCCTTTTTATAATTTCCTCGGTAATAAGATATAATACCTAATAATCTATAGGTCATAGATGAGGTGGGAGAAATTTCATTTCCTGAAATTTGATCAAGGGTTTTTTGCGTGAAAAAAAAGCTAGAATCTAAATTTCTTTTATAGTAATATGTTTCCGCTATTTCTATATATGATTTAGAAATGATAGAGTCTATACCTCTATTCAAACCAATATCAAGAGCTTTATGTCCAAATTTTATAGCTTTGTTAAAATTAGCATTGCTTTTGTTTGCCGCAGCACTATCAATATATTCCTGCGCTAATTTTAAATCAGCATCATTTTGCGCGGTAACCGTAGCAATCGAACATAGGAATACACAAGTAAAAAGAATTTTTTGAAACATAATAGGTTAGTTTTATGGGGCAAATAAAAGCTTTTTTTGTAATTAAATAAACATATGTTATACTTCTTTATATCTGAAACAACTGGTTATATGGTCATTTACCATACCTGTGGCTTGCATGTGAGCATAAATAACGGTTGAACCTACAAACTTAAAACCACGCTTTTTTAAATCTTTAGAAATGGTGTCTGATAGTTCAGTAGTTGCGGGAATTTCTGATAATGTTTTAGCAGTATTCGTAATGGGTTTTCCGTTGGTAAAACCCCAAATGTATTTTGAAAAACTCCCAAACTCTTCCTGAATGGCCATAAAAGCTTGTGCATTGCTAATAGCTGCTTTTATTTTTAATTTGTTTCGAATGATGCCTGCATTTTGAAGTAACTCGTCATATTTATCCTCGTCGTAAGCAGCTACTTTATGATAGTCGAAAAAATCAAATGCTACTCTAAAATTTTCTCGTTTCTTTAAAACTGTAATCCAACTTAATCCTGCTTGAAAGGTTTCCAGTATTAAAAACTCGAATAATTGTTGGTCATCATAAACAGGAACTCCCCATTCCAAATCGTGATATTGCTTGTACAGGTCGTTCTTTTCGCACCAACCGCATCGTGTTTTTTCCATGGTTATTATGTTTTATTCAACTGATAAAAATCAGCATTTATGTTTTAATGTCTATGTATATTTGAGTTAAAGATACGAAAGTAAGGTCTGAATGTTTTTTACGTCGAATAATAAGTTATAAAATTTTAAGCATATGATGACATATCCAAAATATAGAGCATTAATGGAGACATTAGTAGGAGAAGGAAAATCTACTGGAACTACCCAATCTGAAGCATTAACGCAGTATTCATTGTTAAATAACAAGCGTATGCAACGTTTGGACAAAAAAGGAGTATTAAACGATGAGGCAATTGAAAAAGTAAAAGGATATAACAAACCAGTGGAATGGATTGTACTTACGGAAAGCTGGTGTGGTGACGCTGCTCAAGTATTACCTTATGTACATAAAATAGCAAGTTTGAATGAAAATATCGACCTGAAAATTGCATTGAGAGATGAACATTTAGAGTTGATGGATCAGCACTTAACTAATGGAGGAAGGGCTATCCCGAAATTGATTATGATCGATAAGGAAACCAAAGAAATACTTAATACTTTTGGACCTAGACCAAGCGAAGCAACTAAAATGGTAGCAGAATATAAAGATACCTACGGAGCTTTAACACCAGAGTTTAAAAAAGACTTGCAATTGTGGTATACCAGAGATAAAGGGGAAAATGCAGTGAATGACTTAGTGAGTCTGCTCGCTTAGGTGGTATAAATAGACGTGTCATTTCGACGGAAGAGAAATCACATTAGAGAAAGTGTGTACTATTGATCACATTGCATGATTGTCAGGGTACGATTTCTCACTTCACGTTGTTGCGTTTCGAAATGACAGTATAGTTTATTCTTGGTGTATAATTATAGTAATAGCTGAATTTGTCATTTCGAGGATAGGAGAAATCTCACGAAGTGACGTTATTTAAATTAATCCTCTACACTCCCTAAATATTGCTTTTCAAATTCAATAGGGCAAATAGCATTGTCGGCATTAAATTCGCCGATTTTGGTACGACGTAATTTTGATAAGTGACCACCAGATTGCAAGGCTTGTCCAAAATCGAATGCTAAAGAACGAATGTATGTTCCTTTACTACATACGACTCTAAATTCCACTTTAGGCAAATCAATTTTCGTGATTTCAAATTCTGAAATATTTATTTGCCTAGGAGTGATTACTACCTCTTCATTATTTCTTGCATATTCATACAAGCGTTTTCCATCTTTCTTTAAGGCGGAAAAAATAGGAGGCATTTGTTCAATATCACCAATAAATTGCTTGGTAGCGTTATGAATTAATTCTTCGGTAATGTGATCTGTAGGGAAAGTTTCTCCTACTTCGCTCTCTAAATCATAGGTAGGAGTAGTTCCTCCCAAAGTAATTTCACCGGTATATTCTTTTATTTGGCCCTGAAATTCACTTAAACGTTTGGTGAATTTCCCTGTGCAAATCACCAAAAGTCCCGTTGCTAAAGGATCCAATGTCCCTGCATGACCAACTTTTATTTTTTTAATATCAAAGGCTTTTCTAATTACCCAACGTACTTTATTTACCGCTTGAAACGAACTCCATGTTAAGGGTTTGTCAATCAATAATATTTGTCCAGATTTAAATTCTTCAGCAGTTTTCATAAGTCACATTGAGATTGTCGAAATATAAGTGTATTAATGTAGTCTTCGACAAGCTCAGACAGACACTATTAATAAAGTATAAATTTATATGAGGGTGTAAATAATAGCAATAATACCTACAGCAAAACAATAGTAAGCAAAATAGGATAGTTTACTTTTCTTAACCAATGCAATCATCCAAGTACATGCAAAAAGGCCTGAAACAAAGGCTGCAATAAACCCAGCGGATAATGGAATGATTTGATTACTTTCAAAAGATAAATCTCCAGATAACACATCCTTGGCAATTTTCCCGAAGATCAATGGCACTACCATTAAAAAGGAAAATCGAGCTGCCTTAGTTTTATCTACTCCTAATAAAACGGAGGTTGATATAGTTGCTCCTGATCTTGATATTCCTGGTAACATTGCAATTGCTTGCGATATTCCAATAATTATAGCGTTTGATGTGGAAACATTTTTGGTGGTGTTTTTTGCCCGGTCTGCTAAAAATAGCAACAAACCAGTAATCAATAGCATAAAACCTACTAATACGATACTTCCTCCAAAAAGTTGTTTTAATTCTTCTTCAAAAAACAATCCTATAAATACTGCAGGAATCATAGAAATTCCAATTTTAACGACAAACTGAGTTTCCTCATTCCATTTAAATTGAAGCAATCCTTTTAATAATTCAACAATATCTTTTCTAAAAATAACTACCGTACTCAATGCGGTAGCAAAATGTAATACGACAGTGAATAGTAGACTTTCCTCAGCAACAGAAGTGTCTCCTAAAATTGCTTTTCCAAGTTCTAAATGCCCAGAAGAGGATACGGGAAGGAATTCTGTTAAGCCTTGAATAATCCCAAGGATAATTGCTTTGATAATTTCCATTTAGTCTTCTTTCTTCTTGTTAAAAAGAATAGCGTATACCTGAATTCCAAAACCAATTAATACTAATGTTGGGGCTAAACGAATTCGTCTAAAATTATAGATCTCTGGGTTGAAAACCTTTGGGTCGTCACTACCACCACCAGACATTAATAAAAAACCAATAGCAATTACTGCCAAGCCAATAAACATTAGTTTGTAATTTGCTTTTTTGAAGATGAAATCTGGTTTGTTTTCTTTACTCATAGTAGAAATAATATGTTAAAATGCCAGTTATTGGCTAGTATAAATCGTCTGTTTTTAAATTTAGGAAACGTTGGGTAGCAAAAAAGGTGCTAATCCATGTAATGACGATTCCTAAAATAACAACGCCTAAACATAAAGCAGCAAAAACTGTTGGATTTGAAAATATATTTAGTTCAGGTAAGTTTTTATCTAAATAATAGGCAACTACAACTAAGCCAGCTACGGATAGTAAGGAACCTATAATCCCTAAACGGATACTTTTCCAAATAAAGGGCCTTCTAATAAAATGTTTTGTAGCCCCGACCATTTGCATGGTTTTGATGATAAATCGTTTTGAATACACCGCTAACCTTATAGAGCTGTTGATTAATAGCATAGCAATAAAAGCAAAAACAACACTTATGGCAATGAGCCAAAAACTAATTCGTTTTACGTTTTTATTCATTAAAGAAACTAGGTCAACATCATAACGAACTTCATCAACATAGCTTTTTTGTAATAAGTCGGTTTTTATTTCTTCTAATTTATTTAAAGTAACATACTCACTATTTAAGTAAACGTCAATAGAGTTTTGAAAAGGATTGTATCCAATAAAATCCATAAAATCTTCTCCATTTTCTACTTGAGCTATTTCTGCAGCTTCCTCTTTAGAAATAAAGCGCGTTGATTTTACATAGTCAGAAAGTTTTAAGCTTTTTTGAAGTTGAGAAATTTCAATTGGTTTTACATTTTCTTTTAAATCAATAGAAAGCGCAATTTTCTCCTTGAATAGCGTTTCAACTTTGCGAGCATTAATTAGTAACATTCCTAATACACCCAGTAAAAATAAAACTAGGGTAATACTGATGATTACAGAAAAGTAGGAAGATATTAATCGTCTTTTTTGATATTTATCAAAAGATTTGCTCATAAAATAAAAGTAAGTAAAGGGTAAAAATACTAAAACTCTGAGGAACTAATAATTAAATTAACTAAACTTTTAGCTTTCATCTTTTAAGAGTAAATTTGGATGGAATTTTTGGATGAAAAAATATGAACATTGTTGTATTTGGAACAGGTGGAGTAGGAGGTTATTTTGGAGCAAAACTATATAAGGCAGGTTTTAATGTGAGTTTTATTGCCAGAGGAAAACATTTAGATGCAATTAAGAATAATGGACTTCAAATAAAGAGTATAAATGGGAGTTTCACCATTCATCCTAAAGTAACTGATGATATCCGTACATTGAAGAATCCGGATTTGATACTACTCGGAGTAAAATCGTGGCAAATCACAGATGTAGCACAAATAATTAAACCTATTGTGGGTAAAAGTACTATGGTGTTACCATTACAAAACGGTGCAGATAATGCAGATAAGTTACGTGCTATTTTAAATATAGAAAATGTTCTTGCTGGCTTGTGTAAAATTGTTAGTAAAGTAGAAGGTTATGGAATTATCAATCATTTTGCCTTTGATCCTGAAATTATTTTTGGAGAGTATGATAATGGAAAAACGGATCGTGTTAAACAACTGAAAACAGTGTTTGATCAAGCAGGTTTTAAAAATAAATTATCTAAAAACATTCATTTAGATATTTGGCGAAAGTATATGTTTATAACTACTGTAAGTGGTATTGGAGCTTTAACAAGAAGTTCGTTTGGAATCATGAAACAAAATGATGTCGTTATGAATATGATGTTAAAAACGGCTCAGGAAATTAAACAAATAGCTAATGCAAAAGAGGTGTCAATTTCTGATATTGATGTCGAACGAACGTTAAAAATGTTTCATCAAATGCCAGCAGAAACTACCGCTTCTATGCAACGCGATGTCATACAGGGAAAACCAAGTGAACTTGAAAATTTTAATGGCTACATTGTAAAACAAGGAATTGCATTAGGGATTGAAACTCCAATAAATTCATTTATTTATAATTGTCTATTACCTCAAGAAAATAGTGTGAGAAACCAACGGTAATATTATAAAAGAAAACAATAAATTAATTTTCACTGAAATATATGTCTCCTCTCCCTCTGGGAGAGGATTAAGGTGAGGGGGTTTTATCACCTTTTACTAACTCCATCGCTTCAGCTCGCTCATAGTTCGCACTATGCCGTCAAAAGAGAAGGAACATTAAGTGATCTTAAAATAAATGTAATAATATGCTTCAAGGTTTAAAAATTTCAAGACCAGGATTATGGTTTCCTACCATATGGATTTACTTAATTTCTTTCAGTTTCTCTGATAACTTTTGGAAGAGCCCCATTTTATGGCTAGGGTTAATATTTGTTACTTTTCCTCTGAATTACTTGGTATATGGTTTAAACGATTACAATGATATTGAAGCAGATGCTGTGAATTCCAGGAAAGGAAACTACTTGTTTGGAGCGAAAGCTTCTAAAGCAACCTTACAACATATTCCAAAAAGAATAGCATTGGTGTTATTACCCTTTATAGTTGGGTTTAGCTATGTTTCAGGCTATGAGATGTTTTTACTACTGTTATTTATGGTAGTAATCAATATCATATATAATTTCCGCCCTTTTCGAGTAAAGGAACGCCCTCCTTTTGAGATTTGTATTCAAGTTGGCTACGTAGTAACAGCATATTTTTCGGTATTGTTAAATGACATGTCCATGTTGCCATGGCAAACCCTGTTGTATTTAACCCTTTTTGCTTTTCAAGCACATATTGCAGGCGAAATTATGGATATAGAACCCGATAGAATTGCAGGTAAACGTACTACAGCAACTTTAATAGGAAGGAAAAACACAAAACTAGTAATGCTACTATTATTGCTTGTTGAATGCTATGTATTGTCAGTTTGGTTTCAAGATTATGTGTTGGCAGGGTTTCTTGGAGTGTTTTCCTTGTGGTTGCTATTAGATATTCTTATCTTTTTTAAAGACAAACCATACAGCTTGTCACAAATGAAACTGTTTGGGTATGCCATGAATATTTCTGCAATACTATCGATGATTTGGGTATTGTATTCTGGTAAATTGCTGGTGCCTATTTTTTAAAAAGCTCATTCTATTTGTATTTCCAATCGTCCTCTAGTTTGATTAAATTAAAGTGATATTCTCCTATATGACCTTTATAATTCCCTTTTTTAATCCAATATGCTAAATAGTCGTTTTTCTTTGTTTCCAAAAGTAGAAATCGTACTGATTTACCTTTTATAGTGTCATTGAAATAAACATATTCTGACGATTTTAGTAAGGTTTTATAACCGCTTATTTTTATAGGGTGTAGTGATAGTCCTCTGTTAAGGGTTTCTTTAGCATATTCTATTTTTTCTTTTTTAATCGTTATCGAGTTCTCCAAAAGACCTTTTTTATTTAGCTTATCATTAAAGAGGTAGTACATCATTTTTGAATAATTTGGATTACTTTTTTTAGGCGTAATCCAAACAGTGTTTGACTTTAATTTAAAATTTTTAAAACCTAATGCTGTTCCTTGGGAACTCACTCCTAAATTATATGTAGCGGATAATTTTATTTTTTTAACTTGAGAATCAAATAAAAACCATTTGTCAATTGAAGTTAAGAATGTCCCTATTTTCACTTTCTCAGAACTTTTAACAATACCTCCTTTACTAATAAGTCGGCCAAACGTTCCACATCGTATTTGAAAAAAAGAATTTAACTCACGCCATTTTCCGTTAATTTTTGTCACTCCTTTTAATTTAATAAAAGGCTCTGTTCCTGAATAGTAATGGCCATAACCATAGAGTTTTGGTAGTTGAATGTCTTTTTTAGTGTTGTTTTGTAAATAGAAGATTAAACTATTTTCGGGGGTTAATTCAATAATAAATTCGATGTTTTTTTCTGTTGCAAATGAGAAAATGTAAAAACAACAAAACAGTGATGTTAGAAATAAGTTTTTCATAAAGAAGGAATAAGTAGGTTAGACTTTTAAATTACTATAATAAACGTATTTTTGCAATTAAAATTTTGTAAAATGCAATATAACTTCAACGAAATAGAAGCCAAATGGCAAAAATATTGGGCAGATAACCAAACGTTTAAAGCTTCAAATAGTACTGATAAACCAAAGTATTATGTGTTAGATATGTTTCCTTATCCTTCGGGAGCAGGATTACATGTTGGGCATCCGTTAGGATATATTGCAAGTGATATTTATGCACGTTACAAACGTCATCAAGGATTTAATGTATTG
>Ga0209291_1001335_pt1 | contig 22044 bp, 17 predicted proteins | sample GOMGulsemesocosm_FD_184633 | JGI IMG/M metagenome (GOLD analysis project Ga0209291, IMG submission 184633) | Methane-oxidizing microbial communities from mesocosms in the Gulf of Mexico - GOM9B Gulf of Mexico (SPAdes) (version 2) | ecosystem: Environmental > Aquatic > Marine > Cold seeps...
TACAAGTAAAAGCTTTAGAGATGAGCTTTTTTATCTCCTTTACTTCCCCGATAACGAGATAAAAAAGCTCATCTCTAAAGCTTTTTCTTGTAAGCTTTTAAAACGCCCTGATGCGCCACCATGACCTGCTTCCATATCGGTTTTAAACACTAGCAAGTTATCATCGGTTTTGTGCTCGCGCATTTTTGCCACCCATTTCATTGGTTCAAAATATTGCACTTGTGAGTCGTGCAAGCCGGTGGTCACTAAAATATTAGGGTAGGGCTGAGTTTTGATATTATCCATCGGCGAATACGCTAAAATGTCCTGATAGGCCGCAGCTTCGTTCGGGTTGCCCCACTCGTCATATTCATTGGTGGTCAGTGGAATACTTTCATCCATCATGGTGGTCAATACATCCAGAAAGGGTACGTGCGCACCCACACCTAAATAGAGTTCTGGTGCTTGGTTGAGCACTACGCCCATCAACAATCCGCCAGCACTACCGCCAGATGCGAATATTTTGTCTTTAGCACCATAGCCTTGTGCCACAAGGGCTTTAGTCACATCAATAAAGTCATTAAAGGTATTTTGCTTGTGGGCTTTTTTACCGCTCTCGTACCATGCTCTGCCGAGCATCTCTGAGCCACGTACATGGGCGATAACATAGACAAAACCGCGATCGAGTAAGCTTAGTGTGTGGCTGGAGAAATCGGGGTCTATGGTAATACCATAGGCGCCATAACCGTATTGCAACAGTGGATTAGTACCATCCTTTGTAAAAGTATCACTGCGATAAACAATCGATACCGGTACGGATGCACCATCGCGTGCAGTGATAAAAATTCGCTCAGATCGGTAACTTTCCTTATTAAAATCCCCTAATACTTGCTGCTGTTTAAGCAGTTTTCGCTCGCCTGTGGCTAAGTCAAATTCAAATAGAGAGCTGGGTGTGGTTAAGCTGGAATAATATAGTCTAGCGCTAGTGCTCTGTGGTTCAGGATTATCAGTAAGGCAAGCGAAATAACAAGGATCATCAAATGATAAGGGGTAGTGATGACCGGCATTTTTACCTGTTGTCGTGTGGACAATAAAGCGAATTTGGCCTTGTTCACGCTCGGTTGCGACCAAAAAGTTATGAAATAACTCAACCCCCTCAAGTAATACATCTTCTCTATGCGGGATCACTTCTTGCCAGCTGTTGATGTCTGCAACTTGATCAATCGCGGCTTTCATTAACTTAAAGTTTTTAGCTTGATAGTTGCTGATAATATAATAGTTATCGCCCATTTTGTCAGCGCTGTATTCGTGTTGTTCAAGGTAGGGGAAAAGCTCTACAAACGCTCCGTCAGGATTATCGGCATTGAGCGCTAAAGTGTGGGTTGATTCAGTGGCGTCTAAGCAAATATATATTTGTGAATCATCGCGACTTTTTGCTAAACCCATATAAAAACTGTGGTCATCCGCTTCATACACCAGCACATCATCGCTTTGCTGCGTGCCTAATTTATGACGAAAGACTTGCGTGCCCAATAATGTTTCGAGGTCTTTTTTGACATAAAAAACGGTTTTATTGTCGTTAGCCCACACCGCTTCCCCTTCGGTTTCAACCAGTATATCGGTTAGGTAGCTCTGTTGTGCAGCAGGCGTTTTATTTAAATCCTTAAAATGAATACTGTAAATACGACGACTGTCAGTATCTTCTGAAATTGCCATTATTTGATCGTTAGGGCTTATTGATAAATCGCCTAAATCATAAAAATCATAGTTTTTAGCACGCTCATTAACATCGAGTAATAAGGTTTTGTTTGCACCTTTAGCGCAGGTAGACCGGTAATGGTTTGAATACTCTTGTTCGCCATTAATTTCACTGTGATACCAGTAATTACCATCTTTTGCCGGCACAGTATTGTCATCTTTTACGATGCGCGCTTTAAGTTCTGTAAAGAGCACATCTTCAAGAGGTTTTTGCTCCGCTAGCATTGCATCGGCATAATTGTTTTCAGCATTAAGGTGCGCCAAAATTTCACTATCACTACGTTTGTCATCTCGCATCCAATAGTAGTTGTCCAGCCTTTTATGGTTGTGTCGTTCCATCTCATGCGGGATTTTTTTGGCGTTGGGTGCGGCAATTTTTTTGGCGAACGCAGTAGAAGATATTGGCACTAAGTGCTCCTTACAAATGATCGAGACTATAGAGAAAGCGAAAAGAACAGCGAAAAGAAAAATCGGAGGCTTCATTTTATCTATTATGTGTGGATTAAGGAAGCTACTGTGGGTACTTAAACAGTGCTGACATTAAGAGTTTGTTGAGGTAATGACTGATAGAAAAATTTATAACAGGCGTTAGTCCTAAGTATTTATACCTTGATGAAAGCAAGCTGGTGTTCTGGCATGAATAGGGCTAATTGATGAAGCATTGATTGATGCACGAAGGCACATGGTGAGCAATGTTGTTGATATTATTAATTATCATTTGTTTAATGTAAATCTAAATTATTATTATTTAGCTTGACAAATTGAGCTTCAATAATTGAAAATATAGCTCCTTTTAATATTCCTTAATCTTCAGGTCTCGCTATTATTACTGACACAACCCCTAGTAGGCTGAAAGCTCAGTGCTTAAGCGTTGCCTATGCCGACAAGACTATTATTAAAGATTTGAATTTAACGATCGCTAATGGCAAGACCAGTATCATTATTGGTGCTAATGGCTGTGGTAAATCAACATTATTAAAAGCCATCGCTAGAGTGCTTTTACCAGCGTCAGGCGCTGTTGTTTTAGATGGTCAAAATATAGCGAGCATCAATACCAAACGTGTAGCGCAAAAGTTGGGATTACTCCCGCAGGGGCCTAGCACCCCAGAAGGACTCACCGTAAAAGAGTTGGTTAGCCAAGGGCGTTACCCGCATCAGTCATTTTTACGGCAGTGGACGAGTGCGGATGAAGCAGCAGTCTATGAAGCCATGCAAATTGCCGATGTTGTTCAATTTTCAGAATTGCAAATAGATGGCTTATCTGGTGGTCAGCGCCAACGTTGCTGGATAGCGATGGTGCTTGCCCAGCAAACAGACTTCATCTTACTCGATGAGCCCACCACTTTTTTGGATTTGAAAGTGCAAGTTGATTTAATGCGCTTGCTCGCTGAATTAGTGCAAAAAAATAATCGCACACTGGTGATGGTTTTGCATGATCTAAACTTAGCTGCCGCTTTTGCCGATCAATTGATTATGCTAAAAGATGGAAAAATCATGTACAACGGATCTGTTGAAAAGGTCTTTAACGCAGCCAATATCAAATCTGTTTTCAATTTAGACGTCGATATTATTATTGACCCTAGATCTAAAAAGCCGGTGTGTTTACCGCATTTGAGCTCAGCATCTGTACGTGTGTTAGAGCCCGCATTATGAACATGCAGTCGCCTAATCCCGCTTTTTTCTCCAATAAAAATAGTCGTGTTTTGGGGGGGCTGTTAGTATTGTGCGCCGTTTTATTCTTGTTGCATTTGGCGATAGGCGCAAAGGCACTTTCGATCAGCGAAATATGGTTAGCCATCAGCGCGTTTAACAGTAATAACTTTGATCACATGATCGTCTGGAATATTCGTTTACCAAGAGCACTGATCGCTATCACAGTCGGTGCAAGCCTCGCTGTCGCTGGCGCTATAATGCAAGGTGTGACAAAAAACCCACTCGCTTCTCCCAGTATTTTAGGACTATTAAGCGGTGCAGCATTCGCCATTGTAGTTGCGCTGGGCTGGTTCGGCATTGACTCGCCCCTCTACACTCCGTGGATAGCAGCGCTCGGTGCTAGCGGTGCAGCGATTATGGTCGCACTGATCGCTCACGCTGCTCCCGGGGGCTTAACAACACACAATTTAACCTTAGCTGGCGCAGCTGTCAGCGCTTTCTTAGCGGCAATTATCACGCTCTTTCAATTGAGTAATGAAGATGATTTTGACGACTTACGCGAGTGGTTAAGCGGCTCTTTAGCGGGTAATAATTTGGAAGTACTGTCCAGCATAGCTCCTTGGATATGTTTGTCATTATTGGCCGCATTGCTGCTCGCTAACAAAATAACCTTATTAGCCATGGGCGATGAAACAGCAAAGAGCTTAGGGGTTAAAACAACGCGTTTAAAGTTACAACTGATGCTGTGCGTTATTATGCTCACTGCCTGTTCCGTCGCTTTAGTGGGTCCAGTAGGCTTTATTGGCTTGGTCATACCGCATGTTAGCCGTTTTTTTGTCGGTGCCGATTACCGCTGGGTAATCCCTATTAGTGCTTTACTTGGAGCCTGTTTTTTATTGTTAGTGGATACACTGGCAAGAGTGGTTATTAGTCCGGCTGAAATATCCACAGGCATAGCGAGTGCGATCATCGGCGCACCTATCTTTGTCTATTTGATAAAAGTGAAGCTCGGCTAATGCACTCAACAAAGCCCAACCCAAATGAAATCACAGGTCATGAAATAAAGTGGCGCTGTTTTGGACAGCGCATAGCGCTAACGTTTAACAAACAGGTTATTTATACCTTGCTGCTGTTAACAAGCGCGGTTGTTCTCATCGCTATTTGGAGCTTGTTCACAGGCAGTTACCTGTTATCTGCAGAGCAAGTGCTGTCTATTTTATTTACACAACAAGCAACAGGGGCTAGTGATGATGTCATTTGGCTGTTTCGTTTCCCCCGTACCCTTGCTGCCATACTTGTGGGCATGATGATGGCCCTCTCAGGTGCAGTATTACAAAATATTACCCGCAATAGCCTTGCTGATCCCTCTCTTGTTGGTATCAGTCAGGGAGCGGCGCTCGCGGTGGTCATTGCGATTGTTGTCTTTCCTGAATTCGATCAATCGTATCGCACCTTGTTGGCTTTTTTGGGATCCATTTTAGTCACCGGGTTGATTCTTTTTCTCAGCCATTCAAAACATAATCACAAACCTATTCGTTTCATTTTGTTAGGCATCGCACTGTCGGCATTTCTCAGTGCTGTGACGACTGCCTATTTAACCTACGGGCAGCTCTATAAAGCCAGTGCGGCACTCGGTTGGTTAGCGGGGAGTATTGATGGAGTTAATTGGCAAGATGTGCGCATTCTTTTTTATAGCTGCCTGTGTTTGCTACCTTTATTGCTGCTGCAAAGCAGAGCAATGGCAATTATGCGCTTAGGAGATACAACCGCAATTGCATTGGGCGCTAACACTGAAGTACAAAAGTACAGCTTGATTGCTATTAGTGTTGCCCTTGCAGCAACAGCAACTTCAGTGGTGGGGCCTATTGGCTTTATTGGTTTAATTGCTCCACACGCCGCCAGACGTTTTTGCCGCAGCGGCGTAGCCAGTCACTTATTGCTCAGCGCGGTCATCGGAGGGCTACTGCTGTTGTTTGCAGACATTGTTGGCAGGCGTTTAATCGCCCCTAGTCAGCTACCTGCGGGGGTGCTGACCCAAATCATTGGCGTACCTATTTTTATCTTTTTACTCCTTAGAAAACAAGCTCGCTCACATTTGTGAGTGTTTTAATCAATAAACCTGAATCCGTGATTTCAAAGTGACAACAGAGTGTAAGATATTGGCTTTACAGTGGAATAGAAAAATCTTAGCTGCACCCTTAGGTTCAGTGGGTATTTTTCTAACCGCTGTGGAGTCAATAGCCTACGTTATGCGGTGCTGTGAAGTCACTGATTTAGGTTCAAGCCATAAAGGTTACTTTTATGCATTCAAACACCGTTAAAACCTCCTTCAGAAAAACCTGCTTAATAGCCACTGTTGTTATTACAACCGCTTTAGGTTCAATGCACAGCTTTGCAAAAACCTTTGTAGATGATGCAGGAAGAAGTGTTGAGGTGCCTGACAAGCCCTTAAGAATAGCAACCTTGCACGATTCTGTATTGACTATCCCACTGTTGGAACTAGGGGTGTTTCCGGTGGCGAGCAATGGTCGTATCAATGGCTCTTCCGCACCTTTTATTAGAGGCAGTAAAGGGCTAACAGGCTATGATTTTGATAACAGTGATATCACTTTTGTCGGTACATCACCGGTTGACGTTGAAAAAGTACTCAGCGTTAAACCCGATTTAATTATTACTACGCCATGGCAGAAAGCATCGTTAGAACAACTGGAAGCCATTGCTCCAACGGTTGTTTTGGATTACAACAAACGTACCCGCATTGAAATGTTCGAAGCGATTGCGCAATTGACAAATTCAGAAGAAAAGCTGACCTTGTTAAAAGGGCGCTACCAGCAGCAAATATCCAGAATTAAACGCATCATTAAAACCGAAGATATTAGCGTTAACGTAATTCAAGCGCGCAAAGGTAAAATTCTGGTTTGGAATACTTACTTTAACTTAGGTAAAGTATTACGCGATTCCGGCTTTAACTTTCCCCAAGCTGTTAATGATATAGAAGTGGGTGAGCGCGTATCCTTTGGTGCTGAAAAACTACAGTCACTGGATGCCGATTATTTGTTTGTAACCTATCGCACCGACAAAAAGCATACACCTACTGATGCAATAGCAGAATTTGAAGCAGTGATGCCTAATTTTTGTAACTTCTTAACCGCCTGTAAAGAGGGTCGTATGTTGGTAATGCCAAGAGAAGAAGCGTCGAGTAACTCCTTCACTGCTCTCGGTATCGTCGCTTACAACGTATTAACTCACATCAGCGGAAAGCCATACCTTAACAAGTAATACCATTAGCTATTAATTGATACTGCAAAATTACTGTCTTGTTTGCAGTATCAAGCTTGGAAAAACTATTACTACCCAGAGCCCTCAGGAGGCTCTTTAATAGCCCTGTAAAGTTTCCAGCTAACAAAGCTTGCCCATACCTAATTTATTGATCTTTTTCCCTCATGAAGTTACTACAGGATTTTAATCGCGCTACACCAATAACAATGCCATTGCATATTGACAATGTGTGCATAAAAAACAGGGCCATTAATTCATCGAAATATGCATGCGCTATTACTTAGCGCAGCTGGGCTAATTGATTAGATGTTTTATGCAATGAATAAACAATCTAAGTAGTGCCAGACATCGACAGTTATTGAGACTAAATAGTTAGTGTATACTCAAAAATCTAACTGATATGTCATTGTTTCTATAAGGCGCTGAGAGTATGTTTCTTTTAAAAAAAATTATTGCATCTATATTATTGCCAATCCCATTAATGCTGATGATATCAGGATTTGGGCTTTTTCTACTGTGGTTCACAAAATGGCAGCGCTTTGGTAAGTTATTGGTAGGCTTTGCTGTCATAGGCCTGCTTGTAATGAGTTCGACCCCGTTTTCTAACTATGCCATTTCAACTCTTGAAAATAGCTTTGCTCCCTTTGATGTAGAAAAGAAAACGGTGAAGTATGTAATGGTACTGGGCAGTGGCCATGTATCAGATGCAAAGTTACCAGTAACCAGTCAAATAGGTTCTGTATCATTAATCAGATTGGTTGAAGGCATTCGTATTTACCAAGCAAACCCGGGTTCCAAGCTAATCTTGTCTGGGTATGGTGGTAAAGACCCTGTCTCTAATGCTGAAGTTGTGGCAAAGGTGGCTGTTGCACTTGGGATAGCAAGAAGTGACTTAATCGAGTCAGCTAATGCCAGAGATACTTTTGAGGAAGCGAGGCTTATTAAAGAAGTTATTGGTAACGCCGTCTTTGCTTTAGTGACATCTGCTAATCATATGCCAAGATCGATGGCAGTTTTTATTAAACAGGGGTTAAGTCCGATTCCAGCCCCAGCCAATTATTTAGTTAAAAAAAGCCCTAATAAAGATAGCAGTTGGGAGTTCTCAGCGGGTAACTTGTATAAAACAGAACGAGCGATGCACGAGTACTTAGGGCTAGCTTGGTATAAACTCAGAGGGAATATTTAATTGAGACTTCTACATCGTTAATGCATTTGATAATGCGGCGTTAAAAACAGGCTCGATATGCGCGTCTACACGTGCAAATTCCGCTATGTTGCCGGTTTTTATTAATAACCTTCGTCCCAACTGAAGCTGTTTTCTACGCTTCGCGCCGACTGACTTGTCTTATCTGCATTCGCTACGTTATGCAGAGGTCTCTAACAATCACTGGGCTACTAATTTGAACCGTTAAATGACCGTTATGCCTCTAGATTAACTTGCTTAAGTTTCGAAAAAATCGCTTTTCTACATTAAAGTATACAAAGCTCAAATCAGCCCTGCTGGATAATAGATACCCCGTCGCTAACGACCATGGCGATATAAAAGAAACTTTCAAAGGCGTATTTTTCGTGACTGGCAGCGTAGTGATGGCGCCGGGTATTGTGTTGAGTAGAATTATGGTCATTTTACGCAAAGGGGAATCACTGACATTGATTATCGCGTAAGATTAAATGATCAGGGCCTGCAAGCTTTGGGTGCGTTGGGAAAGGTTCAACATGTGATTGAGTTGGGTGCCTATCATTTGGGGGTTCACAATGGTCTAGACGATCCTTTTTATGTGCAGTGTTATAACGCTAAGCTCTGGACAGTGTCTGATATGGAACATAAGCAGGTATTAAAGACTACAGATGCTCTAACGCCACAGACGACATTACCGATAAAAGATTTGGCTATGTTTCAATTTGATAGCTCAAAAATGTCTGAAGGCCTACTGTTGCTAAAGCCCGACGGCGGGATATTAATTGCTTGTGATAGCTTGCTAAACGGGGGAAAAATAGCCCTGCTTTTCAGTGAAAAAGCGGCGGTTAGCATACAGAGAGCAGGGTTTATCCCCGCCGCTAATGTAGGATCACAATGGTATAAAGTCTGTGAACAGCAAAGCGTTGAATGTGAACGGATCTTGCTAATGCCGTTTGGCATCTATTGCCTTCCCATAGTACTCCTATTTTAGACGCTGCGAATCAACAGTTTGCGATAACATTCAAAGCATTGTTTAGGCTATAAGTGGCCGGTCGGCGGGAGGATAGAGTATTTGATGCTTTTAACAAACGCTGGGTAAGGCTAAGGGCTGATTCAGGCCTCTGCCCAAAATCAAAAGCCTGCCCTAGATTACAACTAGAATGATCAGCGCTGAAATGTAAAGAATGTAAAAATTTCCCGCTTTAATAGACTGCCTAAATGAAAATCATTATCATCACTTTTTTGCTGTGATGGTTGTATGAGCAGCCCAATAATATCAAACGTATTAAAGAGCTATCCACTAAGCTATCTATAGTATCGCGTTCAATTAACGCCACAAGGGTTAGATAGATTCCTCTCGTTTTGTATTGGACTGCAGATTAAATTCTTTTTCATCTAAGTTCAGCAAGCAGTGACAACCATAGGTGGTTATTTAAATGCTCAACCTCAGTCGAATTTTTCGAAAAAAAGCTAATTGCACGCAGCAATTCTATTTGTATATTCAATAGAGATAGTAGGGCATGCGCGCAGACATTAAGTTATGGATGTTTTAAAAAACTAATAGGGAAATCACATGAATAAACTAAAGCAACGTATCTGTTATTGCTTGCTCGCACTAATGACGCTACCTGTTAATGCTCAAATTAACATCGAACATGCTCAAGGCTCTTTAAAAATTAGTCAGGTACCCCAGAAGGTAGTTAGCTTCGATTTGGCCAGCTTGGATACCATGGATGCATTGGGGATCGAAGTAATAGGCTTACCTAAATCTTTTGCTAAAGGGCACTTAGCTAAATTTTCCGCTGATAAATACATTGATGTTGGGTCTCTGTTTGAACCAGATTATGAAATAGTAGCCGCCTGGCAACCCGATTTAGTGATCGTGGCTAATCGTTCAGCTAAAGCTTACAAAAACTTAGCTGAGCTTGCAGCGACTATCGATCTATCGACGACTAGTGATAACTATGTGCAACAAATTAAACGTAATAGCAGGAAAATTGCCCGTATTTTTGCAAAGCATAAAGAGCTGGAAAATAAGCTTAGGCGATTAGACAGTAAAATTTACCAAGTGCAAAAACTGGCAAAAACCGCCGGTAATGCGCTGGTTATTCTTACCAACGGCGGGAAAATAAGCGCCTATGGTGTAGGGTCACGCTTTGGTTGGGTACATCAAGAGCTTGCTTTAACGCCAGCGATCAAAGAAATCAAAGCAGCGACGCATGGTGACCCTATATCATTCGAATTTATTTTAGATACTAATCCCGATTGGATTTTTGTTTTGGATAGAGACGCTGCAATCGGTAAACAGCAAGGCGCAGCACAAGCACTGTTAGACAATGAGCTGATTAACCAGTCGAAAGCGGCAAAAAGTAACCAAATAGTGTATTTGAATGCAGTCAACTGGTACATCTTAGCAGGTGGGATAACAGCTTTGGATAATAGTGTGCAAGAAGTATTATCAGCGTTAAAAAAATAAATTAAATGTTTAGAATTTTTCTCCCATTATCTTTATTGCTGGCCTTGCTATCGATTAGCAGCATTTTGATCGGCTCGCACGCATTGCATTTTGATGCAAAATCGCTGGATATTATTTTAATTTCCAGAGTACCAAGGACACTCGCTCTCATTCTTACGGGTATCTCACTATCTGTTGCAGGCGTCATTATGCAACAGCTAGCACGTAATAAGTTTGTTGAGCCAAGTACCACAGGGACTGTTGAATCGGCTACCTTAGGCATGCTGGTCATGCTTATCTTTTTCCCCGCAGCCAGTGTTTTTTATAAGTTGCTAGTCGCTTGTATTAGCGCTGTTATAGGCACGGCTCTGTTTTTACTTATTCTGCGAAGGGTGCCATTACGATCGGGTTTTTTAGTGCCTTTAGTGGGCATTATGTACGCGGGGGTATTGGGAGCCATCATCACTTTTATCGCCTACAAATATGATTTGCTGCAATCTATTTGGGTGTGGATTCAAGGTGACTTTTCGATGGTTTTGCGTGGGCGATACGAATTACTATGGCTTGCAGCAGGCTTGAGTTTTATTGCCTATTTTAGTGCGGATAAACTGACATTGGCGGGCTTAGGTAAACAAGTCAGTATTAATTTAGGCCTGAACTATTCAGTGGTTTTTGTTTGGGGCTTGATCATTGTTTCGCTAATAACAGGCGTCACTGTGGTTAACTCTGGCGTGATTCCGTTTTTGGGCTTAGTCGTGCCTAATATCGTCAGCTTGTTAGTGGGGGATAACCTACGCCGCTCTCTCCCTTTAATTGCTATGTCAGGGGCTTTACTGGTGCTGTTTTGCGATATTCTTGCGCGCACTATTAACTTTCCCTACGAGATACCTATCGCTACGGTAATGGGTATTATTGGCAGTTTTATTTTTTTATTTTTACTACTGAGAAGGGCTTCTTAAAAGGCAAAAGAAGTGCCTAAGAAAATAATTATGTCTATCTATTATTCTATCACTGCGCTCAGAAAACGGCTTACGCCTGCTTGCAGACTGTTACTGGCAGCTGTCTGTGCCCTGTTAGTTGTGATTGTATTTATGAGTATTAATGTAAAAGCTAGCTGGGAATTTACCCTCACTTTTCGCGGAAAAAAACTGATCACTTTCTTGTTGGTGGCTTTTTGTATCAGCACAGCAACTTTATTATTTCAGTCTCTGAGTAATAACCGCATCATTACACCGGCCATCATGGGGTTTGATTCACTGTATATTCTGGTGCAAACCAGTTTGGTTTATGTGCTTGGGTCCATGCAGTACACAGCCCTTAATAGTTATCTCAAGTGGGTCATTGAAATCAGTATTTTAGTGATAGCAGCGAGTTATCTCTTTCAATGGTTGTTTATAAAAAAGCACTATAACTTGTATCTGCTTATTTTAATCGGTGTGGTTTGTGGCGTGTTTTTCCACAGTATTTCAGCGTTAATGATGCGCATGCTTGACCCCACTGAATTTAGTGTTTTACAAGATTCACTGTTCGCTAGTTTTAATGCCGCTCAAAGTGAATTGTTGATTGTCTCAATCGTTGCTCTGAGTGCTATCGGTATTTTTTTGTATCGCTATCACCATTACTTTGATGTACTAGCCCTTGGTAAGCCTATGGCTACAAACTTAGGCGTTAACCACAGCGCAATGACCCGCGTTTGCATCATTGTCATTACCACTTTGATTGGTCTGTCTACCGCTTTGGTGGGGCCTGTTACCTTTTTTGGGCTGTTGGTGGTGAATGTCGCTTATATTGTTTGCGGTTCCCACTATCATCGTTATTTGATCCCTATGTCTATTTTATGTGCCATCATCTTATTAGTTGGTGGTGATGTACTGCTGCAACACGTATTAGGCTATGACACTAAATTGAGTATTATCATCGAGTTTATCGGTGGTGTGTTCTTCATCTGTTTAATTTTGCGAAAAAAAATCTAATGATACAGACTCGAAATTTAAGCCTTTACTACGCTAAAAATCCTATCTTAACAGATATTGATTTATCGTTTCGCTCATCCGGAGTGACATCTATAATAGGGCCAAATGGTGCGGGGAAATCCAGTTTGCTTTCATTGGTGTGTAGGCTACAAGCACCTACTAGCGGCGATGTTACATTAAACGGTGAATCGATACACAAGCTAGATAATTTACAACTGGCCAAGAAATTGGCGATATTACGCCAAGAAAACCATATAGTATCGCGTCTCAGTGTTGCTGATTTAGTCTGTTTTGGTCGTTTTCCCTACCACCAGGGCCGGCCTGCCAAAGAAGATTTAGAACAAATAGACTGGGCTATTTCACTTTTAGAGCTAAATGAATTTAAAAACCGCTATATTAGTGAGCTGTCAGGCGGGCAAAGGCAGCGAGCGTTTATTGCCATGGTGTTAGCTCAACAGACCGATTATTTGTTTTTAGATGAGCCGTTAAATAATCTCGATATGAAACATTCAGTCAATGTCATGAAAACGTTGCGAAAAGCGGCTGATGAAATGCAAAAGAGTGTGGTGTTGGTAATGCATGATATCAATTTTGCGGCCAGTTACTCTGATGAAATTATTGCCATGAAAGCGGGTCAAATAGTGCATCAAAAATCCCCAGAAGACTTGATGCACGATGACATTTTGAGTGATATATACGATATGCCCTTAAAGGTTGAGAACGTGCAAGGCAAGCGTATGTGTTTGTATTATTTGTGATATATGTTATAAAAAATGCATATCCCAAATTTGGGAGTTAACTGATGGCCGCTAGTGACTATAAGCATTAATGCTATTGTCAGTGGTGTTCTTTAGTGACAAAAAATATTCCCATCTTAATCATACCTCCATGTTCTTGTATGTGGAAAAAGTACAGATAGGGATAATGTTTATTTGAGTGGTAAGTTTTGCTGTCATCTCAAAAGGCCGAAAAGCGGTCTAAATTCTGCTTTCCCTCGCAACATCGACCAAGCCGACAGGCTTCTAGCCTGCCATTACACTCTTTTTTCGAATGGGGAGTAAGGTACTTTTAGTCTCCGCTAAAAGCACCTTTTATGAAGTGATTAGCTGAATTTAAAAACGATAGGAAGCAGATAGTTTTATGTTGCGTCCCGGTTCGTAATCATTGAGGTGTAAATCTCCGAAAACGGGATGATTTGTATCGCCAATTTGAGAGGCGTGCGAGGTATAGCGCTTATCAAATAGGTTTTCGATACCGGCCGAAAGGGTAAAGCCTTTTGCAGATTTAGGGGTCCATTTAGCTGATATGTTGTGCACATTGTAACTCGGTTTATCAAAGTGGCTTTCTTTTAGGGCCACTAAGCTGGTCCAGTTTACAGAGATATCTTGTTCAGGGAATTCGTAATCTAGAGCGAGTGAAATACTATCACCTAGCTCTCTGTCCAGTGGATCTCCTGAACTATTCACCTTAGTTCTTGAGCTAGCGTAGCTTAACTGGGCACCTAAACGGCCCTTTTTTAGTACCATATTTGCTTCAAAACCCGCTGATGTATACTTGCCTTCATTCTTTCTAGAAGTAACTGTAGGACCTCTGGAGACGGTGGTTACCGCAATATAGTCATCTATTTTAGTGTGGAATGCATTGACCCCAAAGCTCAGTTTATCGAGTCCGAAGGCACCTGTTTCGCTGAATTTAAAGCCAATTTCATTGTTTAAACCCGTCTCTGCTTTCAAGTTCTCATTGGTGAGTAAGGTACTGCCTGCCTGCGTAAACACTTCGGATAACTCTGGGCCTTTAAATAATTGGGTGCTACTGGCATGAACGCTCCAGCTGTCATTTACTTGGTATTGCATTGCCAAAGCAGCCGTTGTTTCAGTGTAAGTTTTATCTGTACTGGTGGTTTCTAATTTATAATTGTCATACCTAAGGCCTGGGGTAATGCTGAAGCGCTCGGTGAGGGCTATTTCATCTTCAAGGTAAACGGCAGTCGATTTAGCCTTTTCAGTCAGCGCTAATACACTGTCTTCTTGCAGTTGCGTCTCTTGCTCATAGGATTTTACACCGTAATGCAGAGTATGATATACATCAGCGGCTTCTAGCGTGGATTCAGCGAGTATGTTTATCCCGCTGTGTTCACTGTCACCTTCAAGGTATCTATAACTTGCGCGATCGTTTTTTTGCTCATCACGCCATAAGTTTAAGGTGTTTTTATACACAGTGGCTTTTAGGAAAAAGGCATCATCTAAATCTAACTCATAGCCGAGTGTTAAAGTTTTACGATCAAACTTGGTCGGATAAACTGAAGATCCAGTAATGGAGCTATTGGTAGCAGCGCCCATATCGGGTCTTGGAGCATAATCGCCTTCGTCTTTATAACGGTCATAGCTCAGTTCTAGACGGTTAGAGTCATTGAGATCGGCGCCGAGCTTGAGTAAAAGGTTGTTAATTTCCCCATCATTACCGACACTTTTAACTCCCGCACCATCTTCGGGATTACCTCTGCTTACACCGTTAAAATAGCCAAATAGATCAAACATTTCGTTAACTTGGCCGTAAGCTGTTAATGAATAGCCGCTATATTTATTGGACGCTGCATTAGCTTGCACACGTGCACCGATTTTCTTGCCAGGATCTAATAAATCTTTGGCATCTTTTGTTTCAAATGCCAAGCTGCCCCCTAGGCCAGAGTGGATAACTGAATTATTACCTACTTGGATATCAACCGCTTTCAGTACATCAGCATTGATCAATAAGTTACCCATATGATGGTACATATAGTTATTTTGCTCTGCGCCATCAATGGTGATATCCAGGTCACGATCATCAATACCGCGAATATTGATGCGTTGATTGAGTGAATGTGCTCCACCTACATCGACACCGGGAACATTTCTTAATAAATCACTTAAATGATCGGCTTGCTTAGACTCAATATCATCTTTGTCGATTGAAACTGAAGAACTGTTTATTTGAGTGGCCCAAACTTGCATAGTGTCTATTGGGTTGCTGTCATCTGCTGTGACTATAGCTGCGTTGCCCAAGCCAATGGCGAGTATCAGCGGCAGTTTTAAAGAGCGGTGTAACGGGTGCATATATTTTTCCGTAAAGTTAATGTAAATGATAATGGTTGCTATTATATTTAAATATAATTGAACTTTTTATCAAATTTACAAACTTTACAAATGTACCTTTTTGGCGACATCTATTTGATTGGCAGCATTAGCCTTACGGTGAGTCCTGAGTCAACATTGCACTGAGCGCTGACTTCGCCTCTAAGCGCATTGATCTGTCGTTGGGTAAGCGCAAGGCCTAATCCCGCGCCGCCTGCTTTTCTAGAGCGGGCTTTATCTGTGCGATAAAAAGGCTTAAAAATATGCGCCAATTCATGAGGATGAATACCAATACCGCGGTCAATAATTTCAAGGATGTGTTGTTCTCTCTCGCAAGCACTGTATTTAATGATGACAGCATTAGGGGCTTGGGAATATTTTAGTGCGTTACGCAAAATGTTTTCTATGCTCTGCGCTAAGGCTCTTTGGTTGGTGTTATGTATCAATAATTGTTGAGGGTAGTGGCGGGTTATAACGCGTTTAGGATATTCAAATAATGCGTCCTCACAGATCAGGTCTAATAGTGTTGACAGATTAAAACTGTCATTGCACTTAACTTCTGGCTCCGTTTCCAGCCAGGCCAAGGTGAGAGTATCTTCAACTAACGCTTTCATTTGCTCAATGTCCTTTTTGAATCTCGGTTGCAAGGCAAAATTGTTAGTGTCTTTTTCATGGGCTAAATCTACCGCCAGCTCTAAGCGGGTGAGTGGGGTACGAAGCTCATGGGATAAGTCGTGCAGGAATTGGCGTTGATAACCTACCAGCGTTTGGATACGGGCAGCCATTTGATTAAATGCATTCGCTACCAGTGCAATGCTGTCTTCACGGTTGGCAATTTTCAATGGGATTCTCGCCTCTAAATCACCATTACTCAGTGCAATAGAGCTCTTTTTGAGTGCGTTTAAGGGCCGCATTAAATGTAAGTAGAGCCCCCAGCAAAAGATACACAGTAAAATAGAAGGGAGAAAAATTGTCAGTAACACCTTAATTAAGGCGATATTTGGCGTGGGGCGCATAGCTGTAGGCAGTTCCATAACAAATAGTCCTGAGGGGGTCTTCACCCCCAGTACAACGTCTTGCATAAACTCGTGTATTGGCCATTGCGGTTTTCGTTGAAAGTTTATCGAATCGAATAAGTCTGCAGGTAAAGGTTTATTTGTCACTAAGGTGCTGGTATTAGGTATCATGCCCGACCAAGCATCATGTTGCGCCGCAATGGTTGCAAATAACTGATCGAGTTCATGATGCTGCTGGTGGTGATAAAGAGTTGCTGCTTGTTGGGCATACTTGTTGATTAGGCTTTGGTTGGCAGAGGATATAATGGTTAAGTGCGACGCCAGAAAATATGAGATGTGGTGTAGTGCTGCAAATAAAATGATAGAGCCTAAACAAATACTCAGCATTAACTGCCATAAAAGCTTATGGCTTTTCATAGAGAGTAACCTTTGCCGTGTACGGTCTTAATATAAGGATGTTGGCTGTCAATTATTGTCAGTTTTGAGCGCAGATTGCTGATGTGCATGTCTAAGCTACGATCATAACGGCTAAAGGCTTTGCGCAGTACTTTTTGGTAGAGGTAAGCTTTACTGAGTATTTCATTTTTTTGGCTCATCAGAGTATGCAGTAATTCAAATTCAATGGGTGTTAAATTAACCTGCTCTCCATGCAAACTCGCCTGTTTTTCAGAAAAATTAACCGATAGGTCTTGGATACACAGTGTCTGTTGGTTGTTCTGCGCACCTTGAAAGAATCGGCTGCGTTTTAAGATGGCATCAATTCTTAGCAACAGTTCTGTCATATTAAAGGGCTTAGGTAAGTAATCGTCAGCACCGATACTTAACCCTGCAATTCTATCCTCTTCTGCACCACTTGCACTGAGCAATATGACCGGGGTATCAACATGGCTTCTAAGGTTGTTCAGCATATCGAAACCGTCCATTTGAGGCAGCATTTTATCCAATAAAATAAGATGGAAATGCTGTTTTAACGCCGTGTTCAAGCCATCCTTGCCGTTGTCGCATTGGGTGATATGAAACCCTCTATTATGTAATACATGGGCAATATCGTCTCGTACTTGAGCGTCATCTTCTACTATAAGAATATGGGCACCTTGATGAAGAATATGATGGGGTTGGACTGAGTGATTTAGAGAAGTGGGCATGTTAGTGATTTCAATTAAAATTATCGATAATGGTAATGATTTATATTATCATTTTAATTGTATTTAGTCAGTCTTGATTGGCTATAATAATGTCTTGTGGCATTAAGGGATGGCTAAGGCTATTTAAGCTCGAGTCAATACAGCTAATGTTACTGGCTCGAACTCACTGTAAAATTTTAGATATTAAAGGCTATATTATCAAAGCTTTGCCTTTCTAACTGGCCACATTGAACCAAAAACGCCATCCTTCTTCACTATCGCGTGCAATAGCGCAGCGCCAATATGCATGACCACTAAGAACATTAATACGTGTACTCCTGTTTCATGAAAACTTCGAAGCTGCTCGAAACTGCTTTGCTCATACTCGATCAACTTGGCGAGATTAATCTGACCAAACCATAGTACCGGCAAATCATGCGCCCTTGCGACTAAATAACCTGTCACCGGCACATAAAAAAGCAATGCATACAGCGCTATATGTGCCACTTTAGCCGCCATGCTTATCGGCGCACTTAAATCGTGTTTTGGTCTTGGCGATTTAAATATAAAACGCTTGCTAAAGCGGATTAGCAATAAAATAAAGATTAAACTGCTGATAGTAGAGTGACCCATTAACATTTCAATTCTAGCAGCATCAGTGGTTGCCTGTGCAAAGCCAAAAATCGCCATAAACATCAATGAAACTAAAAACGCCATTAACCAATGCAACCATTTATAGCCTTTGTCATATCGAACAGTTTGCTGATTTTGCTCTGTTTTTCCATTCATTGCTTTGCTCCAAAAAAGTAGTTGTCAAACTATAACTGTTCTTTGATAATTGATAATTATCCACTTTTAGAAAAGACTGTTTTTTATGCCGAACAATGATTTGAACCAAATTCGTATTTTTGTAGCAGTAGCCCAGCTAAAAAGTTTTACTAAAGCCGCTGAATCTCTAAACATTGAAAAATCGACGGTGAGTTCCAAAATATCTCAACTTGAACAGAGCTTGAACATACGTTTATTGCAACGAACGACTCGCAAGGTCAGTATGAGTGAGGCTGGAGAACAGTATTTATCTTTTTGTTTAGCCGCATTAGAACAATTGGAAAAAGGGGCGCAGTTTATTAATGAGCTTAGCGAAGTTCCGCAAGGGCTATTACGTGTGAGTATCCCCAATAATATGGCCGATGTTCTATTGCAAAAGCTGATTCCTACGTTCTTGAAACAACATCCTAAAGTACAGCTTGAAGTGGTTCAGACCAACAAAGTACCTGATCTATTGTCAGAAAATTTTGATCTGGCGATACATTTTGGTAATAACGATCCAATGGATAGCAGTTTTATTTTTCGAAAGATTCATCAATCGGATTGGATTATAGTCGCCAGTAAAGAATATATAGCGACACAAGTCGCCATTACCACACCTGATCAGCTTAGTAATTTAGACAACATAGCTTGTTTAAATGAAGGCGGAAATAGCTATCAAGTAATGACGCCAAGTATTACTTGGCAAGATAGAAAAGTTGTCTTTAAACCACGTTTTCTCATCAATAACATGGGCAATGTCATCCAGGCACTAAAACAGCATATGGGTTTTGCTGTTGTACCAAAAAGCATGGTTTTTTCTGAAATTGAGTCGGGAGAATTAAGTCAGCTATTGACTGAAATAATACTACCTAGTACGAACGTTTATTTAATTTACCCAAGTAGAAAGGGCCAGCCAGCCAAAACAAGAGCCTTTGTAGAAGCGATGATGCAGTGGAGTCGTTTTTAGTGGGTTGCAATAATAAATGAATATTTAACTTTGCAGTATGAATACATAGAAGATGATTTGCTAATAAGAGAGGTCCGCTTAAGCATTGATAAAAACAGTATTATAATGTGGCAAAGCCTGAATCATTTGTAGGTAAAGTGTCAGCTCGCACTTTCATTTTCCCTTTTGGATTCAGGCTTTGCTATTTAGTCGCTACTATGTGGCAGCAGTATTCATCGCTCTTCTTTTTCTGTCCAAGATGAGCAGTATAGCGTATGCGTTGATCAGAGCTTTGTTTAGATATTTTTTTCTTTACTGATTAGCCACTTACTGCCGACCCTTTTCATCGTGAGTCGTTTGTTGGTTTGATCTTTATAAGTGTTCGCCTGATATTTTTGTAAGAAGGTTACTTCAATGATATCGTTACTCACTCTTTTAGATTTAATGTTAGCGAGTGTGATTTTTATAAATTCAGGCTTCGTCAGTCTAAGTGTTCTCTGCGCTCGCCACTGTGCGTGGCTCATGCTAGATTTTGGACTGTAGTTATTCACATAGGAACCTAGATAAGCATTGACGTTTTGCGATCTCCAAGTCCAGCTCCAACGATTAACGGCTTTAACAGCAGCCAATGTAGAACTGCCTGGCGCTTTTCCTGTTTTAGCGGGTGTCTTGCTATCAACGCGTACCACACTCTTTTTGTGAGAGAACTTTTGAGCTGCTGCTGCAGCAGCAGCGACAGGTTCGGGTTTGATTTTAATCTTTGCAATATCAACGCTGGGTTCTTCCTTGATCACCGGTAGTACTAATTCAACGTTCTTTTTAGCTGTCGCTATTACGGGTTCGGCTGCTTTTTTTACTACCGCTTTAGGTGGCGTTGATTTTGCTGTAACAGTACTCTTTTTCTCAGAGAGTGCCGTTGTATTTGAGGCGATGCTATTACTTAAATCTTTATCAGTGATTGCCGGTAGACTAGGTGAAGATATTCTTCGTAAAACGACTAATTCAGGCGTCTGTTTTTTATCTGAATCAAGATCTAATGCTCTGTTATAAGCAAGAGAGGCAACTGATGCATAAACTTCACGTAAGTTTTCGTTGACCTGTGCGTAACTAGGATGTGTTGAGAAAGCGAGTAGTAAGGTCTCAATGGCTTTACCGTAGTCGCCTTTGTCTGAATATATTACCGCTAAGTTATTGTATAGCTCAGGAGAGGTAGGATGGCGGGTAATCGCATTTCTCAGTAACGATTCAGCTTCCGCGCTTTCTCCCATATTGCTAAGCACAAGCCCTTTAGTGAGCTCTGCCTCTAAATTTTGTGGGTTTTGCGCCAAGAAATTATTGATCGAGGCCATGGCCGTACGGTGATCGCCTCTTTGCGTTAAAATTTCAATACGCTTTAATTCTGGATCGGTAGCGGCGGGATTGCGAACGAGTAACGCAGCATTAGAAGAGCCGGTATTTGGAGGCGTCGCGTTCGGATTTTCCTTGATTGTTTTTAACCAAGATTTAATGTCCGAGAGCTTTGAGTTCATCCAGGCTTCAGTATTCGGATTGTTGGCTGATACAGTGCTGCTGTTGTTGTTTTTCTGAGAGTCTTTATCGCAGCTATAATCGCTAGATTCACCACCGTTACGGCAGTAGCCTTGAGTATCTGTATTTGACTCTAGTTTGTTGGCACTACAACCTGTGGCGATTATCGCAGTGACTAAAACTGTTAACTTAGTTCGTTTAAAATCCATGAAAAGCACATTATATCCGTAAAGAGGGAAAATATTTAGAAGCTTATAATTGACGAGTTTAGATGCTGATTAACAACAAATTGCCGGCCAAAGACTCCAATAATTAGACCATACTATCTGGGTAAAAACTCAGAGTAAAGTACTTGGTTTTTTTAGCTGATATCTTAACCTTCATTTTGCATGCAATATCGTGATGATAGTGCCACTAATTGTTTTTACAGTTTTTTTCGATTGAGCGCCGCACCGGTGTGCAGGGTCAATTGAGAAAGAAAAGTCTGTAAAATCAAGAAACAAGCTAGAGCATGAATAATTGGTACAATATTCGAGTTAACTGCGCGCCAATAACCTAAGGAACATGCGATCAAGTCCAAAACGCCTCTGGCGTACAGGGTTTTTCGTGATTGAGGCAATGCTTACAGGCGGGCTGGTTGTCCGGCGAAAAGCATTAACAAAGAGCACGGAATATCCTGTACGCCCCGTAGTGTGGATCTCTAAGAGGCCATCAGAGATGAAACTTGTTTCATCTGTATTTACGCTGTCAGAAAACGGGTAAAGGACCTGGCCATTCACTGCGTTTCCTTATCCGAGATATGGCCTTTTAGACTTACGTTATAAAAGCACAGAGAACATTTAGGGGCTTAATCGCATGTTCCCTGATAGCTTATTGACGCTGATGTTGACTAAGCTTGGTTTTCTCTATCAATAGCGCGATAAGCGATATCCGTACGATAGAAAGCGTCTTTCCAATTGATTTTATCAACGCCTTGATAAGCTATTTTTTGAGCATCGGTGACACTGTCGCCAAGCGCCGCAATACACAGTACGCGCCCGCCTGCGCTGACTAACTTACCGTCAGTGATTGCAGTGCCTGCATGGAACACTTTACAATCATCATTTTGCTCGGTTTGAATGCTGATCTCATCGCCTTTGGCATAAGCCTCAGGATATCCACCAGATGCCATCACTACACCGACAGAGGGGCGTGGATCCCAGCTAACATCTAATTTGTCAAAAGACTTATTAAG